>ERZ842401.7039-NODE-7039-length-11686-cov-7.431777_pt1 | contig 11686 bp, 1 predicted proteins | sample MGYA00521270_ERZ842401 | MGnify/ENA primary metagenome ERZ842401 (study PRJEB31892, sample SAMEA3878208) | bioreactor metagenome | biome: Moose rumen | place: Sweden | collected 2011-10 | study: EMG produced TPA metagenomics assembly of the PRJEB12797 data set... | reverse complement strand
ACTAATATTTATCATTAACAAATAATTCCTAATTATATTATTTAATATTCAACGTTCAAGGCTTCTTTGAAAAGTTTCAGAATTTTTTGTGATACTTTTTCTCTACTTTCTTTATGTATTTTAATATTAGAATTAGTTTTCCCGTTTACTTTATAATTAAAGTCAATTCTCACAACAAATTTTTCATCCACAGTGACTGATTTAATATAGTCATATCCTAATTTAAAAATAAGTTCAAATCTACTAACTTCAATTAAATAGAAATCATGCACGGCAAAAACTAATAAATTTTTTTCTCCTTTTTCACTTTGGTATACCACACTTCCGACATATTCATTAAATAATTTTTTATGAAAGCCAGGAATTAATTTATTAATAAAGTAAATAACTTTAGCATCGACCCAGTTATATACTCTTATTTTTTTAAATTTGCCATAAAAAGGCCTTGGATATCTAACTTGATAAATTTGTTCATTATCAAAAGTAAGTGTATTTTTAATTCCTACTGTTGTTTTACTGACTAAATCAACCACACCACTTATTGGTTTAACTACCAATCCACCCAGACCTTGAATGACACCTTTACCAAATCCTTTCAAATTTTCTTTTTTCGCTCCTTCTAATGGTTTTCTAACAACATCAGTAACACCATAATATAATCCACTCATCATAGAACTAAGACCATATCCAATTCCTTCAATGACATTTTTAGGTTTATCCATCATATTTTTTCTTTCCTTTTCGTTTATATAATTTTCATCTTGTGTTAATATTAAAATTTCTTTAGAAAAACCACTCGTTATTTTTGATACCGTTGTTAAAGTACCACCAACTGTATGTTTTAATAATGATTTTGTTCCATCATATAACCCCTTTGCTCCATCTAATGGACCATGAATAATCCCTTGTGCAGGTTTCTGGAAGAAGTCTTTAACTCCAGTACCTAGTGATTTAATTAAATTTAAAGGTGTTCCTAAGATTTCCATATTTGCTCCTATTTTCATTAAATTTAATATCGCGTATTGTTTATATGTATCTAATATACTTGACATAATTATATCTTTTTTTCCGTGAATATTAAATCTTATATCTTTATTCAAAGTTAAATTCGTTTTTTCGATATTGCTTACTAACGTAGTGAATTTCCTTAATATTGGGTTATTCATAAGAAGTTCTGAAAATATTTTGTCTTTGTTTTCACTTATAAAACTGAATAATATATCTATTGGAGATGTTTCTAAATAACATAAAAAGATGTTATTATCATCTGAATCGTTTTCGCCTAATGATGTAAACCAAGGAGGAAATGAATAATTTGAAGTTATTATTATGTGATTTTTAGCGTTTTCTTGATCGGATAAATATAAAGGATGTATTTCGGTTAAATATGTTTGTAAATATATTGTTATATTTTTCACTAAATTCATCACTGCACTGACTAAATTACTTTCTAAATTAAGATAAAATGATTGTATTAAAAATCTCAATTCTAATATTTTAAAGATATTTTCTTTAATATTATCCTCAGAAGAATAACAAATATTGAAAAAATCAGGTGCGTTACTTTTATTCATATCATTTTCATAAATAGGGTTAATAATAATCGGGAAATTAGTGAAGGGAGAAATTTGATTATCTACTTCTAAATATTTAAATTTAATTTGTATTTTTTTATTACTTTTTTTCTCGCTCGTTTCCGTTCCATAATAAACTTGAATATTTTCAATAATTATATAACAAATTTCCGTCCTATTATAACCCGCGAAATTTTTCGCATGACAGGTAGAGTAAGTATTATCTCCAATAAGTGATAATCCGAATTTTGGTATTTCCGCTTGGAATTCAAGTTCTGATTTTTTATGTGATATTTTTTGATTAGTGTAAATTTGGTCATAAATTTTAATACTGAATTTTTCTCCATCAGTGCTTATGACTAATTTAATCATTTGTCCTTGGTAACTATTGACATAAATAGGAATGATTTCTTCATAGGGGTACATTTTTGATTCTTTATTGTTTTTACCTTTAATTACTTCTAAATTTTCGTTTAGTATTTCATATTTCGTTTTATGATTCACCATTATGCAACATTTATCCAATTCGCCGAAGCCGAAATTAAATCTAAGAATTTTTTTATCTTTAACACTATGCCAAGAGAAAATGCTTTGTGTACAAGGATTTAAATATACTTCACTATTAGGAAATCCTTGTTGATAAACTTTTAAAGAAATATTTGACGAATAATTATCAACCTTTATTCTTGAACTATTTATTTTAGCTTCAGTTACTACTAATACATTACTTATTCCGAATAATTTAGATGAAAAATTTATAAATTTACGTTTAGTCCTATCAGCATTGACTAATTCAATTGTGGTTAAATTCCTGTTGTCTAAACTGAATGGGAAGGAATATTCCCATTCGACATTTTTTTCGTGGATAGTCATTAATAATTCAGTGCCTTCGCCCATACCGAAAAAATAAAAGGCTTCTCTTTGTTCAGGTTGCATTATAAGAAGTTCTTTACTTTTATTATAACTTAAAATTAATCTATATTTTAATTTATTATAAATAATATAACGAGGAACGAATTCAATTACATTACAATATAAGTCTAAATCTTTCGCTAATAAATATATTTTATTTTGCATCACGAATTCAACATATTTTTTCTTTAAATCATTTTCTTTGTTCGCATTTATATTTATTTGATTATTATTACTTTTTTTATCAGTAGTATTAACTTCTGGTATTTTATATTTGCATTTAATTATCGTTTCTGTTCCTATCGCATCTAAAGAAAACGGTTCACTAATATAATTATTATATTTTAAATGTATTTTCGAAGTATCATTTTTTAATAAAAAGATATTCCCTTTTTTATCTGTTAATCCTCTAAATTCAATTTTACCAGGAATTTCTTTATTTTCTTTTTCTTTAGTTTTCCTTTTGCCATAGTAGAATAATAACTCATCACTCGCATGATTTAATAAAATGCTATTAGGATGTAATACTACAGTTATTTTCCCTTTTTTAATTACAGTGCAAAGCAAATCCATTTCTTGTTTGTTTTTATCTATGAATTTAATAATATAAGAATTCTCGTCTTTTTTATTCACTTTATATAAAGGAGAAGGATTGACCGTTTGGAAATCTAAGAACTTAATATCCACCATTAAATCATTTTTGCAAGAAACATCATTTATATTTTTTTTACTAAGTTTAGGAAGTTTTTCATACACTAAAAATTTTCCCCCTTTTGTATTTTTTACTGAATAAAGAATATCAAAAGGTAATAAATTCCTTATTACATAATAAGTCTTTATTTGGATTATTCGATAATGACTTTCTTCCTCGGGTGATGAATAATATAAAGTCACATATTTCCCTTGAAATTCTATTTCTTTCAAAAGGTCATTGGTACTCATGAAATCAATTAACTTTATTTTAACTGAAGTTTTTTCTACGATTTTGAAAAATATATAACCACCTATGTATTCGAAAGGAATTGGAAGAATTTCCTGAGGACCTAAATTAATGTCTTTTAAAGGAGGAAAGGGATTACATTCGATTTTAATATGAATGGTAAATTCGGTTTTATTCTTGAAACATAAAGGACTGAATAAAAATACCGATTTTTTTTTGTCGTTTAAGGCTACCTTTGATACGATATAGGAATATTTGGATATTTCTTTGGATAATTTTAAATTTGATTTAAAATTTATTTTCTTCGTAGATACTTTATCAACTTTTATTTCGTTTTGATTATCTCTTATTTTACATTCTTTTATGTCTATCTTTATTTTATTATTATAATCATTATTAAATAAAGAGCCGAAATTATTATTTGGGTCATCTTCATCTTCGGCAATTATATTTTCCAAATTTTCCTCGTTAGTTATTATATCTTTATATTCAATTTCGAATGAATGTCTATTATCAATTAATTCTTTATACTGGTTTAAATGATCATAATCCATATAATCTTCATTATTTAAAATATCATTTAGTTGTTCTTCTTGATTATACAAACTATTATTTAAAATAATTTGTTTTCCTGTATAATTATACAAAGTAAGATTTGATATTTTCATTTTTTTCTCTTTTTTCTCATTTGCTTGTTCGGAGCCATAAATATTATTATTTTTTTTAGAATTTAATTCATTATATGATTCAGACCAACGAATAAATATAGGATATAATGTTGATACAGTTAAATTACTTATATTTAAATTCAACATGGTTTTATCTTCTATTCTTACATTTTCATTTTTTTCATTTTTTTCATCTTTTTCATTCTTAGTGTTTTCTATTTTATTATTATTATTATTTTGTTCAGTATTTATAATATTATTATTTAATAATAATTTATATCTATTTATAATATGATTTTTATTGGATGAATCATACAAATTAATTAAAGTGCAATTTGCTCCTTCTACAAGAGGTTCCCAATTACTCGCGATATAATTATATACCATGATTTGGAATTGTAAATCCATTTTCGAATTGATAATATCAAATGAATTAATAGTATTCGATGAATATAATAATTTTGGGAAAGAAATGAACATAAAAGGGTAAAAACTATTATCTTGGTTATCAATTAAAACCACATCAAAACCATTTATAGTATATCTATCTAAAGTAGTTTGTGAAACAATTGTTTTTGATTTTGAACTTTTATGTTCATGTGATTGTTTACTTTTTGAATCAGTATTACTTTTACTTTTATTATCAGATGAACCTCCTAATTTTATTATACTATTATCATCTTCATTTTCTTCACTGTCTTCACTACTATTATCAGATTTATTTTCTGATTTACTCTTTCTTGAATGTATAGCATTTTCATCGTCACTATCTTCATCATCACTTTCTGAATTTTTATTCTTTTTATTATCGTTATTTATATCCTCATTTTCATTCTTTTCTTTATTACTAATTATTTTTTCATCTTCTTTTTTTGTATTTTCTTCATCGAAAGAATCTTTATTATTATTATTGATTTCATTTTTGATTTCAATTTTGATATTATTGTTTTTTTCTTCTTTATTATTTTTTTCTTCTTCTTCATTGGTATTAATTTCATTTTCTTCTTTGATTTCTTGAATTTGATTACTATTTTGGTTTTTCTTATTTTTTTCTTTTTTTTCCAACTCTTTTTCTTTTTCTTCTTCTTCTCTTTTTTTTACTTTTGCATCATAAGCTTTTTTTTTATTAGTATAATAAAGCAAAGCCTCATAATCTTTTTGATATTCCGGCCCTTGCAAATAATTATAATAAAGCATAACCTTAGAGAATAACATAATATTATTAAACGACAAATTGGCTATTATTTTTGACATTTTTAATAAATTTTTATTTTTTTCCATAAACATCCCATTGGAGGAATCATATGTTAATTTTGTTTTATTCGAATAACTCAAATTAAAGTTATTTATTAACTTTCTTTTCGCGATAAAAATATTTTCGGACCATAGAACTTGCTCTAAACGGCAAATAAAGGGAGATATTTCATTAATCGTGAATTTCATTTTCCAACTTGTTCTTTCTCGCATTTTTTTTTCTAATGATTGGATTATTTTTTCACTTCCTGGTTTTTCTTTTAATGTCTTTATAGCATGTTCATACGTTTTTTGTTCTTTTTTCATTATTTTTTTCAATAAAGAAACTTTTTCTTTATTTAAATAGAACTTTATTTCTGTTTTAATGCAATACATTTCTTGCTTTGAATTTTTAAGGGAATCGCTTAGTAAACAAATTAAAGGATTCAAAAATTCAACCTCGAATTTAATCGCAGGGAAATTTTCTTCATTTTCTTCGAAAAGGTTCGGCAAATTTTTATCGTCAGGATCATAAAAGGGCATTCCGTCTATGAAAAATGCTTGTAATAAATATATTGTATCTATACGAATTAAATATTTAAGACCATCTAATTTAATATTAATAAATTTATCATGTTTAGTATTTATTTTTAATCGGCCATATAATTGGTATTTTGATATAAAGTCTTTTACTTCTTCAATTGGGGCATTGTTATTATTATTGTTAATATTATTTGTATTTTTATGAATTATTTCTTCCCCCTCTTCTCTTTCTTCATTGGTGATATCAATAATTTCGCATTTTTGTATTTTTTTTACGATGAAGTAACCAAATCCTGATAAATCAATTAATTTCTTTTTATAATGTGAAGCCTTTTTATTTTTTAATTTTCTTTTTTCTCTTATTTTATCTTTATTTGTATTTATTAAATTCTTTATTTCATTAAAAATAAAACTATCCTTCTTTTGTTCATTATTAATATTCAAAGTTTGCATTATTTCTTCGACATCACCAGAACTTTGCTCTTTACTGCCACTACTTCCATTCGAAATTGAATTCGTATATTTACGTCTTCTTTCTTGACTATCACTATCATTTTCCTCGTATTGATTTATTAATTGAGAAAAATCTGAGATAATTACTTCTTTATTGTGATTTTCTGTATAAGCGAAAACTTCTAAATTTCGCACATATACTCCCATTATTGAACTAAAGTCCATTTTTTGCTTGAATATTAGGAAAAATTCGTCTAATATTAATTGAGATAAATCTCGCTTATCTTCAAAATATAAATTTAAGGTTACACGATTCACAAAAAAGGTTATGAACATGTACATATATTTACTCAAGTCACATTTTTCATTTTTATTATTATTAAAATTAATACTGGAAATATCATTTGAATTAACAGTGACATTAAATTCCGATTTTGATGTGTTTATTTTCGATATTTCTTTATTTATTTTATACTTGGCATAATCATACATTTTTTCTTTTTCATCTGTGTACATGATATTTAAATCATTACATTCCAATAAAAGCAAATAATCTTTCTGTCTCATATTTAAATTAAATTCATTAAAATAAACATCAAATTGAAAGCTTGTATCAATTTCACTGGGAGGTAATAACAAATCAGCATTTGTATTATAAGTAAAATGCATATTAACAATACCATTAGTTTTAGATAATATTTCCATCCCGTCATTTCGAATTATGTAACAATTAGTCAAACGCATTTGATATGTCGTTAACCAACGCCAATCGTTTGGGTCTTTTAATACTTTCCCTGTCACTTTTTGATAAAAGGCTTGAACGTTTATTAAACCAAGTTCTGCGATGAAAAAATCAGGAAATGATGGACGAGGCTTTATTATTAATTGAGGATAATTTATGTTTACGTTTAATTTAAGAAAATACATTTCACGCTCGTCTTTTACTTTGGTTGGTATTTTTTTTTCGTATTTTATTTCGTCGGTTGATGTTAAATTAAATATGTTTTTGTTTTTATTAAGGTCACCACTGTTTATTGAAGCATTTTCGATATTTTTTTCTTCTTCTTTTATCTGGTTTTTTTCTTCTTCTTTTATTTCGTTTTTCTCTTCCTCTTTTATTTCGTTTTTTTCTTCTTCTTTTATTTCGTTTTTCTCTTCTTCTTTTATTTCATTCTTTTCTTCCTCTTTTTTATCTTCTTTGTTTTCCTCGTTTTTAGGTTCTTTGTTATTATTTGTGTTTTCCTGTTTTTTATCCTCTTCTATAATCAAATTAAATTTATTTTCTTCAGTATCATCTAAATTATCATTAATTTCTTCATTAACAGGATTGGTTTCTTCAAGATGTTTTACATCTTTTTCTTCTTCTTTAATAACAGGGGCAGTCATAGGTTCTAAAAATTCTGTTAAAAAATAATTAAATATCCTCAAAAATTGTTCTTGAGTATAAACCAAGAAAACTTTATTAATTTTAACATCACATATACTTCCATAATTATCCACAAATTTCGGACAATATTCTTCAAATCCATAATAAGTAAACGAAATCATTTCATTATTTTCTTCTTTATTTTCATCGCCCTCATTTTTCTTTAGTCCGAAAATTTCCACCTTTTTACTCGGGTCATATTTATCTTGTGAACTAATCACAAAAGGGTATTCACATAAGTCATAAATTCTTGTATTTCCTAAAGAGCCTTTAATAAACGAGTGATCAGTGTACATTTCAAAAACGATAGAACTTTCTCCCATATCAACTTCATGATAAAATATTTTAAGTATCGGTTGTACTAAAATGAAATTAACTTTCTTACAATTAGCATTTATTTTCATATAAATATAATCGTTTTTATCACATGTAGGATAAAAATTTTTTTCTATTTTAGGTGCGATAAATTTTTGTTCGACTAATTTTTCATTAGGGTCTCGCATTTCTTTTTCGACTCGATCTTTTAAATATTTATTATATAATATATAATGAAATAATTTCCTTATACTATCCGGCACCCATGTGAAATGAAGATAACCTATATTTAAATCAATGCCAATTTGGAAATTGGTATAATATGGGGATTTATTATCTAATAATAATATTTCCATATTAAATAATTTCACTTCCTCATTTGATTCGTCACCACTATAGGCCATTAATTGGAAATCTTTGATTTCATTTTGTATGTCATATATTTTCACTCCTGACATTCCTATTCCCATTTTTGTATCGTTGTTACGCAAATCCATATTTATATTCATTTCGTTTATTGATATGGTAAAAACATGAATTTTATTATTCATATCATTTATATCGTCATTTGTGTATAAAAATAAATTTGATGATTTGAAATTGACTTCAGTGCGAAAGTATATTTCTTTTGGGTCTATTTTAATTTTATTCATTTCTTGGGTGATTTCTTGCGATTTATCTTCGTAGGAAAATTTCATTTCTTCAATACGCTCTTTGAGACATCTATCGAATAATTTAAATTTGTTTTTATTCGGGAATTTTAATTCAATCGAGCCAGATTCGTTTGATATTGATATTATTAAACTATCCAAATATGATTTCACTTCTGAATCCTTTAAATAAAAATATCCATTGTATTCATCGTCCTCACTTGATTTATAAAAATAAATATACCCTCCACTTAACACACCCAAGTACTTTTCATACCCTCCCGTGAACCAATTTTTTTTAAGTAAAACAGAAATTGCTGTGGTATTTTTAGCAATATCTTTTTTTTCTAAAATTAATTGACTCCAAACATCTTTTTCTTGTACTGGAGATAATATACTTGTGGCATAAAAGGCTATTTGGTATAAATACTCGTTTAAATGCAGATTGAAATTATCGATAGAAAAAACTAATTTCATTAAAGAATAATCATGAGAAGAATATTTTTTTTTATTTAAGGTAGATAAAGTTATTATTAATTTGACTTTATTAAATAAATCGAAAGAATCTTTATTTCTTACCATATTTTTAATATTTTCGAAACATCTCATAGATATAGCGCCTAAATCTACGATATAATGTTTATTATAGATACTTTGGGGATCATTAACTTCTATATTTTGATTTAAAGTATCCATACTACCTTGTCCTAATTCTATCACAAGCATTTTACTATTTTTTATATCATATTTATTTATCGGGATTAATATTTTCCTTGGAGATATTTCAACTTTGATATTGTTTTTTTTAGTTATATTACTCGTAACCATTGATCTCGTTTGTTGTTTGAAAGATTTATATGATTCCATTACATTATTTTTTAAATCTTCAAATTGGCCTTGTGTTGTAAAAAATCGTGTGACTCTACTTATAAATGTTTGATGATATATGATATTAATACAATTCAATTTTAAATCAATTGTCGAATTTATCTCGGTCAAAGGGGTATGACAAAATTTAAGTGATATTAAATTTTCTTCGCCTTCTTCTTTCTCGTTTAAAAATATTTCTGTAAATTTATGCGATTTACTTCCGGTTTTTAAATATCGATAAGTTATAGGTACGAAATTATTAATGTTGTTAATAGTGGTAAACATGTTCATTCCGAAATGCTTTAAAGTAGCGTTGAGTTTTAATATTTGCAAAGAATTATTATTAGACATATTAAATTCAACCCCGCGGAAATTAAGTTCAAAACCTTCGTTTATTTTCATTGTTTTCGAAATTGTATTCTTAGAACATTCCATCGAACCTTCGATTAATTTAAATTCAATGAATAAATCTTCTCTTTTTAAATCTTCTGGATCTATTTCTTTCTTTTGATTATCAGCTTTTAATATTTCAGCCAATTTTTTTTCTTCTTCTTCAGTGAAAATTGGATCTTCTGTTTTTGCTCCAAAGCCGAAGAAAAAACTGAAATAACCTCCAGTATTTTTTGATTTCTTTTCTTCGATTTTTTTATCCTTAAAATCTTGTTCGATGATTTTATCCGACCAGGTACAGAGTAAATCAATATCAACACAGGTCATTATTTTTTTAAGTAGAAATTCGTCTTCTTCGACTTCTATTTTATATTCCATATTTTCTTCGAATTTTTTGTGATATTTAGAATATAATTCAATAAATTTTTCTTTATATTGTTCTAAAATGTTTTTAGGTATATTAAAAATATTTTTATTTCCTTTATAATATTTTAACGTTCTTAAAGTCATGTCTATTCCGAATTTAAACCATAAAAAGGCGTTTTCATTTTTTCCTTCAGGTAAATCTTTTAATATATTTGCTTTATGTTCTTTATCTAATATTTTATATCTCGGTTTGAAATAGTTATATTTTCTCATATCATAATATATCTTCTGAATTTTCTTATATTTTGAAACATGGTTAAGAAGTCGAAAAATACTATCATATTGTTCTTTTCTGAAATTTATTTTAAATTTAGGTAATTCGATAAATAAAGATAATTTCGGCTCTTTTTTTTCTTCCTCGGTTAAATTCTCAAAAACATCATTTATTTGCTTCATTTTAACACTTAAATTATATGGCTCGATTAAATAATGTCCTTTTAAATTATTATCTTCACAGACTTCATTCAATTTGGTTAATTGCTCTTCGGGATTTTCTATTTTACTTATAAATGACTCTTCGTTGAGTTTAAGATATATACCGAAATCTTTTACTGTTAAATATTTATATATTATTGTATTTTTTTCGACTTCTCTATCGATAAAATGACTCTCCCAATTTTTGTCTGTGTTTATTACTTTCATTTCTTTCAAAACTATACCCATTGAATAATACGGAGTAACATTTTTTTCTTCTATTCTTATTAACATATTTTTGAAAGTTAATTGCAAGTTATCAACTATTTTAACAAATATTTTATCAGTGTATCCTTTTTGATCTTCTGAGCTAACTTCATTAAAAGCATTCATTAATTTATCTAATTTAACCGCAGAATATTTAATTAATTGTTCCAATTTTGATTCAAATGAGGCATAATCAATTTGTTCCCAATCTTTTGTATCAACTAAAGAAAGAACAATATAAAGTCCTTCAATAGTAACTTCTGTAGGTTCTGAAAAATTTGTTTTCCAACTAATTGATACTGATAATTTATCTATAAGTCCAAAAGTTAATTTAAACGGTAGTTTTAAATCATCAACTGCTTTTGCTTTTAATTTTATTTTTTCTAAAGAAAGTGTACCACTCCATAAACCTAGAGATAATTTATTCGGATCGAAACCTTCGATGTAATCGCCTAAATATTTTAAAATTAATTGTTCAATTAATTTCTCGAACATTTATACAAATTATTTTAAATTAATAAAATAATAAATTATTAATTTATAATGTTATTACTATATAATTACTTGATTTATAAATAAGTGGGGATTGGGGATTGGGGATTGGG
>ERZ842401.7038-NODE-7038-length-11687-cov-3.856259_pt1 | contig 11687 bp, 19 predicted proteins | sample MGYA00521270_ERZ842401 | MGnify/ENA primary metagenome ERZ842401 (study PRJEB31892, sample SAMEA3878208) | bioreactor metagenome | biome: Moose rumen | place: Sweden | collected 2011-10 | study: EMG produced TPA metagenomics assembly of the PRJEB12797 data set... | reverse complement strand
AGTTTACGCACAGAATGCCACGACATTCCATTTGACTGGGAAAAAGGCTAAAGCAGGCATTTATCAAGTAAAAGTAACACCTTATTGGGGCAGTAAGAAGGGTACAGCCGCAAAGTCAAACAAAATGGTAGTATCTTCTATATAATACCCAGAAGGTAATACCCAAAATAACTGACATTTTTTGTTTCCATTTTTGTCTCCCGGGCTTATCCGGGAGTTTTTTTAGTTTTTTTATGGAGACTTTTTATTGCATTTTTTTTAATATGCGGTATAATATGCGTAGAAATGTTACAAAACAACAAAAGGAGAGCAGATAACGAGGCTATTTAAGCCGTGCGGGGTCTGCCTTTTTTATTGCGCAGAATAAGAAAGGGGGCGTTACCATGACGCAGAAAACATTCGAGGGCATGGTAAGCTCTCTTGACTATGGCACCATCGAGATCGAAATGGGAGGCCATGTATTTCTACATACCTTTGAAAGCTCAGATGATGCTCTTAAGAATCGGGCAAAGTGTGGAATTTTCGGTGCTTCAGTCTATGACATCTCAAAGGAAGATGTTTTAGAACGCATCAAAAACACACTGCTTGATCCGATCAACATGTCAGACATCCTCGACTGGCTGAATGACGATTCAGACGGCGATGACTGGGTAGCTTTCAAAAGTTATCCTATCCTGATGTCATAGGGCATGGATACTACAGACATGATCATGACTGGAGCGAAGGTGCTCGTCAGTGCAGCGTGAATGCTGTAGTGTTAAGAAAGGTTGAGCGAAGGTACGACACGACTTTTGCAATCCGTACAGCCTATCCTCAGTATGAGGAGTAAAAATACGGGATTTAAAGAGGGACTGCCAAAGAGTGCAGCCCCTTTTTATGCGTTTAGATGTAGATGAATCCTGAGTCCTCCCCGAGATGCTGCTTTATGAAGCTCTCTCCGTGTTCCTTGCCTCCGCTTATACCACAGAGCACCTGCACAAGGTCGGGATCCGTAGGATGCGGCTTTACAATGGCGTGCCAGTTCGGACGCTTGGTTCTTCTCTCGGATATACTTATATAGGGCTTGTTCTCGTCAAACTCGATTCCTGCTATTGTTTTCATGATCTGTATTCCTTTCTAATAAAAGAGGACGCAATGTCCCGATTAACAGTTACATCATACGCCCTCTTTAACTATACATATTATACCACATAGTAGTACAAAATGCAAGCAATATTTGCACATTTAGAAAAAATGTTGATGTTTACAAAAATATAACTTTATGATATAATATACATATCGACAAGGAGGACGATTATGGTTTCTAACTTCATAGCTGACTGCATCACAGGCAGAACAACCTCGGACAAAATAGAAGATTACATCATTAGGTGGCATGATGGATCCGGAAAGGGACTGAGAGTATATGAGTTCCTTGGTATCACGGAACAGGAGTATTTCGACTGGCTGTCTGGTACCAGAAGTGTAGAGAACATTGTAGAAGTGCATAGGGAGGAAATACGGAATGAACCGTAAATCTATTCCAAAGAAAACAAGAGTGCAGGTATATCAGAAATATAACGGTCATTGTGCTTATTGCGGTTGTGAAATGGAATATAAGGATATGCAAGTAGACCATATAGAAGCTGTTTATAGAGCTACATACAATAAAGAGGACGTAAGTTATGATATAGATAATCAGAACCCCGCTTGTAGAGCCTGTAATTTCTATAAAAGCACTTCAACCATAGAGAATTTTAGACAGAACATAGAGGAAAGTTTGGTGCGGAATTTACGGAAGAATTTTAATTACAAAATGCTTATAAAGTATGGATTGATAAAAGAAGATATAAAGCCCGTCAAATTCTATTTTGAAAACAAGGGAGAATAAAATGCAAATAGGTATTGATATACCAAAAAGAATGTATAACAAGGCAATAAATGATATTCTTGATCCATATAGTGTTATTTTTAAGAACGGCACACCACTCCCAAAAGGACACGGAAGGCTGGTAGATGCAGATGAGTTAAGAGAAGAAACTTATACAATGACAGAGTGGAATGGTGATGTCCACCAAATCATTTACAAGGTAAGCCTTGATGATGCACCAACAATTATAGAAGCGGATAAGGAAAAGTAAGTATGAAAGTAATGAGGACAATAACAATCGAAAACCCCGCAAAGTTCAATATCTGTGACTGCATTATGGTAGAGCTGCCGGGAGAGACGCACACGGCAACGGCGATACAGGATGGGGGAGACGGGATGCTTTTTACTCTCGACCAGTTCCTTAACGAAGCAAGACCGATGAATGAGAACGGTGGCACAGAGGGCGGCTATGACGCTTCGGATATGCGGAAGTTTTTACAGGGGCTTTCCGAGAAGTTCCCGGCTGAATTGAGAGAGCTGATGACGCCGTTTGAGAACGGCGACAAACTGCGACTGCTGACGCTGCCGGAAGTATGCGGAGTGGATGGAGACTTTAACGAGTGCGAGGGGCAGATACCGTATTTCAAAGACCGCCGCAACCGCATAGCGGAGCGTAAGGGAGATAACTATGAATGGATGTGGGCGGCAACTGTCGTGTCGGGCGCGTATTTCGCGTATGTCAACCGCAACGGCATTGCGAACCACGACAGCGCGTCCCTCTCTCTTGGTGTGCGCCCTGTGTTTAAGCTGCGTAATAAAAAGTTGTGAAAGGAGCAGAAAATTGAATCCATAAAACACACAGGAGGTGACATATCAATGTCTTATCAGCAATTAGAGCAAATGGGATTTATCTATAAAAGGCTGAGTCGGCATATTTGTCTGGTACGACTATATACAAGACCTGATACGATATTGCGGCACATTATCTTTCCTATGTGGATTAAAGATGGTGGTTAAATTCAAATGGGGGGCGAATGACCGTCCTTGTCGTAAGGCAAAAACGAACTGGAATCCTAAAAGGGATATTGCTTCGGCAATATAGGTATTGGGCGTACAGTTTGAGGGTTTAAACCCATTGTGTTTAACACAGTAGTCAATGTCATCGGCACATATCCCGACGGAACCATAAGGTTTAAACCCATTGTGTTTAACACAGTAGTCAATGATATTCCTCAAAACTGTAAGACAGCTCATTGGTTTAAACCCATTGTGTTTAACACAGTAGTCAAGGGTTGTTAGATCCTTTCTGTTTGCGAGACAGGGTTTAAACCCATTGTGTTTAACACAGTAGTCAAGGAGACAGGATAACATCATAGAAATTCTTAAAGTTTTAAACTCATTGTGTTTAACGAGGTAAATTTATGGCAAGGGAAACAAAATCAATGTCTGTGGTTTCAATACCGCTTAAAACAGAGATATGGCAGGAGGATGTGCTTTTCAAGCGCTTTGAGCTCTGTCGTAAGATATATAACAACATGCTTCACTACGAGCTGAAGCAGTATAACAAGATGATCCATGACCCGGAGTACGTATCTTCTATAGAGACCATCCACAATGTCTATAAAATGGACGATGAAAAGGCTAAAAAAGAGGCTAAAAAGTCTCCTGAGTATAAGGCTGCCGCCGAAAAGCAAAAAGAGTTGCTTCGGGCTTATGGTATGTCCGAATTTGGTTTTACCAAGACTATAGGCGACTTTTATAAAGTGTATTCACAAAACATATCCTCATCTATGGCAGGAATATCTATTGCAAAGCCGATGTGGACAGCCTTTGATAAGATGCTTTTTGGAAACGGCGAGACCGTACACTATAAAAAGTATGATAGTTGGAAGTCTATCGCCACTGACGGAAAATCGGGTATAAGGCTTATCAATAAGGACGGTGATACGGTTTTGCATCGCAGTGGGGATGAGAAGTTGTGGTGCGTGTGTGGCACATCAAAGGGTAAAGTCCTAAAAATGCCGCTTAAAATCGACAAAAAGGATACATGGCTTTTGGAGATGCTTGATCGTGATATAAAGATAGTCCGTATCACAAGAAAACGTGTCAAGGATAAATACAAATACGGCAAAATTCCATTTTTCTTGCAATCCACGATTGCAGTAAGTCTGGGACACCAAGATTTTGCAGTATGTTTGGGACAGAATGATCATAAAGCAACCCCGCTATCAATCACGATAACGGGGTTTTATGTTCTATTTCGACTTCTTTTTGAGAAGTGATGGTTTCATCTCCAATTCATTCCCAGAAATAAGCGTAAAGTTCATGTCGTCTATGAACTCCTGTGGGTAGAGAGCGAACGCTATCTCATACGGGGTCTTTCCGTATCTGGTTTCCCTTGGATAGCTGTTCACGTGATCCATCATAAGACAGATATCCGCCTGCATAAGCTCATCTAAAGATGTCTTTCCTTTAGGAATAATACGCCTCATCTCTCTGTGGTTACGCTCACAGGCTCCCTTTTGATCTGAGCGGTTTGGGTCACAAAAGAAAACCTTTGTCCTTAATTCCCCGTCCATGGTACAGGAACGTTCCATACCTTTAATGTCCGTAAACTCCTGTCCGTTATCAGTAAGAATAGCGGGGAGCATACGCCGGAACATATCGAGTCCTATCATAATCTCCAGTTTATCGAGGGCATATACCACATTCTCAGGATCGTGACGCTCCATAAGGAAAGCAATCTGCAAGTTGGTATCAGACCAAAAGATTGTAAGCAAAGCGCATTTATCTGTTTTCCTACCTTCAACACAATCCATCTGGGGAACAGTAACCTGGTGTTCAGCTATGTATTTTTCGTAGTCCCCATACATTCGTCCGGCCTTTTCTATCATCACCTTTGTGGTTTCATGGTTACGCTTTTTGGTCTTTGTCCTGCGGCGCTTAACCTTCTCCGGCAAGTCTATATTCCTGCCGTCGAGATCCTGCCGGTTTATCATCCGGTACAATGTGGATTTGCTTATATGGATACCCCTTTTGTCAAGTTCAGGTCCTACGGATACCAGGATGGCATACGGTGACTGCCCATTAAGTATCAGGGGTGATACAAGCCTGTTAATAAAATCGAGCTCCTCATCGGTATAATCATAGCCCGATGCTTTTGTATGTCTGGTCTCCCTTGCCTTCTTATCCGCCTCTGAGGGATCATAAACACGCCTCTTGTAGCGACAGTTGGTACTGTTGGATGAACAGCCATTGCATACATAGGGCGGTTCACAGAGGCGCTCACAGATGGCCTCGGAGTAGTCCGGGCAACATTTTTTGCAGTCAACACTCTTACAAAGACGGCAAAGTTTTCTTTTGCCACACGCTTTATTACAGAGATTGTGGACATCGCAGGTGTGCGTGGTCGCGAACTGACAGTCGTTCCTATCGGTTGGCTTATCTACAGAATATTTCTGTATTTCTCGAAGGACTGTCGAAGAACTTCTCCCGATTTCTCTGCCTATCTCCGTGTAGCCCCTGCTATCCTTAAGCCTTGCCGCGATCATAACACGGTCTTCCAGTGAGAGAGTCTTATATTTAGCCATATAAATCTCCTTCCAGTAGATATTCAGTTATAAGGTACGATGGCAAAGAGATGCTTCCAAACCCTGTCTCTGGAAGAAAAATAAAGAATTTCAGACTTGACGAATCCGTATAGAGCGGTTAAAATGAAGACACAGTTTTGAAAGAGACAGGATGCTCAGGCATCTGCGTCAGAGGGCCGGAATCCCACTGGCGCTTTTTCTTTGTCTAAAACATTCGTTTGACTATAAGTATAACTGATTCAGAGATGCACAAAATATGTAACAATGTAACAATCAATTCCCGTCAGGCGGGAATCAGTAGTGCAATATGAAAGACGAACACCGCGAAAATATCAAAGAAGCCTTCCTTAAACACATAGGCAAGGTTATAAAGAAAAACCGCAAGGATAAAATTGGATGGTCACAGACTGCGCTTGCCATGGAAGTTGGCTCGTCCGACACTGCTATAAGCCGGTTTGAAAATGGTGACGGAGACATCACGGCAGCAATGATGGCCTATATAGCAGTGTCACTTGACTTCCCTTTGTCCGAATATGTGGAATATTATGATTATTCAGAAAATGGTGAGCAGGTCAAAAAGACCGTAGATGTTCTTCTAAGAGAGCTATTCTCCGTTGCCAATAAAGGCTTTGTGATGATGAAGCTCGGTATTGCTCCCACCATTTCCGGTACGATACTTAACGAGGATACCAACCAGTATAAGTTCAGCGTGGAAATATCAAAGGCCATGAATGTCCGTAATCCCAAGCAGAGGCAGGAAGAACAGCGTTCCAACGCCTCCATGGTGTGCGAATGTATGATGCACGATGAAACTGGAGCCACATCGGTTATACGATACATGCATGCTCTTACTCAGAAGTATAGGGGTAAAACGCCGCCTAAGTCCTTACAAATGTTTGTGAGTGCTGCTCTCTTATACGCAATAGATCTGACCGACGGACAAAGCCAGCACTACATTGTAGAATACCTCAAGGAATTGCTATGAAATAATCTACATACTATATAAAATAAATAAAACAGACATTGAAACATTACACGGCAGATGGTATTGGTATTATATGCTCATAACAAACTTTCAAACATCGCAAACCTCAGCGTATCGAAAGTTCTGAAAAAGCGATGTTTCCATGAACCCCGACGGAACCGTATGACCCGTATGATCCGTTCCAACACTATCATTCCGGCGGCTTGTAAACTTTTGTTTCCCATGTTATAATTATACTGTGATATGAAGTAGGAAATATGAAGAGCGCATAACAACACAAATCTCTATATATCCAAAAACCGATATATAGGATGTAAAGGATTCCTTCTCCTTTTATGCCGGAATCCTGTACGGCATCCTTGCGGCAGACGGGATGCTTGACCAATAAGCCTATCATAACAAAGGAGATTTTATGGACGGACAGTATAATCTTTTTACGGACGATTTCAGTCTTGATCCGTATGATGAAATACCGCCGACACCAAAATCAGCAATGAAGACAAGTCCTGCGCACAGACGTATGCTGACGATATATGGCAAAGACAAAGAATGCAGGAAGTATAAAGGCTGCGACTATCTTGTAAAACGGCAATATTCGCAGGCACATTACAAGTGTACCCTCAGCGGAGAGACATCTTCGGCAGCGTCTGACTGGCGGCTTAAATGGGACGCTTGTGGGAAATATAAGGAGTCAGATACATGAAGAATATTAAAAAGAAGATCCTACCTCAGTATTTTAGAGAGGTTTCAATAGGTGTGAAACCCTTTGAACTTCGTAAAGATGAGGATGATGTACAGCCGGGGGATGTCCTTGATCTTCTGGAATGGACGGGGAGCGAATATACCGGCAGAAACATAAGATGCGCTGTAACCTATGTTCTCCGCCACGTTCCCGAATATGGCCTTATGGATGGGTATTGCATCATCGGGATTAACCCCATTGGAGAAATCGGTTGAGACTGGAGATCTCTATGACACCGAATCGGTTCGAGTGAAGAGAAAAAGCGTATTATCCAAATATAATAAGAAAACTGGATGGTATGTAAACTGGTCAAAATTCGATGAGAACACAGAAATATATGCCTTGGTGATTAAAGGCACCAATGATATTCAAGGTTTAATTGCCGTGAGAAACAATGATGCCGATCAAGCACTCGATTTGTTATGGGCGTGTGTATCTCCAGAAAACAATGTGTGGGAGTATGGCAAGAAAAAGTTTGAAGGTGTTGGTGGACATTTATTTGCAATAGCGACAGATATCTCTCTGGAAAGAGGCTACGAAGGCTTTCTTGTAGGAGAAGCAATGGATAAGGATTTGTACGAATATTACATGAAGGAATATGGGGCTTTACCCCTTCCGGCGATTCACAACAACCCTTACCGCATAATGTTCCCACCAAGTAGCACCCTCAAAATCAAGGAGGTGTATACCTATGATGAAACAGATGACATTATCTGAAAAAAGAGCGATTGCAGATGAGTTTATATCGCGTGTTAACCCTTATGAAAAGAAGGAACAATCCTTTTCTATGGATTTAAGGGCATATGCCGACTATGTTACAAAAAACAACTTAAAGCCGGCAGATATTACAGAAACGATAATGATGCAGTTCGTGACTAAAAGGTGACACCTATTCAAACTGAATAATCTAAAACATAAAACCGTCTCTCTATATAGGGAGGCGGTTTTTGTATGAGAGCTTATAACTTTATTGTCCCAGAGTTACTGCATTCATCATTGCTTCCAGATATTATTTATCCCAGACTTAGCGCATCGACTTTGCCATAATCGGCTTCGTTGCATTAAGTCTGGGATATTCATGTTTTTGGCTTATTTTCGCCGTTTTCTCATTGTCGGACTTGGATCCTAAAGTCTAATAAGTGGCTTAACTACGCTATTTGCTCCATTTCTACTGCAATTTTGCTGTTGCAACAGCCCTGAAACTTAAGCAAAAAGATTTTCAAAAAGTTTGTGTCACGGGGTTGACATTATCGGGTACAGGAAAGACTTATGTGTATCTCCGTACTATCTTGGAATTATATAAGGAGTACGATTTTAAGAAGTTTATTATCGTGGTGCCTTAATGATGAGCCAAGATGCCAACGCTCTCATTCTTGATGAGTGTTCGATGATAGATTTGAATCTTTTTGCTACTCTTATCAGAGCGGTGAATTGGAATAGTGTACAGCGACTGATTCTTGTTGGAGATCCTAATCAGCTTCCATCTATTGGAAGGGAAAAGGTTTTTGGGCGATCAGATGTTATAGATGTACTGGGAATTACGGAAAGACCGGCTTCTACTTTGCTTGGAAAGATGTATTCGCTTGATCTTACTGAAAAGATAACCGGAGCCGGCAAAGGGAAATATCGTTTTATTGTGTGAGACTCGTGTCAGGGCGGGTCACAAAGTCTCGAATCATTGTGCAAGCACATGATTCGGACCTTTTGACCCGTGAATCATCTTATAGGTAGAAGAAAATAATGGATACCCAATAATGTGTCACATGTGACACCAAAAAATATTGACAAAAACCCCATCTTTTCTATAATTATAGTGCAGGACAAACTGTAACATATTTAGGAGAGGTGGGGATATATTTATGACAGAAAATAATTATGCGGTCGATATAGACACTTTCAGAAAGACATTACTGGATGCCTGTGACAATGACGAGTCAAAAACAATCATTCAGTCGGTCGAGATAACAGCATTACCTATAGAGGACAATATGGATGCTAACACTGCTACCATATCACTTAAGATGTTAGGAAATGATTTCCGTTTCAATGACGATAATTTCCCTATAGGTATGTTACTGGATCGTATAATAGCGCTCGGGAAGAAAAATAAGGATAAAGGCAAAGTCTATTATCTAAAGGAAAACTATTATACTGGGCATTATGAAGCATATAGTGATTTTGAGAAGACGATCATCAACTAAAATAGTGTTTACAAAAATGCAAATTTATGTTATAATATACACAGTTAAAAGTAAACTTTGTTTTTGGATATAGATCCAGGAGGATACAACAATGAAGAACATAAAGATTAAATTTCTATCCATAGTCCTTATTGCAGGATTATTTATGGGACTTTTTGCCTCGTTTCAAACTTCAACGTGCAGAGTGGGAGATTCTGAGCATCCGACGCATGAAGAATGCTTTTCTGGTACAGGGTATACTGGATATGAAGATGTATCAATATATATATATAATAAAAAGTGGAGAAAAGCTTACTATAAGGTTATGAAGTCAGAAACATTTCAGTTTACTAGCGATTACACATACGGTCACGGTGTGCTTGATGAACGTATTACAGCCCTCCTAAATAGTTGGCAGAACTACTGGGGAATGACAAAAGAGGAAACGGATAAATCCGTTCTCTATAAGGCACTAGGAGACGCATACACTTCAGATGGAATAAAGAGACTTATTGATAACGGATTTCTTGTTGGACATATTCAAATATTAAAGGACTTAGGCTTCCTTGATAAGAGCTATGTATATTCTGGATCGGAGAATGCTAAAGGCAAAATATGGGCATGGGACGGTAATTACAAGAAATCCATGACAAATAGCGGAACAAATAAGTTCAAGCTGAATGTTTCCACTAATAGTTCTGCCAAGATGAGGTATAGCAGTTCTGATAAGTCTGTAGCAACAGTTGACAGTAAAGGCAAAGTGACGATGAAGCATCCTGGTAAGACTATAATCACTATCAAGACTGCTGCCTCGAAGCCATACACTGCTGCCTCGAAGAAAGTAAAGGTTACAGTTCTTCCTGGCAAAGCGAGCGAACTGACTGCTGCCTCGTCTGATGACGGAATAACGTTAGAGTGGACAGCAGGCAAGATGGCTGAAAAGTATCAGGTATATAGAAAGACCACTGATGGCGACTGGGAAAAGATCGCTAATGTATCTGAAACAAAATATACTGATAGTGACATAGAGGCAGGAGAAACATATTATTACAAAGTGAGATCGTATACCAAGTATAACGGAAAGAATTACTTAGCAAAGAAGTATTCCGGGAGTGCATCTGTCACATTTATCAATTCGGTTGAAGCCACACCCCTTTATGGGGCGGAGTGAAGCAAGACACCTATTGGAAGCACGCGACTTTAGTCGTGTGAGGCTTCACCATAATAGAAGATATGCCGGGATATGTATTTTGAACATTATAAGAAAACTGGAAGGGTCAACTGAGGAGGAAAACGATACCTATGAGTTGTAAGTCCGAAACAATAACTGGAATTGAAGTATTCGCAGGTGGTGGCGGGTTAGCTTTAGGGTTAGAAAAGGCAGGTGTTAATACTGTTGCTGTCGTAGAATTTGATCATGAGGCCTGCGAGACTCTTCGCCATAATCGTCCCAAGTGGAATGTTATAGAGGCAGATATACATAATGTTGACTTTACGAAATATAAGAATCAGGTTGATTTAGTGAGCGGTGGTGCGCCTTGTCAAGCGTTTTCTTATGCGGGAAAGAAATTGGGATTTGGTGATACAAGAGGTACTTTATTTTCAGAATTTGCTCGTTGTGTAAAAGAAGTAAACCCCAAAATGTTCTTATTTGAAAATGTTCGCGGATTGCTTTCTCACGATAATGGACGAACTTTTGCTACAATAAAACATACTTTTGAAGATTTGGGATATGCAGTACAATATAAGATATTGAATGCATGTTACTATGGTGTAGGTCAGAAACGCGAGAGAATTATTGTTATTGGGATTAGAAATGATATGCTTGGTATTATTTCATTCTCGTACCCGAAACCAGATGAAACATGGACAACATTAAAAGATGCCCTGAAGAATTGCCCAAAATCCGAAGGACAGAGATTTAGCGAAATAAGCGGAAAGTCATGGAACTGGTTCCTCCTGGAGGTTGTTGGATTGATTTGCCTGAAACTATTGCGAAAAAATATATGGGAAAAAGCTATTATTCTGGTGGTGGACGCAGAGGAATGGCAAGGCGCATCGCATGGGATGAACCATGCCTAACATTAACCACATCCCCATCACAGAAACAGACTGAACGGTGTCATCCTGATGAAACAAGGCCGTTTACAGTAAGGGAATATGCTCGTATTCAAAGTTTCCCAGACGATTGGGAGTTTCAGGGCACGATAAGTGAGCAGTATAAGCAAATCGGTAATGCTGTGCCTGTCGAAATGGCAAGACGAGTTGGACAGGAGATTAAAAAGGGTTACTATTCACAGTTGATTTGATGCCACCACAAATAGAGCGGAGCTACAACACC
>ERZ842401.7037-NODE-7037-length-11689-cov-4.558965_pt1 | contig 11689 bp, 4 predicted proteins | sample MGYA00521270_ERZ842401 | MGnify/ENA primary metagenome ERZ842401 (study PRJEB31892, sample SAMEA3878208) | bioreactor metagenome | biome: Moose rumen | place: Sweden | collected 2011-10 | study: EMG produced TPA metagenomics assembly of the PRJEB12797 data set... | reverse complement strand
TTCATCTCAAGTCATTTGGTAATCATCATTTGCTGTGTGTTAGCTTTCCCTCTTTGCTGAAAGGTGAGTTTTTCGTCTGAATTTCATTTATTTGCTCACTCATTCCAACTTTTGAAACATCAGTTAAAGCCAATAAACATCGACTATTAATTACATTATTTAATACTGATTGACTAAGAGTGGGCGTGTCTTTTAACACACCTTACAATTGAGAGTGTTGCTTTAGCAAATCGACTCGAGGCTGGGCATGTAGTTGCGCTGGATTGACTCGGCGATTGCCGAAGCCACCTCCATCTCGCTCAGGGCGATACTTGCGCCAAATTCGTAGAGCATATCCACCTCTTTGCGTGCTATAATCTTGTCGCTGAGAGCGATGTGAATCATATACTCAAGCAATCCCGTTCTCATGCCAGGATTAATCTTGAGGATATTCTCCACCGAGTCGTTGAAGATCGCACCCACATCACCCTGGGCTATCTCCTCAAGGTACTTGCGGGGGAATATCTTGAGTCGAGCGAGCATCTCGATGATTTGGTTGACCTCGTCTTCCTTCACCTCTTCGTCGCTGCTTGCCACTATGAGACCAGCCGAAGCGATGAAGCGCGCCATGTGTTCGTCAAGCTCGTCGTCGCCCACTTTCAAGAGAATGGAAATGAGTTCGTCCATCCCTTTCTGCAACTCCTCTTGGGTTTTGCTGGTCGCGAAGAGATTTAGTGCTTGCACACGGATAGGATTTACTGGATGCGACGAGCGGCTGATGCCCTTGTCTTTGAGGAAGTAGTCAAGACGGCGGTTGTTGTCGGCAATCAACGCATCGATGCTCACGTTCATCTTCTCTAGGTCAAGCCCCGACGCCATCTTGAAAAATGCTGTCACGCACACGCCCAAATCCTCGGTAGCCATATAGCCATAGCGGTCGGCGACGAGCTCGGCAAGCTGTTCGTGAAGGCGTATCTTGTACTGCAAAGTCACTGGCACGGCGGCACCCTCGGGGAACACGAAGTTGATGAGTCTCGCGAGCGCAGTGTCTTTATTTATCAGATGCCCAAGCTCATGGCCTATGACAAAGCGCAGCTCGTCGGTACTCATTAAGTCGAAGAGCGCCGAGTTCACATTCACAATGTGGTGCTCGCCCTCGTCCTCGGCAGCCAGCGAGAAGGCGTTCACGTCGCTGTCGCCAGTGATATAGAAATCTATTTCGTCCTTAACTTTCAGCTTTTTCTTCACGTCCTGGCACAGCGCATAGAAGTCGGGCAGCAGCTCCTTCTGCACCCTAAGGCTATGGCCTTCCATACTGCTGCGCCAGTAGGCGTCACGGCTTGAGGTCTTGGTCTTGCGCAACACCTCTTCAACTATCTCGCCCTGCAAAGCAGTGTAAATCTGCTTGCCAAGCTGTTTCTCTAACTCTAATTTAGGATTTAATTTGCTCATTATAATAATGGTTTTAGTTTTTTCTCTCTTATTACTTAGTTGACAAGTTAACAAGTTAACAAGCAGTTTGTAGGGATAAGGCAATGGTAGAAATTGCCTCTACTCTCTACTCTCTACTCTCTACTCTCTACACTCATAGTTTCTCCCAAGAATCAATGGTGCGGGCATCGGGGCTTACGTTGAGACCAATCTGAACTACAGGCCGCGGGTCATCAGCGAAAAAAGTCTTATAATCCTTGCGGATGAGCTGGTCAAGCGCATCCTCTAAGTTTTTTTGATATTTGAACTCAAAGATGTAAATTTCCTTGGGCATATACAGCACCACATCAATGCGGCCGTTAGCGGTGCATTTCTCAGCATCAACCTTCGCTCCTATTGATTTCATGGCGGCGTAGAACAACGCCTGATAGTGCTTTTCGTTCTTGTTGTCTAGATTATAGGGAATCGTGGAGTAGAACTGCCGTAACGACAGCATGAAATCGTCGAGTGTGCCGCCACGATATAGTTTGCGATAGGCGGCAGCGAGAGTGTCGCGAACGCCATACCCCGAGGGCTTATAGTACTCATATAGCGATACCGCCAAGCCCTTGCGAACCTCCTCATTGGGAATGCCTAAGACGTAGGTATCAAACTCTAGCTCGTAGTCCTTGATTGTGATATAACCGCTCTGATACAGCAGCGGCACCACATCATTCATCTGCTCCATGGGTTTCTCGAAGCGCGACACATCGGTCTCAATATCGTCAAGTTCGGTGATGGGAAAGTCAAACTTCTGCATCATCCTCAACAACATGGTGGGAGTGCCGCTAGCAAACCAGAAATTGTCGTAGCGGCGACTTGCGAGGACATGAATTAAGCTATAAGGATTATAAATGTCGGTCAACGCTTCGGTAAAATGATAGCCGTCATACATCTGCTTTATGTGAGATATAGTCTCCTCACGAGTCTCGTTTTTAGCTTTTGCAAGTTCATTGAGACCTTCGCTGAAGTAGGTTTCCATCTCCTCTTGAGTGATACCGCACAAAGTCTCATATCTTGGATCCATGCTGATATCAGTGATATTGTTGAGTTTGCTGAATATTGACATCTGGGCAAACTTGGTGATGCCGGTGAGCATAACAAACTTGATGATGGGACTATACTCTTTTATAACACCATAGAGATCAAGCATGATGGTTCGCACTTCTTGTAAAGCTATGGGATAAGTAAGATTGTCTTGCATGGGAGCATCATACTCATCGATAAGAAGCACGACTTGTTGACCCGCAACATTATTAGCGGTTTTGATTATGTTTGACAATCGAGTCCCATACCCCATGCGGTCCACATCAGAAACTTTAATTCCATACTTTTCTTCTTGAGACTTCAATTTTGCATTAAGATTAATATGCAAAAGGTCAAGACGGTTTTCACAACTGCCACTCATGTCAAGATGAATCACTGGATATTCAATCCAGTCCTGCTCGAGTTTCTCAATTTTAAGTCCCGCGAAAAGATCTTTTCGCCCTTGAAAATAGGATTTGAGAGTGTTTATCATCAAAGACTTGCCGAAACGGCGCGGACGACTTAAAAAGACAAATTTATTTGCCTTGACAAGTCTGTATAATTGCTCAGTCTTATCGACATAATAAAAATTATTGCGGATTATATCTTCAAACGACTGAACTCCCAGCGGATAATATCTCTCTGCCATAATACAAAAGTGTGAGTTTTTTCTAAGTTGCAAAGATACTAATATTTCTTGAATAAGAAAACAGGCAACAAATAATTTGTCATTATTTCACCTCAATCACCGTTGCTGCAGTGTGAGCAGTGACTTGTGGAGCATACTGGCACTGTGCCGAGGCGATGCCGCTGGCGTAAGTGCCTATGTTGGTCACCATCACGTCGTAAGTGACAGTACGGACACCTTTTCGCAGACTGGTGATGAACATGTTGGTCTTATTGTCTTTCACCTCGTTATAATAGAATGTCTCACCCCATTTGTAGCCCGACACCTTGTCAACCGGCTCGAAACATGCGGCGCGTTCATCTGCCACGGTGACATAGTCCAAATCCTTGCGTGCATCGAGAGTGACGCGCACCTGCACTTTATCGCCAACGCTCAGCGTGGCGAACGGCTCCAATTCTCCGTCCTTGCCATAGCGCATGAAATTCTTGGTAACGCTCAAGTCATCGGTCTTGAATGCCCGTATTTCGGCCATTGGAGCGCTGTAAGCCGAGTATATTGCTCCCCATTGCGGGTGGGACTTCCTGTCAAATTTTATCGTCTCATTAGGAGCGACTTCTCTTACCGAGTAGCCCAGCGAGTCGGTTAGCCAATTATCGCCTGGGTCGGTGGTGAGCAACGCATAAATCGCATGGGCAGCAAGGCTGCTTGACCCCCAGTCGTTGCTCTGCTTCATCAGCAGTATCCATTTGTGGATTTGCGCTATCTCGTCTTGACGTGGGTCAACAAGCGATAATGCCTCTAGCACAGTGGCTGTGAGCGTCACTTTATCGTAGTAGGCGGCGTAACCCTCTTGCAGATTTTCCCAATGCATGCCTTGATTGTCGGTAACGGCAAACTCCCGCAGCGACTGCGCTATCTTGCGAGCCTCGTCCTTCTTGTCATTTCGATAGAGCACGATGGCGGCGTAAGCGCGGTCGATGAGCGAGCGGTCTTTCCACTTCGCCATCACCTCTTTGACGCTACGGTCGTGTAAAGCCTTGTTTTTCTTGCTCATTTCCACATTGGGGAACATCGAGCGCACATAAGCATAGCCCAAGTAGTCAATCTTCTCGCCTTTTGAGAACATATTGGATATCATGTTGTCGCAATACAGCACTCCCCTCTCTGCCATCTTGTTTAACTCGTTGTCGCTAATGTCGGTGGTTATCAGCATCTGTTCGCCTATAAGTTCAAGCACGCCCATTGAGGTGTATAGCGACGACTCGCAGCCTGGGTAGCTGAACCAAGTCCAGCCGCCATCGCTCTGTTGCAATTTGCCAAGTGCTGTGACTAGTCGCTCATGCTCGCTGTCCATCTTGGTAGTGTCGAGCAGGTTGCTCAACTGTCGCATTCGCAAGGTCTCACGCTGGGCTGCTCCAACGAAGGGCGATGCCATCAGGTCGCCTATCTTGAGGTTGGGGTTCTGCTGCAACATCGACACAATCGTGCTGTCGCCTTTCCATGAACGGATGGCATTGGCAATCTCGGGATGACTCTCTGCCAAGTCTTGCGCCACGCTTTGCGCATAGAGGCTGTGGGCAACGCAAGTCGCCACCTTGTCATTGTCGCTATAGATTGTGGGCAACGCCATAACGGCATACCACAATGGATTCTCGCAAGTCTCAAGGGTGATATGGGCATTCTCGGAATAAGACGGAACTGTCACAGTCATCTCCGCGCCGGGGTCGATGAAGAACGGCTGCGCCTCTATCACAGGCGATGCAGCCTCAAGCACTGGAATGACCATCTGTTCGCCGTCGCCCAAACGCTCGGTGGCTGCTTTCACGCGCATTCCCACCAATGCGAGGGTGTCGGGCACCGTCCAAGTGACTTCCACATTGCGGGTCTCTTTGGGCGCAAGGGTCAACTGCTGGCTCGACGAGTGCAGCACGGCATTGGTGCGGATGTCAAACATCTCAACCACAGCATCGACCATAGCTTCTTTGTCGTCATCGTTCTGCACCTGAGCCTTGAGCGTGACATTGTCGCCATGTCGCAAGAATCGAGGGGCGATGGGCTTCACCATAAGCGGACGGCTTGTTATCAACTCTCCATAGAAATTGCCTGAAATAAGGTTCTCATTATAGGCAATCGCCTGAACAACCCAAGTGGAGTTGTTCTCAGGAGCAGTAAACTCCACCGCTACCCTACCGTCATCGCCAGTAACAAGCATGGGCTTCCACAATGCGGTCTTCACTCCCGGCTCGCGCGCTTTAACCGTTCCCATCATCTTATTGCGGGCAAATTGCTTGCTCTTGGTGTTGACAACAATCACACCTGCCATAGCACGGGCACCATAGATTGAAGTCGCCGAACTGCCTTTCAGAATATTGAAACTTTCAACATCATCGGCACTCATTCCTGCAAGAGCACTGGCAATTAGTGTTCGGGCATCGCCACTGGAAAGTGCATCGGCATCAAGCACTACATTATCCTCTACAATCACTCCATCTACAACCCACAGAGGTTTGCTGCTATAGACCGAAGTAGTGCCACGCACTCGTATCTTAGGCGATGAATCATCATCCAATACCGCCTCGTCGGCCACAATATTTAATTCTGTCACTTTTTGAGAACTAACACTAACACCCGCAGCACGTCCTTCAAGTAACTTCGCCTCGTCACCAGCATCCTGAGTGCCATATCCGGTAACAACCACTTCTTGGAGAATCTGGCTTTCATCTTCCTCAAGCAAAATAACTTGCGGCAACTCCGAAGGTTTGAACTTATGATCGACATAGCCAATATATCTAACCATTATCTCGCTGCTGAGCGACGACACCGTTAATGTGAACTTGCCGTCAAAGTCGGTGGCAACGCCGTTCTTAGGATTCTCCGCGTCCATCACTGTTGCACCAATTACCGGCTCATAATCCAGAACCGAATACACATAACCAGTCACTTTGCAACCAGTACTGTCGATGCTCACTACTTTTGTATCGTTCATCGAAATGCCACCTTCATTGTTTTGACTCACTAAGAACCATTTCCGGTGATAGGTGTTAAGTTCGGGAAGTTCAAAATGGAACTCATTGAGCAACGGTTTATGCCAACTTGGACCGCTGTAGCCTATACCAAAATAATCTGATATGTATTGGCTTTCGTAGTCATACAAGTCTCTTGACCAAGATTGGAACGAAGCGTTCCATCGATTGGAACTTAGTTCATAGATAGCCTTATCAACCATAGCGAGCATGAGAGCCCCTTGCTGCTTCTTGTCGGTATTGTCGAGCAGCGTGAACTTCCATTGCTCATTCTCGCCGGGAACAAGGCGGTCACGAAAACTCTCTATCTTGATATTTAATTGCGATGGCGGGACTACCGCCTGAAGATAAGCAGTCTCGTTGCTCTCTTGCTTTTTATAAATATTATAGAAATTCACTGTCACGCTCTCACCAGCGTCCTTTGGCATGTCGATGGTGAACTTGTGGATGCCAGGCTTGTAATGCAGCCATCCACGAGAGATAATGCGCGTGCGAGTCGAGGCAATATAATATATGTGTGACTCATCTACCGAAGTGCCTATCAGCACCTCGCCCTTGCCCTTTTTGGTGACTTTGTCGCCACCAGGCACCAGCCATAACGGTTCATTCTCAAGGTAACATTTTTTGTCAGTCAGGCGATAGAGCAACAATTTGCTGTTACTGTGGATTGTGTCATTATCGGCCCACGCCTCAAACTCATAAAGTCCCGACGGCAGGTTGTTCCAATCCACTTCCTCGTTTGCATTCATAACGTCACCTTGCTTTATCACTTTCCCTGTAGTTTTTTCTTTTATCTTGTAGCGAATGTGAATCGTGGTATCTTTATCTGCATTATGCACTGTAACAGGGACGGCAGTCTTCGATCCATCAAGCAAAATCTTGGTGTCAAAGGCTTTAACTGATGAGGGTTCCTCATCAATCACAATTTCTATCTCACCCTCATCGCTGCAAGTCTCGCCTTGGTCGTTGATGACCTCCACGGTATAGTCATAACCCACAGAAACACCATACTCATAGTCGTCATCTTCATCATATTCATCCTTGATGTCACGCTTAATCAGCTCGGCGGGGACAACAAGCAGGAAACGGCCATTGACATCGGTAGTGATAATCGTGTCGGGCATCGCCACTTCATCTTCGTCATGCCAAATGGGGCTTTCCATCTCAATGTGCACGCATGCTCCCGTCACAGGCATTCCGCTGTAAGTCATTACAGTTCCAGCAATCTCCAAATCTTCGCCAAGACTATAATAACGATGGGGCGAGTCGAGGGAAACGGTGAATGTGGGAATCTTGTATTCGCTCATGATGATGCGTTTACTCACTATGAAATCATCGTCAATAAACATCGTAATTGAGTAATTGCCATTCATCTTGTCTTTAGGCAGCGCAAAAGAGCCCGTAGCACGCCCCCAGCTGTCGGTTGTCAATGACACCGAGTCAACTAATTCATCATTCGGGTCATTGAGTTCAAATCTCACCTTTTCGCCTGACAGCAATTTGCGACTGTCGGCTTCTATTGAATAGACCACGCCCGCAAAGTTCACCTTCTCGCCCGGTCTGAAAATTGACAAGTCGGTATAAATCTTTCCCAATATCTCTTTGTCGGTTCTATCTATATTGGAAAGCATATAAAAACTTCTCCCCCATTTGTCATCGTCTTTTGTCACATAATACTCGTTTGAATACCACCATTTATTGCGAGTGTGAACGGCAAGCCCGTCGCTGTCGGTGATGTCGCTCCACGTGCCATTGCTCACCTTTGCTCCTTCTACCGGCGCTCCTGTGGTCATGTCAACGGCAAGGAGATCAATGTCACCGGTTTCATTATGATTAAATCCCAACAACATCAGGTCACTGACGATAAAGGTATTAGACAAGGAGATCTTTTTCCCATTTTCTACCAGCTCGCCATAGTCGTTCTTATAGGATGCAAGAACTCTGTATCTTCCACAACTCTGCGGCGGGAAACTTATGGTTCTCAAGTCACCGTCAAGCTTGATGCTGGCATTCACGATTTCTTGCTGACCAACTAATGTGAAATTAAGATCTCTATCATATTCAATTTTGTCATCTACTATAACATCATCGTTAAGGCGGTAAAGCGAAATGATCAAAGTGTCAATGTTTTGACAAAAAAATTTCACCTCTATGGAATCGTGAGTCGCATACTCTGGTTTGATAAAAATACTCACGTCCTTTTCTCGTGCCATGCTGATTTTGTTCTTGGCGATTGACGCAAAGCGCCCATCGGGGAAACGTGAAACATATTCCTCGCATAGCGATATCGCTTTGTCGCTTAAATCAATGTCGCGAAGCAGAGCGCCAGCACTCTCTTTGTCGATATATTTCTCGAGGTAGCCAATGACCACTGCCTTGCGGCTGGTGGCACCGGTCGCCGCCAGATGCACCGGCGAGGAAAGTGAATTTCTAATCACTTCCATGTGGACATCGCTACCGGGCTCGCAGTTGTCGAGCAGGCGGGTGAGAATCTCGTCATCGCGGGTCATCTCATAACCTTCCAGCGCCAGGAAATGATAGAGCGAGGGGAAAATGCCCTGCGAGTCTTCGCTAATCAGTCCCGCATAGTTGCTCAACGGTTTCGCCAGTAATGCCTTCTCGTCTTTCACCGAAAAGCGCATGAGTTCGTTTATCTTGTCTTTTATCTGACTTCTGCTCCATAACTCAAAACGCTCAGGCAGAGTGTCAACAACTTGTGATTGTGCTCCATATTTGGCATAGTATTGCCCAAGCACCCTTGCCTCAAGATGATAGAGCAGGGCCTTGATATCGGCACGCTTCTCTTTTACTGCCAGCTGCTCTATGCGAGGCACAATGGTGTCGATGCTCTGCTTGGAGATGCTACTTTGAGCGATAGAGTAGCGAATCATCGCATCCACCACGGCGTTGCCGTCACCACTCTTTAGAGCCTTGTCGAGCTGCGTCAACGCCTCGGCACTCACCTTGCGGGGAAAAGCGAAATCTACCACGCTCTGCCCCATTGCGCTTGCCACCACAGCAACCGCCACAAATATCAATAATAATAATCTCTTTATCATATCACCTTTTTTATAATCAATCGCAAAAATAATTAATATACTGATAACAACAAAATATAAGAGCTGTTATTTTCAAATAACAAGCATTTCTGAATTGAAATGAGTCCTGGGCGTTGTTAATGTTTGTGCCGAAAGCACGGCGTTCGACCTTTTCGCATTCTGCATTCTGCATTAATTAATGGCACTGCTTTTGCTTATAATATTATTTTGAGTAATTTTGCAAACGAAACACACAATAAATGACATGATAGATTTTAATAAAGATATAGATTTTGAGATGAACGATGGTGGCGCGCATGCCATTCCCATTTTTGCCGAAATTCATGCCAATGGCGATGACAAACTGCTGAAAGAAAAAGAGTTGAAAGATGTGCCAGTTCTCGCCTTGCGTAATATGGTGCTGTTTCCGGGCATGACAATGCCGGTGATGGTGGGACGCGCCAAATCACTCAACGCCATTAAAGACTCACAACGCACAGGTGAACCTTTGGCAGTAGTTTGCCAAATTGACAGCGACGTAGAAGACCCTGACAAAAACGACCTCTACCCCGTTGGCACTGTCGCCGAGGTCATCAAGGTTCTGAAACTGCCCGATGACTCGACAAATGTCATCCTGCATGGCCGCTCGAGTTTCGTGCTAGAGGATATTACTGTGCGCGAGCCTTACCTGCGTGGCAACATCTCGCTCTTCAACGAGAAATTCCCTAAAAAGAATGACGGCGAATTTGAGGCTATCATCAGTTCCATCAAGGAGTTGACCTACGACATGCTCAACAAGATGGGCGATGCCGGCAGGGAGATGAAATTTGCCCTCACCAACATCGACGACCCGGTGTATCTGATGCATTTCCTGGCGACAAACATCCCCTTCGAGGCCCGCGACAAGCAGATGCTGCTTCAGGAAAGCGACATCAAGAAACGTGCTTATCACCTCTTTGGCATCCTCAGCAAAGAGGCGCAGCTCATCGACCTGAAGGCAAGCATCCAACTGCGCACCCGCGAGGACCTCTCGCAGCAGCAGCGCGAGCATTTCCTACAACAGCAAATTCGCACCATTCAGGAAGAACTGGGCACCAACGATGACGACATCCCCGAACTGGAGAAGCGTGCAAAGGAGAAGAAATGGGATGAGAACACCCAAAAGAACTTCGAGAAGGAACTCAAGAAACTTGAGCGTCTCAACCCTCAGTCACCTGACTACTCCACGCAATATGCCTACCTCGACACCATGCTCAACTTGCCGTGGAACGAATATACCAACGACAACTTCAACCTCAAGAAGGTGGAGGCGAAGCTCAACCGCGACCACTACGGTCTTGAGAATGTGAAAGACCGCATACTCGAACATCTGTCGGTACTCAAACTCCGTGGCGACCTCAAGGCTCCCATCATCTGCCTCTACGGTCCTCCGGGAGTGGGTAAGACATCGTTGGGTCGCTCCATCGCCGAGGCGCTGCACCGCAAGTATGAGCGCATATCGCTGGGCGGTCTGCACGACGAGGCGGAGATTCGCGGTCACCGCCGCACCTACATCGGTGCTATGCCTGGCCGCATCGTCGAGGCGATGATGAAATGCAACAGTTGCAACCCGGTGATTGTGCTTGACGAGATTGACAAGGTGGGACAGGATTTCAAGGGCGACCCGGCTTCGGCATTGCTCGAGGTGCTCGACCCGGAGCAGAACGGTCACTTCCACGATAACTACCTAGATGTGGACTACGACCTCTCGAAGGTGCTTTTCATCGCCACCGCCAACAACCTCGGCACTATCTCCAAGCCATTGCTCGACCGCATGGAGGTGATAGAAATAAACAGCTATATCCCCGAGGAGAAAATCGAGATAGCACGCAAGCATCTTGTGCCTAAGCAGCTGCAAGAGAACGGCTTTGAGAAGCGAGAAATCACTTTCCCAAAAGCCACTATCACCGATATAATCCACGGCTATACCCGTGAGAGCGGTGTGCGCGAACTGGAGAAGAAGATTGCCAAAGTGCTGCGAAAGGTTGCGCGCAAGAAGGCGAGCGGCGACGAATACCCCAAGACTATCGACGTGGAGAGCCTAAAGGATTTCCTTGGCGCGCGCGACTTCAACAGCGACCGCTACGAGGGCAACGACTTCGCCGGTGTGGTGACGGGTCTGGCTTGGACTGCCGTGGGGGGCGAAATTCTCTTTATCGAGAGTGCATTGTCGCGTGGCAAGGGCGAGAAACTCACCCTCACCGGCAACCTCGGCGACGTGATGAAGGAAAGTGCCATGATTGCGTTGCAGTACCTCAAGAGTCACAGCCAGCTGTTCAACATCGACTACGAACTATTCGACAAATACAACGTCCATGTGCATGTGCCCGAGGGTGCGATACCCAAAGACGGTCCCTCGGCGGGTGTAACTATGGTGACATCGCTCGTATCGTCGTTCACACAGCGCAAAGTGCGCGACCATGTCGCGATGACTGGTGAGATCACCCTGCGTGGCAAAGTGCTGCCGGTGGGAGGCATCAAGGAGA
>ERZ842401.7036-NODE-7036-length-11690-cov-22.714826_pt1 | contig 11690 bp, 9 predicted proteins | sample MGYA00521270_ERZ842401 | MGnify/ENA primary metagenome ERZ842401 (study PRJEB31892, sample SAMEA3878208) | bioreactor metagenome | biome: Moose rumen | place: Sweden | collected 2011-10 | study: EMG produced TPA metagenomics assembly of the PRJEB12797 data set... | reverse complement strand
GTCATACCAATGGTTTATCCATAGTTTGAGGCTGATTAGACTGCGAAACCCGGGTTTTCAGTGCTGCCTCTGAGCAGGAGAGGAATCTTGCCACCGAGAAAATCCTTGAAGATGTGATGGGAAAGATGCTTGAGGATATAGTCCTGTATGAGACCGTCCGCACTCTTCCCCGGGACCGGAAGGCATTCAAACTCATACTGAGCCGTGGTGAGTTTGACATGGTCATATACTCATCGTCGCAGAACTCATGTGAATTGTATGAGATCAAGCACAGCAGTGAGATTTCACCACATCAGTATCATGTGCTGGAGGATGAGGAGCAGTGCGCCAGGGTGGTGCAGATCTTTGGTCCCATCACCCGGCGCTGCGTCTTTTACCGGGGCGGCAATAGGGAACTTCCAAATGGGATTGTGTACCGGAATGTGGAGGAGTACCTGCTCTCCCTGGGAGAGGGGTGATGGTTGCGGATGCGGGCACGGTTACTGAATGGGCGAGCCCGCCGGGTACTGGGGCTTCATGCCTGAGGATCCGATCTGCTCCCGGTGTTTGTCTTGACGTCAGACTATGTGCAGGTCTTTCCGTCGCAGGGAGTTGAACCTGCGGCGCCGCCAGCATAGACGGATTTGGATGATTAAACTTCCCAGGACTGCGGCCTGTGTCGGGCCGGGTTCGCTTTTTTCGGCAGAGTGTCTGCCTTCCTGCGGGGAGGTATGTAACCGGCAACCAGATCAGGAGCAGGCATAGGAACGGGATCGGGTCCAGGTTCTGGATCAGAACTGGTGTCAGGCCCCCGGAAGCAGATGTTTTCTGATCCCCTTGGCAATATTGAGCAGGGGACGGACGACGGTCACGGCTGTGTTGATCAGCAGAAAAGTGGCACGGCCCGGCACAAAGCCATGAAGGGCCAGCCGGCTGGCCAGATGGTAGGTGTACCAGATGCACTTCTTCTTCCGCCACATATAGTTCTTGTTCCAGGGCTTGGTGCCGGTGTAGTGGAGGATCACCGCATCCTTCAGGCGCTGGGGATTGTTGTCCTGGAAGTTGTAGATGTCATCCAGCATGTAAAGTCGGTCAGGGGGGATGATGCCGTTGATGATATCCTGATCAAAGTACTTCATGTGGTCGCGGTTGGCCTGATCATAGGCTAAGGCCTTGTGGGTGAAGTCAAACTCGTCAATGGCCTTGAGATCCAGCAGCAGCACCCCTGAGTTGATGTATTTCCCGCCCTTCTCCTGATTCTTGAGCTTGTCTCCGTCCTGCACCGCGCCCATGAGATCGATCCGCGCCGTCTCTGTGAAAAGGGGATCGATGCAGCGGTTCACCACAATGTCCACATCAAGGTACAGCAGGTACCGGATCCCCCGCTCCCTGAAAAACAGCTGGGACAGGAACAGCCGGCTGTAATTGTCGTAGCAGTCCTTGGTGTTGCGGAAGGGGCGGAAATCCTCCGGTTTGAAGGGTGTTTTCCGGCACCAGGTGAAGAAGTCAAATTCGATGAATTCGATGGTGTGGCTGCTGTTGCCCTGGCGCACGATCCGGGCGATCCGGTCCCGGTTTTCCTCGGTCAGTTTGGAGTAAATGACGAAAAAGGCGAGATCAAGCCGGGTGTTGCAGACAATTGACTGAAACAGGGGCAGTACGTATTGGGCATAGTTGTTGTCGGTGCACACCACTATGGGACAGGGTGTGATGGTGCCGTCAGCGGCCGGGTTGGTGCCGGGCTTTGATGTTGTTTCCACGCTGAGTGTTCTCCCTAAAGATGTCCGCAGATCCAGATCCTAGACAGGGATTATAACTGATCTCCGGGCTTGCTTGATCCAGCACGCAGTGCCTGCCGTACTTCCCGGCCGGAATGTGCCCGGGGCTATTCACCGGCCTGGAGCTGTGCAAGGAAGTTCTGCACCGCATCCGTCACCGCCGCGGGATCGGCCTCGGCAAAGTTTGCGGTGGGCAGGATCACATTGATGGCTCTGGGGGATCTGGCGTGCCAGCGGGTGAAGTTGGCCCGGTTCTGCTGGTAAAAGGTCAGCTCCGGAATGTTGTAGCAGGCGGCGACATGGGCACTGCCGGTGTCAACACCGATCATGGCGTCGCAGGAGGCCATGGCCACAATCACGTCCGTCACTGATGACAGTGGCCCCGTGACTGCGATCCTGTCGGCGGCACTGAAATGCTCTGCCAGCAGCCGGCGGCTGTGCTCCTGATCTCCCGGATCGGCCCAGAGAACTATGTGCACGTTGGTTTCCCTGAGCAGCATCTCCAAGATCCGGATCATGCATCTCTCACTGAGCCTGCGGGAGGAGGAGGCGCCGTAGGGGTTGAAGATGATGGTCTGGGTGTCAGGCTTTGGGGATCGCAGAAAACTGAATTCCGGTCCGCTGGCCGGGATCCTGCAGGCAAACAGATGGAAGTAGCTCCGGTCGATATCTCCGGCAGGGATCCCGCCCAGTTCCAGGATCCGGAACAGCAGATCGATGATGTGCAGGCACTCCCGGGAACTGTCATCCCCGTCAGCGCTCCTGTCTCCGCTGCCCCACAGTCCGCCCTCCTGGGGGATGGTGAAGCGGGACAGTCCCAGGCTGTCGCACCTGAGGGAGTGGTCCAAGGTGGCAGCCCACTTCGGATGCAGGCGTCTGATGAGCCGCAGATGCCGGCTTTTCAACTGTTCAAAGAGGTGCACATAGAGATCGCATTTCCCGATCTGCCTGGCGGTCTCATCGGTTTCCCGGTCCCGGGGCTTTTGGGGGAGGATGATGACTCTGTCAATAAAGGGAGCCGAGCGGTAGATCTCCGCAGTGCCGGGGTTGGACAGGATCAGGATCTCACAGCCGGGACTGAACCGTTTCAGTAGTTCCCGGAAAAAGGGCAGGAAGCAGATCGCATCGCCTATCTTGCCGTCGGCCCGGTAGATCACCGCTCGGCGCAGGCTGCTGACTGCAAACACCTCACCGGAGGACCGGAAATCATACCGGATCCTGCCCAGGAGGTGTCTTGCCGCATCCCTGAGCCGGATCGCCGCCCGCTTGGCATCAAATATGAGGGTCATATCACCTCTGCTTCCGTCCTTGAGGCTCTGGGAGTCTCAGCCCAGCAGCTCGGTGAAGATCTCGCTTCTCTTGATGAACCGCATGAAGTAGTAGGCCTTGCCAAGGCGGGGGGAGTTGATCCAAGTCAGCTCCTCATTCTTCTTCCAGCGGTGATCCTTGGCCAGGTACAGATCATGCATGGCGTCCATCATGATGGCCTTCCTCTTCATGTCCTCATCATTCATGGGGCGCATCACATAGGTGAAGCGGAGCTCCGGGGGCACCTTGACCGGGTGCTTGAAGCGGGGCAGGGTGATCCGGGATCCGGCGGGACCGAAGCTGAAGTCCCGCTCATGCCGGGCATGCAGGGTGTAGAACAGGATCCGGGCGTCTCCGGTGGCTCCCCGCTGCTTCATTTCCAGGAGCAACTGGCCGGCTGCCCGGTGATCCGGATGGTTGTCAAGGCAGGGATCGGTCACCAGGATCACTGCGGGCTTCAGGGCATCGATGATCCCCGCCAGTTCCCCTTCCAGATCCTCCCGGATGTTCCGGGGCTCGGACAGCAGACCCAGTTCGTTGACGGCATTGGGATAGTTGTAGCGGCGGTAGTATGCGGGGGGCACCTGGTTTCGCACCTCCTCCCCCTTCAGGATCTCCTCCAGTCCCGAGTCGTGGTACCCCAGGCACACCGCATGTCCCGGGAGCACTCCGCCCAGCATGGGGGCGGTGACGGCGTCATGGGCCCGGAGCAGCCCCTTTCGGCGGCAGGCCTGCTCGGCGGTGCCGTCCATGGAGTCATAATACTGTTTGTCCAGCTCAATGAGCCGGCTGCCGGCGGTGAGGTTCACCACCCAGGTGTCCGGTCCGTAGAAGCTGGAGCATCCCAGTTCGCCGTCGTCGGGATGGGGGGCGATGACCAGGATCCGGCCTTCAAAGGGCTTGATGGGGAAATAGTGCAGGAAGGCCTGGGAGGCGAGGCTGATCCCCCGGGTCTTGATCCGGATCTCCGGCAGCGCGCTTTTGCCGGCCAGCTCGGTGGTCAGATCCAGCAGGCACCAGTCCCTGACGGGCTGACCGAAATACTGGGTTCCCTCCGGGGCTCCGTTGAGAAGGATCTCGGCCTGGGCCTCCTTCCAGCTCAGGCGCGGCCTGGTGCAGCCCACGTCCAGCAGAAAGGCGCCGCCCTCGCCGATGTCCTGGAGGAAAACGGTGTTTTCCGTTCTCAGGATCCCCTGCTCCAGGGTGCAGGGCAGGGACATGGCGGGGCAGAGGTTGTAGGCGTTTATGTTGGTGTTCATGCTTTCAGTTTCTCCAGTAGTTCAGTCATGGCCGGGACATGATCATACTGCTGGTACATGTCCGGCGTGCTGTGATAGGGGTTTTCCATGGTCCGGGCTATCAGGCGGGCAAAGGCCTCCGGGTTCCGGGGTGCGATCTGCTTTTCCAGCACCGGTCCCCGGAGCACGTCCCGCATGCCGCCCTGGCTTTCCATGGCCGCAATGGGAATGTCCAGGATCAGGGCCTCCAGGAAGATGAGGCCAAAACCCTCCCGCTCGCTGGCATGGGCCAGGAGCCGGGCCTGCCGGAGCAGGGGGTAGGGGTTGTCCGTGCTACCGGTGAAGATCACCCGGCCTTCCAGCCCCAGATCCCGGGCCAGCTGCCGGAGTTCCCCCTCCATGGGGCCTCCGCCGCAGATCACCAGGTGCACGTCCTCCGGAAGCAGTGCCAGGGCACGGATGATCAGATCCTGCCGCTTGGGCCGCACCAGGCGTCCCAGGGTCATGATGTACTTCTCCGGCAGTCCGGGAGGCGGCGCTTCCTGGGCAAGGCTCCGGATCCGGCTGATGCTGACAAAGTTCCGGAACACGGTGATCCGTGCGTCGGGCACCTGGCAGGAGACGGTGATCTCCCGGAGGGCCTCCGCCAGGCCACCGGAGACGCAGATGTGATCCCCCCGGCCGTATTCCCGGCGGTTCATCCAGCGGGCCAGGGGGCGGAAGAGGGGCAGCCGGGCCCGGAACTGCTGGGGGGCGCCGTCCACATAGCGGTGGATGATCCCGGGCATGTGGCAGTTGTGGAGGAGATCAAAGGTGCCCTGGGCCCGGAGGAAGATGTGATCCGGCCTGCCCCAGGTGCGGGTGAGCTCCGGCAGGAACTCCTTCATGAACCAGCGGCTGAGGAACTCCCCGGTGCCGAAGTCCCGGCTGCCGGGAACCCCCAGGGGCAGCAGCAGGTGGCTCAGCAGATAATTTCCTATTCCCCGGGGACTGGAGAACTGGAGGCTGCGCATGCTGATCCGGTGCACCACGGTGCCTTCCGGCAGGGGGATCTCATGCCGGGAGCTTTTCAGGATCAGCACATGGGTCTCAATGCCCAGGGCCAGGGCGGCCTGGGCAAAGGATGCGGTCTGCTGCTGCACTCCGCCCTGGGTCATGCGGCGCACAACGATCAGAATGCGCATGGGCAGACTCCCCGGGACTTGCTCATATCAACGACTCTCCGGCACCTGACAGCCGGGGCGCTCCCGGCGGATCCGGTGCTGACGCCCCTCTGGGCACTGCGGAAAAACAGGCCGCCGGGGGGATCTGATCCCCTGGCGGCCGCCTGCGGGACAGTGACGGCGCCGATCAGCCGCCCTGGCCTGCGGGATCCTCACCGGCCTTCATGGTGCGGTCGGCGGCGCACAGGGCCGCGCCGATGATCCCGGCCTGGTTCAGAGTCTCAGCCACCTTGATCTCCGTCCGCAGGGTGAAGTTGGGGGAGAAGCGGTCAAACTTTTTGGACACGCCGCCGCCGATGATGAACAGATCCGGGTTGAAGAGGAATTCCAGCCGGTTCAGGAACTTGCCGAAGCGCCGGCCGAACTTGTTCCATCCCAGATCCCGGGCCACCCGGACCCGCTCAGAGCAGTAGTGCTCCGCCTTCTGGGCGCCGTGCTTGGTTTCCAGCAGCAGATGCCCCAGCTCCGTGTTGGGATGGAGAATGCCGTCCACAAACACGGCGGATCCGATGCCGGTGCCGATGGTCAGCAGCATCACCACCCCTTTCCGGCCCTTGCCGGCCCCCAGGCGCATCTCGCAGATCCCCGCCGCGTCAGCGTCGTTGATCACATGGCAGGGGCAGCCTGTGGTTTCCGTGAACAGACTGTCCACGGCGGTGTCCACCCAGGTGGGATCAATGTTGGCGGCGGTGAAGGCCACGCCGTGATGGATGGTGGCGGGGAAGCCGCAACCGATGGGTCCCTTCCACTCAAAGGCGTGCACCAGCTCCCTGAGGGTGGCGGCCACGGCCTCCGGGGTGGCGGGGCGGGGAGTCTCAATTCTCTTCCTTTCGGTGATGAGCTCTCCGGTGTCTGTTTCAACTATGGCACCCTTGATGCCGGTGCCGCCGATGTCTACTCCCAGGATCTGCATCCTATCCTCCTGCTGTTGGTCCGGTCCCTGCCGGCAGGGGTGACGGCGGCCAACCGCCCGGATCACCCGGTGCCTGACAGGATCAATCTACATCAGTTTGCCGGTTTTTCACAGGAGCGGCGCCTCCCGGGTGCGAGATGTGTGAGATGGTGCGGATCTTGATGTCCGGTGCCCGGGCGGCCGGGGATGGCACCTCTGGAAGTCAGCCGGGGACATTGCGGGCCGGGACGGAAAGTCAGCGGCTGCCCTGATCTGCCTCCTTTGCCAGAGAGTCCTCCAGGTGCTCTGCGGCCCAGCGGGCCTGGGTGCGGAGCATGGGGTTGGCATGATCTGCAAACCTCCTGATCAGGGGCAGCAGGTGCGGCTGGCCGGAGTTCCCCGCCGCTGCCAGCACGTTGCGCATGAACCCCGCCCATCCCGGGCGCCGGATCACGGAGCCCTGGAAAACCATGAGGAACTGTTCCTCATCCATGGTCAGGAGATATTCCAGGGAGGCGAGCTGGGGAGTGAGCCGGCAGGCAAAGTCCGGCTCGGAGGTGAAGATCCGGCGGCGGTTCCAGGGGCAGATCCCCTGGCAGGCGTCGCAGCCGAAGATCCGGCAGCCCAGGGCGGGGCAGAGCTCCTGGGGAATGGGATCCGGGCTTTCAATGGTCAGATAGGCGAGGCACCGTGCGGCATTGACGGTCCGGTCTCCGGACAGGGCTCCGGTGGGGCAGGCGTCAACGCAGGCATGGCAGCTCTGGCAGGGATCCCAGTCATCCCGGGGTGTGGGGGCCAGGGGGAGGCTGGTGATGATCTCCCCGATGAAAAATTCGGAGCCCAGTGTCCGGCTGATCAGCAGGGAGTTCTTCCCCTTGCTCCCCAGTCCAGCCTGGCTTGCGTAGAGCTTCTCAAACACCGGGGCGGAATCCGCAAAGGCCCGTCCCCGGTATTCCGGAAAGGCCGCCAGCAGGCCCGCTGAAAGGCGCTTCAGTTTGCCTTTCATCACCTTGTGATAGTCCCGGCCCCAGGCGTAGCGGCTGTACAACGCCTGATCCGGAGCCTGGGGATGCTGCTCCCGGGGACGGTAGAGCAGACCTACGGACAGCACCGCCAGGGCGCCCTCCAGAAGTTTCCGGGGATCCAGCCTGAGTTCAAGCCCCCTGGGCAGATAATCCATGGAACCGTATTCCCGGCGCTCCAGCCAGGCCACATAGGAGTTGATCTCCTCCGGTGGCAGGTGCAGTTCCGACACCCCGGCCAGTTCAAAGCCGCACTCTGCGGCCAGCTGCAGGGCACAGGCGGTCATTTCCCGGCGCCGCTCGTCGCCGGGCAGAGCCGGCGGTGGCTCACCGGGGGCGGCGGGAGATCCCTCCGGCCTTAGGGATGCGGCTGAGACTTTTTCAGATCCTGCCGGCGCCGGACCGGGTGCGGCAGCGGGCTCCGGGTGCGGCGGTCTGTCAGCCGGCTCAGGCGTTGCCGGAGGCGGGTCTCTTTTCATTGGCTTCGGTTCCGGGATCCGTGTCTGGAGCCGCCGGCATCACCTTTTCCGGGAGCCGGCAGTGGTCTTGGCGTTGCGGTTATCTGTCATGGTCCGATCTGTCCGGAGCATAACCGAAACTCCCTGATTATCAGGATGCGGGTGAAGTTGCATCACCGTCATCTGCCATGATCTCGCATTCTTTGCCCCCTGTGGCCACCAGATCTCTGAGGTAACTGGTCTTGCCCACATAAACTGAATTCCTTCTGATTGTGCGGGCAAAATCAATAACTCACAGGGAAAAATGGGGCTTTATGTCGGTCATACTGGTTTTATGCTCCTCTGCTGATCTCTGGCTTTTCAGGGAACATCCGGCGTCACAGAAATCCTTTCCATCCAGCAACTATGAACAGGCGGCTGCCCGGCGGGATTTGCCGTGCCGCTTTTCAGCGTGATTGCTCATCTTCCGTTGCCGGAAGACGGTGCTGCGCCTTACCAGGGCAGGCTGCAACTTCTGTCTGCGGCGGTGAGCATGCTACCAACTGCTGAATTGGCATGAGTCTGCCTTCTGTCAGCTTGGTTTAGGCTAACACAAAAGGACCTGGTCAGGAAAAGGAATTGCCGGGTTTTGTCATGTCCGGACAGGACTGTCTGTCCGGCCAGCAAGGACACAGGCGGAGGGGACCCAGCCGCAGTTGCGCTAGCCTCCGGAGAACAGGGCTTCGTCTTCAGATACCTGTACATGATCGGGCTTGATCCTGTGATAGGTGTGATGTCTGTCGGCTTTTTGTCCGGATCCCCGCCTTTGGCTGCCGGAGAGGACCTGATTGTCCGGTGAAAATTCCCGCAACCGCCCGGTCTCTTTGGTATCATGTTAGGCTGTGAAGACGCATTCTGCGGGACAGAGTCCGTCTTTCCATGTGTTTTTGAATATGGGGCCTTTCCCCTGTCTGCCAGGATCGCCTGCGATGATTGCCACTTTTGATGATGAGGCCGCCTGCCGCCAGGGCCTGTACACCACCTCCCAGGTGCGCAGCTTTGAGGACCGCTTCCGGGAGCCCGACGGTCTCTGCTGCGGCCTGATGGGCCGGGCAGGGAAGGCGGTGGCTGATGTGATCCGGCAGCGCCTGTCCTCCATTGAGGATCCGGTGCTGTTCCTGTGCGGTCCGGGGAACAACGGCGGGGACGGTTATGCCGCCGCCTGGGAACTGATGCGCTCCGGCTGCACCGCCGTGCGCTGCCTGCAGTACCGCCCGCCCCGGGAAGGTACTGAGGCCGCTGTGTTTCTCCGCCGCTACCTGGATGCCGGGGGCACGGTGCTTCAGGGACTGGCGGACGATCATGTCCGGGAGGGTGAGTTCCTGGTGGACGCTCTGCTGGGCATCGGCTTCAGGGATCCGGTGCGGGAGGAGATGGGATCCTGGATCCGCTTCCTGAACCGCCACGGCTCCGGCAGGTGCCGGGGTGTGCTGGCGGTGGATCTCCCCTCGGGGATCAGTGCGGATACCGGGGAGATCATGGGCTGCGCCGTGGAGGCTGACACCACGATCATGCTTCTGAAGCCCAAACTGGGGGCGGTGCTGTGCCGGGGCTCTGCCACGGACGAGCTGCTGTTTGACGATCTGGATATCCCCGGGGGTCCGGCAGAGGATCGGCTGCTGCCCCGGTGCAGCAGTTTCGGGGATCCCCGGATCCGGGCCCTGCTGCCGGTGCGGCGCCGGACGGCGGACAAGCAGTCCAGCGGCCGGGTGCTTACGGTGGGCGGCGCTCCGGGAATGCCCGGGGCCATCAGAATGTGTTCCCTGGCGGCGCTGCGCACCGGTGCCGGCCTGGTGCGGGTGGCTTCCAGTCCGGACAACCTGGAGGTGATCCTCCGGGACTGCCCGGAGCTTATGTTCTCTCCGGTGACCGCCGGTACCCTGGACTCTCTGGATCGGCTGGCTTCCTGGGCCGGGGCGGTGGTGCTGGGACCAGGACTGGGCCGCAGTGAGCTGTCGGGAAAGGTGTTTGCCGCCCTTGCCGATCTGGATGTGCCCAAGGTGGTGGATGCGGACGCTCTGTACTGGCTTTCCCGCAGTCCCCGTGTCCTCAGGAATGCGGTCATCACTCCCCACGAGGGGGAGGCAGCCAGGCTTCTGGGGATCAGCCTGGATGATGTCCGCCGGGATCGTCTGGCCGCGGCGGTTGCCCTTATGGAGAAGACTTCGGCGGTGACCGTCCTCAAGGGTCCGGGAACAGTGATCATGGCCCCGGACCGGTGCCGGGTGAGTCTGGAGGGCTGCCCCGGCATGGCGGTGGGCGGCATGGGAGACGTGCTGGCGGGGATCACCGGCGCCCTGCTGGCCGCGGGCCTTGAGCCGGCCGATGCCGCTGAGGTGGCGGTGGATCTTCACGGCCGGGCGGGGATCCTGGCCTCCCGGGCCGGGGAGACGGGAACCCTGCCCTCGGATCTTCTGAATTTTCTGCGCAGTCTGGTGAACGGCACTGATTATGAGTGAACTGAGAAGGATCCTTAGGGATCCGGATGACACTGAGAAGCTGGGGGCGGATCTGGCGGGGATCCCCCGGCCGGGGATCTGCATTTACCTCACTGGTGAACTGGGGGCGGGCAAGACCACCCTGGCCCGGGGCTATCTGCGCGCCCTGGGGCACCGGGGCAGTGTCCGCAGTCCCACCTACACCTTGGTTGAGACCTATGAGCTGGCCGCCGGCCGGGTCCACCATTTTGATCTTTACCGGCTGAAGGATCCTGAGGAACTGGAGTTCATGGGGATCCGGGATTACTTTGACGGTGTTTCCCCGGTGCTGGTGGAGTGGCCCTCCATGGGAGCAGGCTTCTTTCCCCCGCCGGATCTCACTGTGGATCTTTCCTCTGACGGCGCCTTCAGGACGGCTGTCATCACTTCCGGCTCTCCGGCCGGCGAACAGGCTATGGAGGCTCTCAGATGTTCCGATCAGTCGTAGCGCTGCTGCTCCTGCTGCTATTCCTGTCCTCTCCGGTCCAGGCCAATGAGGTGATCAAACTGCGGTCGGCGGTTATGCCGGAGAAGACCCGGGTGGTCTTTGATCTCCGGGACCGCCCGGACTATGAGCTGTCCCGGCCGGATCCCTACCGGGTGTTGCTGGAGATCCGGAATGTGGAGAACGCCGGCGCCCTGCCGGGGCTGGGCCGGGGGGATCTGGGGAAAATTGTCCAGAAGGTGGAGGTGTCCCGATCCGGGAACACCGCCAGATACCTGTTCACCATGAAGTGGGCGGTGTCCCCCCTGCTGGGCTATCTGGAGCCCCAGGCCAATTACCGCCATCACCGGGTTTATCTTGATTTCCTGAACAGCCGGATCTCCGGGGCGCCCCGGGGACGGGATGACACAGCCCATGCCCCGGCCGCAGCCTTTCCGGCTCCAGCAACCCCAAATCCGTCTACCTCCGGAACCCGTCCTGCTCCGGGGGGATCCGGCGTGTCCGGATCTGATCCCGCCGCCATCACTGTCCTGACTCCTGAGGAGGCCCGGAAGAAGCAGGAGGAGATCCGCCAGTCCAACCGCCGGGTCATGGAGGAAAAGGCCCGGAAAGAGGCTGAGGAAGCCCGGCTGCGGGCTGAGGCCAAAAAGAAGGCTGAGGCCGAGCGATTGAGAGCTGAGGCGGAAGCCAAAAAGAAGGCTGAGGCTGAGCGGCTGCGAGCTGAGGCGGAAGCCAAGAAGAAGGCTGAGGCTGAGCGTCTGCGGGCCGAGACTGAGGCCAAAAAGAAGGCTGAGGCTGAGCGGCTGCGAGCCGAGGCAGAGGCCAAAAAGA
>ERZ842401.7035-NODE-7035-length-11692-cov-10.514050_pt1 | contig 11692 bp, 4 predicted proteins | sample MGYA00521270_ERZ842401 | MGnify/ENA primary metagenome ERZ842401 (study PRJEB31892, sample SAMEA3878208) | bioreactor metagenome | biome: Moose rumen | place: Sweden | collected 2011-10 | study: EMG produced TPA metagenomics assembly of the PRJEB12797 data set... | reverse complement strand
AAATGTACGCATTTCTTTCCGAACCGCCAAACAAAACATCAAAAAAGTAGTGGCACCCGCACGGGATGCCACTGCTTGATGATGGTAATGGAAAGTATGGTTACTTGATTACTCGCAGCTTGCCGTTGATGATGTTAATACCCTTCCTGGGAGCATCGAGTCGCTGACCGCGGATATTGTAGATAGGAGTATCCTTCTCGATGGAATCGGCTGTAACATCCTTTATGCCGGTAGTGTCATCGCTGCCTTCATACTCTACCCAATCCGAGCCGTCGTAATATTTGGGTGTCCATCCCTTGGCCTTTGCGGCTGTGACTTGTGCCTTGGTACATACGTTTTCATCGAAATTCTCGCTAAAGTAAATTACATTGAAGTCATAACTGCCAGTCGAGGCATTCATGGGGAGACTATTGATAAGAGCATCCATGGCAGACCCTTTAATCTTATTATAAGCACAACTCAACTCTTTCAGATTCACAGCTTTCGAGACATTAAGGGCTGTAAGCTGATTGTTGATGCAGTGCAGTACGGTCAGTTTCGTGTTCTTCGACACGTCAAGGGCTGTTAGCTTATTAAATGGACAATAGAGTTCTGTCAGTTCTGTATTCTTCGACACATCAAGCGTAGTAAGCTTATTGCTAAAGCAGTATAGTGTGGTCAGTTTCGTGTTCTTCGAGACATCAAGAGCGGTAAGCTGATTGTCATGACAATCCAGTACTGACAGCTCTGTGAAATATTCAATACCGCTTAGGGAGCTAATATTTCGAGAGGGAACAGTCAAGGTCGTAATGCCTTTGATTTCACTTTTTGTCAAAATGCCATCTTTTCCCAAATCTGTTTGTAGCAGAATGTTACGGAGGTTTGTGTCAGGGAAGTTCTCCTTGGTAATTTCCACGCCACCTTCACTAACCTTGATTTCATACTGATAACTGCTTGAAGTAGGATAATACCAATTGGGAGCATCGGCCCAATCTTTATAATACATGATGGTGGCGTAGTAGGTGCCTGGAGTAATATTCGACAAGCTAAGCTCATGCTTGAACGACACTTCTTCATTATAAGCTATTTGCTTTGATAATTCCGTGCTTTTATATTTAGAGGACAGTTTTCCTTCGCTATTTTTCGTACAAATACTTAATCTGCTTTTTAAGGTGTGTTTAGCCCCCATATTCTTAAATTTCGCATTCAAAACAAGCTTGTCGTCAAGAGTCAGTTTGTTTAGATTCGTATTTTCACAAGTGACAGAGGCAATCGAGATTTCCGGGGTCGGAGTCCCTTTCAAAGTCAATGTGACTTTGCCGTTTTTTACTTTGGCAAGATAATAATCGTATTGCGTATTCAGTGTACGTATAACCGTCCTATTTTGAACAACACCATTACTGACACCAGTAATGACGCAGGGATACAAGTAATATGTTCCATCTGCTATAGCATTACTGCTTATAGTGAAACTATAGTCTTTTTTTTCAAAATAATGACCGGATTTCATAGAAATATCATCACACCACAACTTTCCGTTGCCCGTAAAAGCATGATACAAGCCAATCCCTACTTGTCCCTTAAACGGAGAGTCAAAAGAGTTTGCACTGGTTACATAACATTTCAGATTCTCAAACGACACCTTAAAACTATTCCCCAAGGTAAAATCGCTGGCAGTAAATTTGTCGGCATAAAACACACACTCAAAGTTTCCTACTGTCTCGGGGCTTATTTGGCAAACCATGTTTTGATCATAGGTATAGTCATGAGTGGTAGTTACTTTTGGAGTGAGTGATGTCAATTTAAAATAACTTTCATTTCCGTAATTAGGGTTTACACCAGAGCCATTCCACCCCCAGTTGAAATGATAAAAACCGTTCCCATCGTAACCGTCCAGGATAAAAGCATGATCAGAATTATCGCTTTTACCTGAATATAAAATCGGGCGTTCCGCCTTCAGTTCCTCCAATATGATTTGCTCCCATTCGTTCTGAGAAAAATAGTTTCTTTTATAATACTTGATGTTAGGATTATAACCGAACTTATGTGCCAAAGCCCATGCTGCATCTGAAGACTTTGCTGAAGACCCATCTGTCCCATAATCCATGTGAACATTTACGCCACAGTCTCTTATTAATTTTGCGACAGCATTTGCCTGAGTGGTAGTATAACTATTAGTTTTGTATGTCTTCAGCATGTTACTCCAACTGTAAGAAGATGGATATTTGTGTTTATACATGATTTGAGCCATTGCTACAGCTACACACCCTGCCAGATTACCGTTACAAAGGTTATTATAGGGTGCATATTGTCCCCATCTCGTGTCAAGAATGCAGTTTTTATATGCAGGAGCTCTCCGCACAGAAGATTCAGATTCTGTTTCCGCACCTAAGGGATAGACGCTTTTTTGTGACAAATAGTCAAATTCCCTCATATACTCTCTTAACATGAAGGCCATGCAACATGGAATGTTTTCGGCCGGAAAAATACCGTCCTCTGAATAACCAAGCGTCTCGTACTGGCGCTTGTCACCAGAGACAATGACAAAACGGTGGTTGGCCTCATCGTTGAAAACGTAGAAACCGATATCCTGCGTGGGTGCTGTGCGGGTGGTGGCAGACTGCTGACAAACCTGCTGCCTGATGGCTTCAGGCGACACCTGCTTCAATTGAATGTCGTTGCCAGAGCCAGCCCTATGCGTTGCAGAGCTGCTTGACAGGAAATCTTTGGCTATTGCCGTTGCCTCTTGTTCACTTCTTGGCTGAGCCATACAAATACAACTAAAAGCCGTTACGAAGAGGGCAGTTGTTAATCTTCTGATATTCATAATTATGAGTTTTAGTATATAGAAACGTACGACAAATTTACAACTTGTGTAAGAGCGAGGTGATTTATTCGTTCACCTTTTTGCCCATCAAATCAATAGAAATGGTTCCGCCAGAACTATTAATATCGATAGTCCGGATGAACTCACCTAAAGAAAGTTTATCCGTATTAAGGAATATCTTCATTTTTTCTCCATGCCCTGATAAGATGCATTTATTGGCGATTTCAGCACGTGTACAGCTACAATAATTATGAATGTCAGTAATTGTCAGTGCCTTACCGCCATCATTGATGAGCATTATGTCACGTTCTATCACTCCACTCCCAGCAACGATACTATCTAAATATATCCTGTTTTCAGGTGTCACCAAATGAGCCGGTCCGTCTTTTGTTTCAACTATTCGCTGTCCGTCTTTACAACCAACTATACAAGCCAGAAACAAGCATACTGGTACTAAGATACTAATTATATAAAACTTTGTCAATTTTATCATTTATAATTTATTTCTGCTTGAAGAAAAAGAGGTGACAACACCCATACAAGCGTGCTATTACCCTTTTATCCATGACTGTTTATTACTTTATTCAAGTTTCTGAAGTTAAGATTGCAACGCCACACTCTGCACCTTTAGGTAAGAAAGGTTAAGTAGTTATCGCGGTCTATAGGTCGCTGTGAAGTTAAACCAATAGTTCAATATGCAGATTTACAGTCAGATGAAAACAATGAACTGCAGTGCCAAAACATTTGGCTTAACGTCTCTGACCTAAAGGTGCAGAGTGTGGCGTTGCAATCTATAACTTCTTTAACTCCTATAACTTCAGAACTTGCGAAAGTTGAATTACTTTATAACCATTTTGCGACCATTGACAATGTAGACGCCCTTTTTATTCATGTTTTGTATTTTACGTCCCGTCAAATCATATACTTGTTGAGTTTTAATGTCTTTGAGGGTGTTTATTATGCCCGTTGCAGCATTAGCCTTCTCGTTATTGACATCAAACTTAGGATTAAAAGTCTGTGGGTTAACCTTGCAGTCAGAGTCTAAGATGTTTGGATCTTTTGCTATATATTTTCCGTAATTAGCATCACCAAAGGCTCCTTCTGGAATATCATAACCATAAGTGCCGGCACTACTTTCCAAATCACCTTCCCGTATAGGCTCATCCATTACGAGCTTGATGGCCTTGTAGTCGTATCGATCAAATTCTGGATAGTCCTTAAGGAAATTGTCATACTTCTCAAAATGACCAGAGGCGACTGCTTCATGGTCGTTATAAAGATATCGTATGTACACTTTCTTTGTGGGATCGGGGACTAAATCCGAATATACATCCGAGAAGATAACTAAATCATTTAAGTCCGTATCATGAAGCCATGTAATGTGTTGCTCATTACGTAATATCACTTGTAATACAGAATAGTTAGTGTATGTCTTCTGATAATTTGTAGGGGTTGACGGATTGGGATTATCTGGATTACTGGGCTCTGATGAATCGCTGGGGTTATTGCCACCATTCTTAATAACGAAACCAATCGTTAGTTCCATATCCTTCACATCTTTACCTTGGTCCTTGTCTTCGTCTTTGGCCACAAAAGCAAAGGTTCCCTTTTGCATAACCAGAGTATAATTTCCTGCAGCTAATCCTTCTGTATGAATATTAAATTCGTAATCTGCATCGTTAAGTTTGGTCAAGATATCTCCAGTAATTGTCAATAATTTATTATCTTTGTCGAAGAGTTGGATTTTCGATTTATCAATCAAAGTTGCACTCTTGACATAGTGAATAGTCAGTATGAGTTCATCACCGGCTTTTTCTATCTCTCTATTAGGACGCAGCTCCACTCCAGGTTCAATTAACGTTTTCAAATCTACCGGTGGAGTAGTTTCTTCAAATATAAATGCACAGGAAACAGCCTCATCAAACTTTTGTGTGGTGACTGGAGTTGCTTCTATGAGTGTTTTTTCGTGATTAATAGTTGCATAAGAAGAATCAACAGGATTATAATCGTAATCCACTCCGAGTGCGCCATATATTGACAACTTTCCCAATTGCAGGTCTTTGTCGGCTCCTTCTACATCAATCTTTCTAAGAGTCAACTTGTTTACAGCAGCATATGTCTTACTGACATTTTTCTTATTGGCACCATAGTAGTCTTTATCAGAGAGTACACAGAGATAGTGAGTACTGTCTGAGGCCATAAATGCTATTTTTTCGCCATCATATTTGGTTAAGAATTTGTAGCCATTTAAATCACCGTCATTCTTTGCAAGTCCGACACTGTCATCAGCAAAATAGAGATATGTCTTTATGAGCTCATTTTCACTAGCAGCATTCACTCCTACTATCTTATACCATTGTTTGTCGGTAGGCAGTGTCACATCCTTTTCCGCATAGAACGCAGCTATCGAATCTTTCAAAACTCCAGTAAGAGAATCATTCCATATTGTCTCAGAATTATCGAACATATTGACGATAGCAGTCAGCGATTTTCGAGCAGCGCTATTTTCTGTTGGATAGCCAATACCTTTCTGCGCCAATAATTTTCTGGCATTCTTCACCTCAGTCATCTCTGGCCGTTCAATAGTATAATTCAATGTAAATTCAGGATTCCAGCGGTCTTTTTCAGCATTCAATTTGTAAAAAGAGTTATGAATAGCCCCTTCAGGGATTGACAAGGTACATGTGCCTTCCTCGTTAATTACACCATGAGAGTTGGTAAGAGAAACTATTCTCTTCGTTTCATCTACAGAAAACGTAATAGGATACTCATGTTCTGCTCCCGCAGCATCAACTATTTTAAATACACCTGTAGTATCGCTTACTGTCACATCATCCTTAAATGTTAGAGTGACAACTGCGGGCAGAGAGGTATATGTCGCTTGTACAGGATATTCTGTCCAATCCTTAATAATGGTTCTGATGGCATAGATGCTAAACTTGATGGTCTGCTCAGAGTTTGTACCACCATCTCTGTTTTCAAAAATGCCTTCTGGAATAGTAACAGTATATTGTCCATCCTTGGTTATCTCTGAGGAGTACTTCAATGTAATGCTACTTGAGCCAGGTGTTCCAACTGACATGGACTGCTTACCATCATCAAGACCCGGTCCTTCAATAGTAACAGTCTTAGTGTCATTAATCTTACTGATTGCATAGTCATAATAGACTGTCATTGAAGTAAAAGAAGCAATAGAACCACTAGTTTCTGAGGGGTTACTTCCTGTAAATGTTAAGGGTGTCGACGGACGCGTATACGTCACACGCAATTTGTAGATAGAAGCATCCAGCGGTCCATTACTGATAACTACTTGAGAAGTTTCTGCTGTACCTGCATTCCACTGTTTATACACTGTGTTATAGTCGCCTGGTTGGTCAGTTCCTAAGTAAATATCACCAGTAGCTGCCTCAACAAACTGTATGGATACTAATTTGTAATTTGCAGGGACAGACACTGTCATTCTACCACTTGATCTTAGCGACAAAGAATACACGTCACCGCTTTTATTGATGGCACCACCACCACGTCCATAACCTGGGTCAAACGTAATAGTTACAGGCGAATTAGCAAAAGGCCGGTTGTTCACAGCCAATACATCACCACTCGATTCCCATTCTTGCAACGTGTTAATCTCATTTTCTGTTAATGTTGCTAAACTAGTGATAGAACTGAGCGACTTAAAGTCAAATTCTCGTGAATCCTGAACAGCAGCAAAAGCTTGTAGAGGAATTAGTGTCATTAGATATAGTAGAAACTTCTTCATATTCTTTTACTATTTGGTAAAAACCATTCGGTTTTAAGAATTATCTTCATCAAATTCCTTATCAGCAGTTTTGACGCATAGCTTCCACTCGTCATTAACTTTGACAGGATTGAACATAAACATGGTAGTAGGTGCCTTGTCTGTGCCAGCCTGTTCGGCTGTCGCAAAAGTAACCTCATACTTTACATCATTACACCCCTCCAACATAAATGAATAATATTGTCTCTTATATTCGAGTACTGGAAACATTCTGAACTGACGAGAAAGGTTTTTCTTTGTCTGTTCAGAAAGTGGCAACAATTCTTTAGTACTATCATTATACTCATTAAGGGATGATATTACCTCGTCAATCTTCTTACTCTTCAGCAACTCCATCGCATTATCACATATTTGGAGCATCTGCGTGGTATCTGCAGTTGTCAACATGCTGCGGAATTCCTCTATCTGTTCTTCACGTGACTTTTTCTTGTTCGAACAGGCAGTACCCAGGCAAAGCAAAGCTACTGCAATCAGTAAGTAATTTAACTTTCTCATTTTCTTTTTGATTCCTATTTGAAGTAAAAAAGAGAGTGCGTCCGCTCTTTGCGAGACGCACTCTCCTGTTAGAGCATTAGATGTTATTTTAAAATAACTCTTAGATTCTTACTCAGTACGACCGTGAGTGGTATTGATGTGCCACTGTACGTAGTACTCGAATGAACCCCACTCGTAGTAGATAGTAATCGGAACGATAATGTCAAACTCTGTTACGTTGTCGCCATTGTTCTCATAGTAGATCGAACCGAACTTCTCGAGGTTGGTCTCGTTACGCGGAGTAAGACCCATCAGCTGCTCAATAGCAGACTCCCTTGAAGCACTTGAGTAGTACTGAGCATTGTTAGGAGCATACCATGTTGTACCCTGAGGAACGCCAGCGGCAGTCCATGTCTCACCCCAAATACCAACGCCATTGGTGTTGAACGGATTACCAACCCAGAGGTGTGCACGAGTGTTCACAGTGTTCAGCTTAACGAATGTAGAAGTGCTTGCCTGATGCATATTGGTGTAAACACGGCTAGGAGTCATGTCAACTTTAATACCCTTCACATTGTAATAAGCCCAGAACCACCAGTGGTTGTCGTACATATAGCCCTGATTAGCCTTGTCTCCACGCCAATCGAACAGCTTCAGGTAGTCAAGCAGGTAGATGGTATTCTCACCAGTGTTAGCATCCAGAGCGGCCTGAATCGGGGTCATATTCAGATTGATAGGACGCTCCCATGATACCAGGAAGGTTGCAACAGGATTGTAGTTGTGAGCATCTCGGCCGGAAACAGTGTATGTAGCACCGTCCCATGCCTTCTTAGCCGTAACCGGGAAGTCCTTATCTACACCATTAGGATTATATTCATCCTTCATCTCCTGCTTAACATAGAGGGCAACATCGCAACCATTGTTAGCAACTACGCCAACCCATGCACGCATCTGCTTGTTGATGTACATGCGGGCATTTTCAAAGTCACAAGAACCATCAGCCTTCAAGGGATAGCCAAGAGCATTCAGAACATCGTACAGAACAACGTTCTCACGAGCACCTGCTGTGGTCTTAGTAGCACCTACGGGCAACCAGTGGATTAACTCAATCTGACCAGCCTCACGATAAGTAGTAGCGTCACCTTCCTTCTGGCCCTTGCTCTGGTTGACGATACGAGCAATAGGAGTAGAAGTATTGCCGACAGTAGCATATAGGATAGAGTCATTGAAGACACCGGCATTGTAGTCAATTGCACATGTGTTCAAGATGTGCTCAAGCTCAATCTCGTACTTATTGCTTATAGTGTATTCCTTCTCACTCCAAGTGTGCTTATCACGAGTCTTGGTATCCGTAACAGGATCAGGACTGTACAGTCTGCTTACGTTAGCATAACTATGAGGATATACCCACTTGCAGTAGAGCTGGTCGAACTTGGTTGCATAGTCCTCACTGTAGTTCGGCTTAATGTTCAAATCTGCCTGAGTATAACTCTTGTTCTCAGGTGATATAGTATAAGTCACTGCAGCATTCTGAGAAGTAATCTGGTAAGACTTCGGAGCGAAATAGTACTTAGACCACTTGTTGTAAGAAGTCTTGCTACCAAGGTTTGAAGTCAAAGTGTAATGATCGTCAACACCTTCTGCAGTCAGAGTCTGGCTAATATAGCTGTTCCAAGGCTGATCAGCGGTGGTAGGCTTACTTGAACCGGGAGCCATGATGTCGAAGATGATACCAGACCAACCAGTAGCGTCAACCGCATTTTGATAGTTATACCAATAGTTGTCAATCTTAGTCTTATACGTCAGAACCTCCTGCTTGCGTGAGATAACCATAGTCATCTTAACCCACAGATAAGGATAAGGAGAACTCATGGTGTTTACATCACGGCCACGATGCAAATCTTTTGCAGTGTAACGGAACCAGCGGCTAACGGTTACAGGATAAGCGTTCTCTGCCAGATCATGAGTGATGTACTCAATCTCCTCAGGAGACAGATACCAGTTGAAGGTGTGGTTAGTGGTACCCTCACCGTTCGGGATATAAGTAACAACACCAAGACCCTTATTGCTCTGGAAGCCTGCGAGGCTCGTCTCCTCATAAGCATCACCATTACCGTTAATCATAGCCTGCTGAGCAGTAGCAGAAACATTCTGTCCACGCAGGTCACCAAAGTTATAGATACGAAGCTGATACTGAGAGTGACCGTCAGCAGTGTTGCCTACATAACGAGCCTTGTCAGTCTTAGCGTTAGAAGCTACATACTTATCATCATCGTTCTGTGCGCCAGAACCATCCATAGTCTCAGCCCAATAGTAATCATTGAAGCCGAGCAACTGCTGCTGAGTCAGAGCAGTGTGAAGAACAACATTAGAGAACTCTGACCATGTGCTCTGCAGGCGGAGACCATTGCACAGATCGAAAGTCTTAGCCTGTTCAGGATAAACAATCTCCTTGTTGTCAGGCTGCCAGTTGATGTGGATAAGGATGTAACCATCGAGCAGAACACCACCCTTAGCATTCTTCAGCAGAACGCGCACCAACGGCTCACGGTCAACAGAAGACTTACTCTCGTCATCGATAGTCTCACCAGCGGAATTGACATTCTTAACCTTCAAGATACCAGTGCGGTTCAGAGTGTTGTTGGCATTCTTGTTCCAGTTGGTCCAAGTACCATCCCAGTCACTCCATGCGACATAACGAGAGTCACGAGTCTGGTTAGTGCTGTTAAAGTAATCAACAAGCTGGAATTCATAGTGCAGACCGAAAGCAGCCTCCTGCCCATAAGTCCAAGTACCAACTTCGTAGCGCAGAGGATTCAGCACGCCAGGAGCCGTCTCCTTCTTCTTCAGAGTCTCCTTAACGAAGTGAACACCCAGATATTTAGTCAAGTCAAGTTCCTCTCCAACAAAGATTTCAAGAGCAGCACCGCAAGAATCGTTCAGAGCCTCCTCGGGAGAGTCCCAAACGTGGATACGAGACTTAGGATCGTCCTGCTTGGTGCAATCCCAGTTCTCATCCTTTGCCCAACCTTCCTCGTCACCGAAGCGGTTGGCGTTGCCCTCACCATAATAATAAGGAGTCGGATAGTCCATACCGGCCAGCTTAGGCTCTGCATACATAGGCTTCTTAGCCCAGATCAGGCCCTCGAGCTGTACACGGGTGGGAACGAGCAGGGCATAGTCAGAAGTAATGACACCACCCTCCTCATTCTGGAGCTGCAAAGCAACTGTGTTGTCAGTGTTATTCTTGTCATACTTGTACTTAGCGAAGCCATAAATGCCGTCGTAAGTAGGAGCAGTAGCAGATACAGGATAGCTAACAGTACTATTAGTATTTCCATACGGATTAATAGTAGAGTCTGTAGGCCACGGAGCCAACTTATCAGGCTCACCAACCTGAATACCTGCAGTCAGGACACCACTCTTAGCAGTATCAAAAGCACCTGTCCTGGGTTTCCACTGTCCATAAGCCTTAGAGAATGTCTTAGCTTCGATAACGCCCCAAATACCATACTTTTCTGCATTGTACTGAGGAACCTGAGAAACAAAGAACTCCTCGGGAGATTTTACACCGTCGTTCAAGCTGATGGCACGAGTATTATAATAGATTACCTCGGGATCAAGAATGTTGAACTTGGGATCCATAGAAGAATAGTTAACAGCAGCAGTTGCTGGATTCAGATGATACTGAACAGCCCATGCGGGACCATAAATCCACTCGTCAGTGCTCTTAACATCAACACCCCACTTCTTCTTAGCGTGATCCTCAGGACCGAACTTTATCTTGTCGCGACCTGTAGCGCTGTGGTCAAAGTGACGACCAAGACTATTGGGAACCCAGTCATAGAGAGGATCCTGAATATCCTGCATCTCAGAAGCAGCATTACCATGGTGGCTCAAGTTATCCCAATTTGATTTGATAGTAACCTGATGAAGCAGCGTATCACCAATCCAAGGATACTCAATAGCCTCGATACCGTCCAAGTAAACATTAGGGATAAATACCAATGACTTCAGGATACCATTCAGATTGATGGTCACCAACTTGTTATCGCCCTCGCCACCTTCGACACCATAGAGGAAGAGGTTGTCATCAGTCTTCACAGCAGTAATGATATTGCTGGGAGTGTCAGAGTTGTTAACAAAGCTGATGTCAGTGTGCTCTACGAAAGTACCGTTCTGATACTTGTCGAATTTACCAGTCGTTGCATTGGGGACATAGTAGATGCCAGTACCGGCGCTTGAACCGCTCTGACCATCCTGACCAGGCTGACCGTCGGAACCGTCGGCACCAGCTGCGCCGGTGTCACCCTTGTCACCCTTGTCACCTTTGTCACCCTTGTCACCCTTGTCACCCTTGGTGCCAAGAGCATAGTACTCGGTCTTCTGCGAACCATTGCCGTCGCCCTTGTCAACATACCAGTAACCGTCGTCACCGATAGTCCAAACAGTTCCAGCAGCACCGGCAGCGCCAGTAGCGCCGGTAGCACCAGTAGCACCAGTGTCACCCTTGTCGCCTTTGTCGCCTTTCTCACCCTGGTCACCCTTGTCACCCTTGGCGCCGTCCTTACCGTTGGTAATGTCATAAGTCTTGCCATTACTCAGGGTAA
>ERZ842401.7034-NODE-7034-length-11693-cov-4.018216_pt1 | contig 11693 bp, 9 predicted proteins | sample MGYA00521270_ERZ842401 | MGnify/ENA primary metagenome ERZ842401 (study PRJEB31892, sample SAMEA3878208) | bioreactor metagenome | biome: Moose rumen | place: Sweden | collected 2011-10 | study: EMG produced TPA metagenomics assembly of the PRJEB12797 data set... | reverse complement strand
ACGAAGATTATTTGCTTGAAGTTATGACGCAAAGAAATGCTATGTCGAACGAACGAGCAGAAGGACGAGCAGAAGGACGAGCCGAAGGACGAGCAGAAGGACGAGCAGAAGGACGAGCAGAAGGACGAGCAGAAGGACGTGCCGAAGGTGCAAAACAAAAAGCCATTGATGCAGCGCACAAGATGCTTGCAGATGGTATGTCAATAGACCTTGTTGCGAAATATTCTGGTCTTTCTCCCGACGAACTCTCCAAAATTTAACACTCAAAATTTTGTCAGTTCAAAAATTATTATCAACTTTGTATTGCAATTAATTGAAAATTAACTCAATAGAATAACAAAAATGGCACAAATCTTGCGCATCGCATCAATACAACTTTAAACACCTTGAAATTTCGGTGGCGTTTGCGCCACTATATCATATTTTAATCCCTTGAGGAACGGATTCACAGAACTCCGCTCCTCAAGGGATTTTTGTTTAATTTTTTTAATTTAAATTATGATTAAATCAAAAATTCTATTGCTGAGCGCATTATTATGTGCAGGCATGCTCCTTGGCTCATCGTGTCATAAGGATAAAGACGACCCAGTTGTTGACACCAACAACACAGCGCAGAACGATACGACCAATACCCAAAACCAGCAGGGAGAAAAAGCAAAGTTTACTATTACTTTCGATAGTGATGGCGGCAGTGAAGTATCAGCCCAAGAAGTAGAGGTTGGCAAAACTGCCTCCAAACCCGAAGACCCGACCAAGGACGGCTACACATTTTATGCATGGTACAATGGTGATTCTGAGTACGACTTTACCACAGCCGTTACCGCTAATCTTACCCTCAAAGCGCAATGGTCAGAGATTGTTCCCAAAAACTGCATCGCAGGTGTATTCTCTGTATCGTCAAGTAAGACCGTAAGATTCTCCAAGGGTAACTTGCAGTACCATTGCAAGAATAAAACATGGCGGTTTGCAGAGAATCAGTGGGATTACATTGGAGATGCTAATAGCAACATATCAGATAGCTACGACGGCTACATTGACCTTTTCGGTTGGGGCATGTGGTTAGAAGGACAAACTCCGACAAACACCTCAACAGACTACAACGACTATCTCTCAACCGTAGAGAGTGGAGATTTTACAGGCAATGCCACCATCGGAGAAAAATGGCAGACCCTCAGCACTTCGGAATGGTCGTATCTGTTCAACAGCCGAGGAGATAATAGTTATGTCAAGGCGAGCGTCAATGGAGTCAGTGGCATAATCCTTCTTCCCGATAATTGGAATACAGAAACCTACACATTGAGCAGTTATAATACAACTAATGCTGCTTTTACTACAAATGAGATTTCATCAGAGAATTGGTCAACGTTGGAGACCGCAGGAGCGGTGTTCCTTCCTTGCGCTGGCTTCCGCGAGGGCACGTTGGTGGACCGCTTGGGTTCAGGCGGCTACTATTGGTCGTCGTCCGCCTATGGCAGTAGCGGTGCGTGGTGCGTCTACTTCAGCTCTGCCTACGTCTATCCGAATGACTACGACCCCGACATCCGTTACTACGGTCAGTCTGTCCGCCTTATCTGTCCTTTGTAGCAATCACCAGTATTATCATCAAGCGTGGCAATGCCCTCTTTTTTAATTGACAATTCATAATTAACAATTCTTAATTGACAATTCACAATTCTCTACTGTTTTGTATTAGTTAGTATAATTCGAGTGAGAAAATTTTTCAAATTAAATTGTCGTGGTTGAATGTGCTGGTTAAAAATTAAAATTAAAAAAATTGTTTTTTTCTCGTTAATAAGTTTTATTTTTGCAAAAACTAACTATACAAAAAAACATGCAGGAAGACCTCGCTTTTGCCCTCGACGCGTTAGAAGGGGGAAATGTTATACTTTACCCAACCGATACAGTATGGGGGTTGGGGTGCGATGCCACAAATCCGAGTGCGGTGGAACGCATTTCACAAATAAAACGCCGTCCCGAAAATAAGAGAATGATTATTCTTGTTAGCAATTTTATAATGCTACAAGAGTATGTGGAAAAAGTGCCATTTCAAGCCGTTGATCTTATGGACGAAGCCGAAAGCCCACTTACCGTTATTTATCCAAATGCAAAAAATATTGCAAAAAATTTGTTGGCTGCTGATGGTAGCATAGGAATAAGAATACCAAACGATGAATTTTGCAGAACGCTTATTTCAGACTTCGGACGACCAATAGTTTCTACATCGGCAAACTATTCTGGTATGCCGCCATCAAGCAATTTTTCGCAAATAGATTCAGAAATTATCAAAGCCGTTGATTATACTGTAAAATATAGACAAGACGATCACAGACAAGCTCAGCCGTCAAATATTGTAAAAGTTAACATAGACGGCTCAATTACAAAAATAAGATAAATAATTCCATACTAAAAATGACAGAGGAATATAAAGATCTCTTAAATAGACTCGGCGAGTTAAGGAGGCATCTTTGACATCGACAACAAAAAAAATATTATAAGCCAAAAGCAAAAAGAAACCGAAGTTTCTGGTTTTTGGGATGATGCCAAAAAAGCGGAGCTGTTTTTAAAAGAAATTTCAGACATAAAAAAACAAGTTTCTGATTTTGATGAAGCAGCAACTGCTGTAGATGATTTGGAAGTTGTTGTACAGTTTGCGGAAACAGGCGAAAATGTAGAAGATGATTTTAACCAACAATACAACAAGGCTTTAACCTTAATTGAAAATCTTGAGTTTAAAAACATGTTGAGCCAAGAAGAAGACCCGCTTGACGCAATATTGAAGATTAACGCAGGCGCAGGCGGCACAGAAAGCAACGATTGGGCTTCTATGCTAATGCGTATGTATTTACGTTGGGCTGAAGATAATGGTTTTAAAACTTCTATAACACATATTTTAGATGGCGATGAAGCTGGTATTAAAACTGTTTCTTTACAAATTTCGGGTGATTATGCGTTTGGTTGGCTCAAAGGCGAAAACGGTGTTCACCGATTGGTGAGAATTTCTCCTTTTAACGCACAAGGTAAACGCCAAACAACTTTTGCATCGGTTTATGTTGTTCCGTTGATAAACGACAGCATAGAAATAAATATTAACCAGTCGGACTTAGAGTGGGATACGTTCAGAAGTAGTGGTGCTGGAGGACAAAATGTCAACAAAGTGGAAACTGGCGTTAGAGTAAAGCACATACCCACTGGCATAACTGTGGAAAACACCGAAAGCCGTAGCCAAGGTACCAACCGCGAAAATGCTCTTCGCATTCTAAAATCGCATCTCTATGAAATAGAAATGGAGAAAAAACGTGAAAAACAGGCTGAAATAGAGGGAAATAAGAAAAAAATTGAGTGGGGTAGCCAAATTCGTAGTTATGTTATGCAACCATACAAAATGGTAAAAGACCTTCGTACTGGCTACGAAACCTCGGACGTTCAATCTGTTCTTGATGGCAATATTAATCCGTTTTTAAAGAGTTTTTTGATGGCTAATTGATTGTAATGTAGCCAATCAATTAGAAAACAGAAACCACGTATGTTTGTATAACAAAAATACGTGGTTTCTGTTAATTTTACTATTATTAATTACCGTTGTGAAATTTTTCAAGTCGTTCTTTAATAACGGGAAACAAATCTTCCGAAAGTTGTGATACACAAATTCTTAAACCATCGGTATGCTCGCTACCGCAGATATTTAAGCCAATTGAACTAATGCCATAACGCAAAAGTTTTTTTATCAATTGTGTACCTGTTAAACCTGGGTATTTTACTGTAAAATAAAAACCATCGCCAATGGGTTCTTGTCCATCAAGTTCGTAAACAATTGAAAAACCATTGTTCAAAAATTGTTCTTTTAAAAATTTTGCACGCTTTGCATATTCTCTAATATCGTTTACAAAATTATATTCACCGTTGTTGCAAGCTCTCAAAATGGCTGCAAATCCACATTGAACACTATGTGTTGTTCCGGTGGAAAGTGTGTAAAGCGCATCGAATATCATTGCGTGTCCAAAATTTGCATTACCAAAATACTTCAACAAGTCGGGATAGTTTGAATTGAAAACTGCTGGACTAATCATCATTACCGAAATTCGTTGTCCTGCATAACTAAAAGATTTACTTCCCGAAAGTAGAATTATATATTTATCAGTATAATTTGCTACCGAAGGATTATATGGTGGTTGACCTGGTGTTGATATATCGCGACGTAAGTCCATTCCAAAATATGCAAGATCTTCTAATACAATAACATTGTATTTGTTGGCCATGCGTGCAATAATTTGCAATTCTTCGTCGGTAAAGTTTATCCACGATGGATTGTTTGGTGATGAGTAAAGTATGGTTGATACATCGCCGCAACTTAAAAATTCTTCGAGTTTTGACTCAAGTTTTTGTCCGCGATAGTTATATACGTCAAACGAATAATATTCCATGCCCAATGCCCTAAGTTGAGCCTTGTTGACAGGAAATCCTGGATCTATAAATAATGTTTTACCTTTTTTTGCATCTGTACGATTTGCCACCATAAAAGCGGCAAAACAACCTTGCATACTTCCTGTGGCTGGTAAACAACATTCTGGTGGAACGTTTATGTTTATGAAATTTTTTGCAAATTTGGATGCCTCTATTTTTAGTTCATCGATGCCATTTACTGGTGGATAAATTGCTCCAAGTCCTTTTAGATTAGCCTCATGTTCGGCTTCAATGGCTATTTGTGGCGGTTTTAGTCCTGGAACGCCCATTTCAAAGCGTATAAATTTTTCTCCAGATGCTTTTTCGAGCATATTGGCAAGGCGTACTGTTTCGCGGATTGATATTTTATCCTCGCTGGCTACACCAAGTTTTTTTATGTTTTCGTCAAGAGTTTGTTGTGATATTGGTAACATTTTTTATTATGAAACATTAAATAAAAATAACACATGGCTATCCAAAAAGTTAACTTTAAGTGTGGATAACATTGCTTATTACTCAAACGTAACAAAATACACTGCATCCTTTTTTTGGACAGCCATGTGCTGTATTTAATTATTAATTTAAAAATTCAATTTATTGATAGTTTTATACTTCGTCAATTTCCAGTGTTACAATTGTTTTGTTAAGAAGTTGGTATCCAATTTCGCCAAAAGCGTAAACGCCATTGAAATCAATTGTTTTACCTTCAAATTTTCCTGCCATGAAGTAACTTGCACATGAAAAACATGCAATTACATTTTTCTTTTTTACAAGTTGGTCGTTGAAACATTTTTGATAGTTGTCGTTTTCTTTTACACGAGCATACACATCGCCTTCATATACTGGCGAGAAAAACGAAACTTCTTTTTTCTGCAAATCAACAATTTTTATATCACGATTTACAAGTGCGCCGTTCATGTCGGTTATCAATTGTGGATAATATCCGATTTTTGCTTTAATACTTTCCAATACGTCAGCAATGTTTGCAGGTTTACCGTCAACTGTGCAGTCGGTTTGTACAAACGAAGTTTTTGGGAATACAATTTGAGGCGAATCTAGATTAATAGTATCGAAATTCATAATTTCGGTTCTTGCAATTTTGTTAGCAGGCAATTTTATATACATTACAGCTGCTTTACTATCCGTTAATTTACCATTGATTCCTGTTGCTATTTTGGGACGAACTTTACCAATATCTTCAAACAAGCAACCTGAAACATAACCAACAACTGGATTGTTGAATATATCTTCGTAGTTGAGCGAATTGTTTGCAAATTCGGTGTAAACTTTAGATTCTATTGGAAAAGTAACAACAACAAAACCGTTTTCGTATCCACGTTTTGCTATTTCGTGAATATTTGTTTCGTCAAGTTCTTCAATACGAACTTCTTCTGCGTAGTCTGTAAAATCGTCAACAAATATAAGTTCGGACGGTTGTGCTTGTTCTACAACGTATGGACCTGCTTTTGGGTCAAATTTTCCTTTTACGCCGTAGCCGTCTGCATTTATTTTTCCAATGCCATCCATAACATACGGACCCGTACCAGCAATCCATTTACCTTTGGGAAGGTGTGCCAACGTTTTGTCGCTTCCCGTAAGAAGCATCACTTTCCCCTGATTGATAAAATCAGTTACTTCTTTTATTGTGTATAATTTATTTTTCATTTCTACCAAGATTTAAAAATTGCTTTAAAATCTGCCTGAACGGCAAGCGAATATTTTGCACTAAGTTCGTATAAATCGTCAACAGCGCGTTCTACGGTGATTTTTCCACGGGCTATATCCTTACGCATTTGATAAATCCTTAATTGAAGGACATAGTTTTTAAATTCGTGTTCTATTTCTCCCGTTATCAGCTTTGCCCATTCCATACGAGATTTCGGTGGTATTGTAACATTAGCCATAATGTAGAGTTTTTAAATTAGTATTAAGTTGCTTTTATTTTTCCGTTAGCAATGTACGGACTTTTTTTTATAAACAAAATTTTTTTTTCAAAAAAATCAAAAATCCATGTTTTTTTTTCAACTCAACAATTATAATGCACATATTTGCATTAAATTTTAGATACAAGGAAAATGAAAAACATATTTTTTACCCGTATAAACGGGAGTGGCATTGAACATTATAGAACTTTATTCCAAAATGTTGATACTAAATATGCCGCTCTTATTTTTTCTGATGCAAATATTATTCCCTTTGACCAAGAATTTGAATATTTTTTGGAAACTTTAAATGTTGATATTTGCTATTCTGATTTTATTTCTATTTCAGATAATAAACCCAAGCGTGTAAATCTTTGTGAATATCAATTTGGGTCGGTGCGTGATGATTTCGACTTTGGTTTTTGCGTAATTATTAGAACAGATGCTGCAAAAAAAGCATTAAAACAACTATCTGATGACATAAAATTAGCTGGTTTTTATGCACTTAGGCTTCAAATAGCTGCCAATGGTGGAAAAATTGTACATATTCCTCAACCAATGTACACAGTTTGCAAAAGTGTTAATGATGATTTTGAGTCAAAAAACTTTTCGTATGTTGATCCAAAAAATCGTAACTATCAAATGGAAGCCGAAAATGTTTTTACAAATTATCTTAAATTTATAGGTGCTTATTTACCAGAAAGAACGTTAGCAATTGAAAATTTTGATAATAAAGTTGCTGAATTTGAAAACTTTATTTCTGTAATTATACCTGTTAAAAACCGAGAAAAAACCATTGGAGATGCTATTAGGTCTGCATTAAACCAACAAACAAATTTTAAATATAATGTTATTATTGTAGATAATCATTCCACCGATAACACTGGGTTAGAAATAAAAAAAATATTAACAGAAAATCCCGATAAATTGGTACACTTAATACCAACAGACCTACACCTCGGCATAGGTGGGTGTTGGAATTTTGCAGTTAATAATCCTAAGTGTGGTGCTATTGCTGTACAACTTGATAGCGATGACCTTTATATCGACCAAAATGTATTGCAAAAAATTGCCAACAAATTTATTAGCGACAAATGTGCTATGTTGATTGGAAGTTATCAACTTGCTGATTTTAACCTCAATCCACTTCCACCCGGTGTTATTAATCACAGCGAATGGACACAAGAAAACGGTCATAATAATGCTTTGAGAATTAATGGATTAGGTGCTCCAAGATGTTTTTTTACGCCTTTACTTCGACAAAATCCGTTGCCCAACGTTAGTTATGGTGAAGATTATGCTGCTGCCATTAAAATAACTCGCAACTATCGACTAAGTCGTATTTTTGAACCACTATATGTTTGTAGGCGTTGGGTTGGCAATAGCGACAACAATCCATCGCAAGATACCATAAACAAAAACAATTTTTACAAGGATTTTTTGCGTACGGTGGAAATTGAATCGCGGCGCAATATTAACAATTTGTGATGTCAATGTCGCGAAATTTATCTTCACTTGCCGTTACTTGGTTGAAAATGCTTATGATGTCGTGGTCAGAAATTTTGTGGAATTCGCTTTCAACCGCACATGGAATTATTCCAGCCATATCTGCAAATCCGGGGCTTATTGTAATTTTGTGCGGTGGAGTTTCAAAATATTGTGAGGGTCGATGTTTTTCTCTCGGGAAAATTGTTATTGTATATTTACCATTTAAAAACGTTGCACCGATGTTAGCCTCTGCTTCATGTGCATTGTAAATCAATTTGATGCTGTTTTCGATTGATGTAATAGTTTTTGCGGCAGTTTCTAAATTTGTGGTTTCTATTATTATAAAACGGCGTGTTGAATCGTAAATTTTATGTACTTCAACATTGTCGGTTTTATAACAATGTAGCGAATATTTTTGCTTAAAAATGTTAATTTGCTTAAAAACAGGCATTTGTGTAATATCTCCCGATTGAAAATGGCGATGGAATGGTGCGGAGGCACCACATGTTGGTGCATTGTAAAATACAACCGAACCTTTTAAAAATTGCGCCATTTTTAAAAACTCTATTTCTTCTCCGCTAAATGTTTGTGGTGTGTGTCGTTTGTCAACAATGGTAAGATGTTGCGAAAAAATTGGAAACGGATTGATTAGCAAGTTGTAATTTTGATTATATTCCATTGCTATCTGCTCGGGAAAACGGTTGTCGGGGCATAGAAAACATGTGTTTTTATCAACCTTAGCATCTGTTTTTGCAGTTGCAGAACGTATGCGTGCTGGGTTGAATTGTAAAACATAGTAAAAATCTTCAATTTTTATTTCGCGTGTTATTACGTTTTTTAAATTGTCGAATGTCTTTTTAAAATACTCGCTTTTTGAAAACTGCTTTTCAAACAATCCGTTTATATCCATTATTTTAGGGAAGTATGGTTGTATTTTGTTGAATTAAACATCAAATTTTTTCTACTTTACATTTTTCATTCTCTCAACTTGAGAACTGATAACTTCGAGAGTAGATTTATCTGAAACAAATACAGAGTTTAAGCCTTGAGCCTCTTGAGCCGGGTCGTTGGTGTAAGGATCGCCAACTTGCCATTGTTCGTGAAGTGGTTTTGCAAATCCACCCCAACCCCAAAAATTACAACCAGCAAATTTTCCATCTGATTCGGCGTTGTCGGCAACAAGCGAGAAAACATATTTGTAATAACCATCGCGTCCGTTGGTGGGTGTATTTAAGTCGAATTTAAAACCATCGCGAGGGTAGCCAAATTCCTCCATAACAAGCGGTTTGTTAATAGAATCACAAACTGAAAGATGTTGGTTGATATATTCTTTTGTGTTTTTGCATGCCCTTGGAAGATGTTCGATGAGCGAATCGGGTTTTGCCCAACCCCAATTGTATGGCCACAGATGGACGTTGCAGTAGTCGATGTTTTTGTCGGCACAAATACGCGCCCAACTACTTAAGTCGTTTTCGCAACCCCAAGAGCCTTCGCTGCCAACAGAAATTAAATGGTTGCCGTCCAACGAGCGAATAAGAGCGGAAGCCTCGGCAAGCCATTTTTCAAATGCAGGCAATGCTTCAGTTGAGAAAGCGCGCGGTTCGTTGCCAATTTGCCAAGACATTATGGCTGGGTCATCGGTATATTTCAATTCAGTGTAACGGTTGGTGCGTGTTATGATAAAACGTACATAATCGTAAAACAACTGATGAGCCTTTTCGTTGGTTGCATATTGCGACATTGCTTTCATAAATTCGGGATAGCCAACGTCATCTGGACGAGGTTGTTTGCCAGCTCCTGCGTGTTCGAGGTAGAACCCGTAACCGCCACTCCATTCCCAAGAGTTGTTGAGGTAAAGCACCGCCACCATGTTGCGCTTGCCCATCTCCATCAAGAGGTAGTCGAGTCCTGCTAAAATTGTGTCGTTATAGACACCTGGGGCTATTTGCAATGTTGGTTCCACTTTGGTTTTGAACCCACGCTCACCGTCAGAACCGACAAGGATTCTTAGGTTGTCGATGCCGATACGTTTCATTTCGTCCAACTCGCGGGCAAGTCTTTCGCGGTCGCCACCTTGTCCTTCAGAACCGAGAATTGCTCCGTACCAAAAATTTGTTCCAACATAATAATATGGGTTTCCAGAGCGTGTAAACCGTCCGTTTTCTACTTTGACAAAATTTTGGATTGTAGTTTCTCTATTTTGACAAGATGTTGCCCAAAATGCAATCATTATCAAAAGTAATAAGTAATTTTTCATTTCTTAGGCGTAAAATTATATTGGTAAATCTTTGCAAAAATATTTGTTTTTTTTGATTGTGCAATTTTTTACGAGGAAAATAGATTTTTGTTACGTCAATTTCATTTGAATCTACATCAATGTGGGTGGACACATAGGCCTGCCCCTACAAAAATGGTGATTTTCAATATTATGAACAAGAGTTGGCTAAAATAGAATGATGTGTAGGGTGCGGACCTGCGTGTCCGCCCGTTTAAATGAAATTTATTTCGATTTGGATAATGTCAAGCCAGTCTTTCCTGCGTGTCCGCCCGTTTAAATGAAATTGCTGTAGATTTTTGTAGATTTTATTTTGTAAAACAATAAGATACATTTTTTTCATTATTGACCAAAAAATGTTAATAATAAGATATTCTGAAAAATAACTTTCAAAACTTTAATATTTGATTAAAAACATATACTTTTGCCGCCTAAAAAATATAAACCGAATAAAAATGGCAAAATATTTTGGGAAAACATGGTGGGGAGAAAAATGGCTCAACGCATTAACTAATATAGACCATGCTAATAGAATTCCTCGTGGTGCGTCGTATGCTAAGGCTGGAAAAGTAAAAAAAATTGAAATAAAAGGAAATCAAATTACCGCCACCGTGCTTGGAACACTAAATTATTTTGTAAAAATTTCTGTTCCAGAGTTTGATGAGGACAAGTTTGAGGTTTTTATGAAAAAACTTGGCGAAAAACAAACTATTATTTCAAAACTTTTGAACAGAGAACTTGATCCCGAAATTCTTGAAATTGCAAACAATGTAGGATTGAAAGTTTTTCCTGAAAAGTGGAAAGATTTTAAAATGCACTGCGATTGTCCCGATATTGCTGTGCCGTGCAAACATTTGGCAGCTGTTATTTATGTTATAAGTCGCGAAATTGACACAAATCCGTTTTTGGTGTTCAATATTCACGGCATAGATTTGATAGAAGAACTAAAAAAACGTGGTTTTTCAATTGATTCAAGCGATATAATAGAAGTGCCAGACGTAAAATTGTTGCTCGAAAAACCACAAAAAAAAGAATCTAAGAGTGTTGATTCAAATTACAATTTTTTACGTGTAGATTTTTCACTTATTGCCGACAATATTCAGTCGATATGTAATATTTTGCCATGCGATACACCGTTTTATCAAAGTTCTAATTTTATAAAAAAATATGAGTCTGAAATATCTCGCGTGGCTAAATCTGTAAAAAAAATACTTGATAAAAAATCAGATTTTATTGAGTCTATTTATATTAAAGATGAAAATAAAATTATTGATAAAGATACTGCATTTAAACTTGAAATAGATAAAGATTGTAATGCCAAACTATTGGAAGTTGAAACAGGGCAATTATGGAATCCCGAAGATTTTCTTTGGCAAATATTAACTATACCGCCAGATTATCTCGAAGATTATCATCCTACGGTGTTTGCTCTTAATCAATTGGTTTTGTGTAGTTTGTATATTCTTTCAAGCGGTAATTTTGCACCAGCTATTTTCAAGTATTCTAATAAAAAATATTTTGCAAAATTTTTTGCTGTAAGAATTGATAAAGCTGAGATCGGAAGAGCG
>ERZ842401.7032-NODE-7032-length-11696-cov-3.251525_pt1 | contig 11696 bp, 7 predicted proteins | sample MGYA00521270_ERZ842401 | MGnify/ENA primary metagenome ERZ842401 (study PRJEB31892, sample SAMEA3878208) | bioreactor metagenome | biome: Moose rumen | place: Sweden | collected 2011-10 | study: EMG produced TPA metagenomics assembly of the PRJEB12797 data set... | reverse complement strand
TCCCTACACGACGCTCTTCCGATCTGCTGTTGGGGCTCCTGAACAAGGACACGTTTCAAGGGCTTTTACAGGTTCCGACGGCTCGCTCGGAACTGGCGCGGATTGGCAAGGAGTTCTTGAAGAACGTCTCGCTGGGGACTATCAACAACACGCTTGAAGAAGTGGCCGTTATCGCCGGGGCGGAAATCGGCAAGCAGGTGAGCGGGCAAAAGTTCGGCCCTGCGGATTGGAACGCGCATATCAAGCGGGTGTGGGACACATGGTGGGATACGGCGCTGGGCTCCGCGATTATGGGCGGCGCGAGCGCTATTCCGGGTGTTATCTCAACGACGGCTCAGGCCCGGAAGGGGTTTGCCCCCGTCGTCAACTCTGAGGCGACAGTGGCGGACGTGGTGTACCATAACGAGGAACGGGCGGAGAAGCTGAACGAGATACAGGAGACCATTCTTAAAGAAGCGCAGAAGAGCCCGATGTGGCGCACGGAGGAGGCGGCACAGCTCCATGACGGGCTGAAACAGCGCTACATCAACGACGCCGGGATGGACGAGGAGCTGGCCGGGGCCAACGCCGACCTGCTGACGGCGTTCGCGATTAACATGAAGGAGCGGAACCCGGACGCGAAGGATGAGAACGGGAACCCCCTGACGCTGGAGGGCATGGCGAACATCGCGCTGAAGAGCTGGACGGAGAGCGCGAGGGAGCTGGCGGAGGGGACGGAGACACATAACCAGATCATCGGCGAAAAGGGCGCGGAGGCGCTGGACGCGGCGGACGCGGGGAACCGGGTTGACAACCTCGGCATTGCCCGACAGATGGAGGAGGCCGGGAAGGACGCGAAAGCTATTCGCCTTGCCACGGGCTGGGAGAAGGGAAAAGACGGCAAGTGGGGATATGAGGTGATGGACGGGACGCTGAAACTGCCTGACCTCAGTACGCTCACCGAAGAGGAAACAAACGAGTACAACGCCCTGATGGAACGGCTCGATAATGGCGAAGACCTGACCGAAGCGGAAGAAAAACGGCTTGAAGAACTTGACGAAATCCAGACCGTCACCAGAAACGAAAATGCGGAGAAATATAACAAGTACACGCTGGGCGAGATATACGACGCGCCGGAGCTGTATGAGGCTTATCCTGAATTAAAAGATATGCCGGTTGTTTTCGGCGAATTAGGAGCCGGGGAACAGGGTGGATATTCACATGGCTTAAACAGTATTTATTTACGCTTGGATTTTTTGAAAAATCAGGCTAAACAAAGCACAAAACATACCCTTGTCCATGAAATACAGCACGCGGTACAACGTATTGAGGGATTTGCGCCGGGCGGAAACCCTGATATGCTTGCAAGAAGGGACGCAGACCAGCTCACAAGGGAAAAATGGGCTAGACTGATTTTAGACATGGTTGGGGATAAAGACGAAAACGGAACGCCCTATACCCTCGAAAGCGCCGCGAGAGAATTATTGAGGCTTGCGAAAGAAGAATTGGACGGATTAAGTCTCGACGAAAAAACCAGTCACAAGGGAGATTTTGACGTTGAAGACCTTGCGGCTTTGCTGCAAATTGTCAATTCTGGGAATATCGAGGAGACGATCCAAAAACTTCACGAAGAGTCCATAAAACCGCATCTTTCGGATATGGAAATGTACCGCCGCCTTGCGGGCGAGGTACAGGCCCGCAACGTCTCAACCCGCATGGACATGACCGCGGAGGAGAGGCGGAACACCCTTCTTGCGGAAACGGAGGACGTGAGGCGGGAAGACCAGATCGTGCTGAGAGACGCGCTGGGGATGGCGGAAAGCAGGGCGGCGGAGTTACGGACGGAAAGCGGGAAAACGCTTGCGGAGGCTGCTCCTGATGAATTGATTGTTGCCCCGAATGGCACAACGACATTTAGCATTATCACTGAAGAAGACGCAAAAGAAGCGACTAAAAACGCTAAAAGGAATATTGAGGTAGGAGAGATACAAGCCAACGCAGGAGTTTTACAACACATTGAGGACGAGGGGCACGGTGAGGAAATCCGCAACGCCGGTTATGACGTTCAATCTTTCATGGTTGACGCTATGCAAAATTGGACGGAAATCCACGAGGGCAACGACGGCGCTTTGTGGCTTGTGCGTCCCTTGGAGAATGACACGGGGCACAGAGGCGTAGCCGTTGTAAAACTGACCTCCGAGGGAAAAGGCATATATCACCTCAATACGCTGATGTATATTCGGAAACGGGGTTTGAATAGCAGAAAATTGCTCTCCCCGAGGCACTCAGTCTCGGCTCCCAACCCCGGCGTTGGTATGAATGCAAATCCCGCCGTCCCGTCTCAGTCCGGGGAACGAACAGTTCTGAGCGAAAATTTATCAGAAGAGCAATCTTCTGGAAAGAGTTTACAGCGCACCGGCGAAACCGTCAACGGGCAGACGTCGTGGGAGCGCGGCAAGGCAGTGTGGGAAGACCCTTCCCTGATTGAGTTTTTCAAAACAGCCAACGCCTCAACCGGCCTCCACGAGCTGGGGCACCACATCCTGCGCGTGATGTTCGACATCTCCAAGCTGGACGGCGCATCCGCGCAATTAAAGGACGACATCAACACCATCCTTGAACACGCGGGCGTGACGATGGAGGAGTTCGAGAACGACGCGGACAGGCGCAGGGACGCGCATGAGTACTTCGCCCGGAGCTGGGAGACGTACCTCAGTGAGGGGACAGCCCCGACAAAGGAATTGCAGGGCGCGTTTGACCGCATCCGGCAGTGGATGATTGAGGTCTACCACGACGTGGTGAAGGCGCTGGGGATTGAACTCAGCGACGAAATGAGGGACGTGTTTGACCGCATTCTTGCCACGCCGGACGAGCTGGCCGAACAGCGGAGCATTGGCGATATCAGCGCGGAGGCGATTGTGCGGCGGGATGAAATGAAGAAGACCGCCGCGGAGATAAACGAGCTGGAGGCACAGGTCGCGGCAGAGGCGGAAGAAGAGGCAGACCAGGCCCCCATACCGGAGGACGAGGAACAAAAGGCGCTTGACGAGGTGGGCGCGTGGTTCGAAGAACAGGCGCGGGGGGCCGAGATAGGCGAGGGCGGATACCCGGCCGATTGGGACGAAATCACGGGGCCGGACGATAGCCGGGAGGGGTATATGCAGACGGCGCCGGACGCGGCGCGGGCGGAGGATATTGTCCCTGAAGAACAGGTTGAGGCTGTAAGGCAGCGCTACGAGGGCACGGAGCAGTTTATGAAAGCCCCGAACGGGAAGGACACGAACCTCACGGAGAAGCAGTGGCTGCAGGTGCGGACGGAGGCTTTTAAGAAGTGGTTTGGGGATTGGGAAGCGGCGGAGAAAAAGAATTATCTCCGCAATGGCAAACCTGTTGAATTGAATATGGCAAAAGATTACGAGTCGATTGTCCCGAAGAAAATAACGAATGACTATTTGGGCGGAAAACCGGGTTCCAGGAGCGCAATAGTACAGGTACTTAGAAATTATGTGCCTGTTGTGGTAAGTGGAACGGTTATTGGCGATGTGAATATTTCAAATAATTCTTTAGATGACACATTGCATCATTCGGGCGGCATTGGGAAAGTCGCAACACTACCGATTATTGACAAACTTTTGAAAAGTGCGGTAGAAGCTGGCACTCGTGATATTGAAGGCGGAAAAACAAGCCATATTTTAGCTGCTCCAATGGTTGTTGCGGACGGGAAATACAAAGACATACGATTTATTGTCGTCATGGTTGTAAACGAAGACAGAAACGGAAATAAATTTTATGACCATGAATTGACCACAATAAAAAAGCTTGATGAAGTCCCCGCGGTAGCGAGCCAAAAGGCTGGCAAAACCGAAATGGGCGGCAAACATCAAGCTATTACTGATATTTTAGTAGAAAATTTGTGGTCTGTCAACAACGCCTCGCAAGTTGTCGATGAGAACGGCGAGCCGCTGGTGGTGTGGCACGGGACGAATAGCGATTTTTCCATTTTCGACATCAATATGTCAGGGAAAACCACCAACAATAAGGGCATTTTCGGGAACGGGTTTTATATGACGAATTTATATCGTATTGCTCAGGGCTATCAGGGGAAAATGCGCCCTGGTTATCAAAGCGGCAAAGGCAAGGTTATGGAATTATTCGCTAACATAAAGAACCCGTTTTATTGGAATAGCCCGGAAGGATATAAACTCGCTGAGGAATTGGGTTTCCCTAAATCCAGAATGCGGGATGGTAAATTATTGCCACTCACCAGCGACACGGCCATCACTAAATTTACACAGCAATTAAAGAACAACGGATATGATGGCGTGATATATAGCGAACCAGATGAACAAGCTGGAATTTATTATGAGGTTGTTGCCTTCGAGCCCGAGCAAATCAAATCCGCCACGGACAACCGCGGGACGTTCGACGCCGGGGACATGGATATCTACCATCAGGAGGACATTAGCCCTGCAGATAGCAAGGCGGCTAAAACCGCTGATGAAACGGCTTTACAGGCCGAAGGCAACGATAGCGCGACAGATAGTGGCGCAGATAACGCGGCAGAAAGCATTGAGGATTACGCACGTGCTGTGGACGAGTACAACGTCAAGAAGACGGCGCGGGAGTACATCAACACCATCACGAAGCTGATAAAGCAGAACGGCGGTCTGCGGCTGGAGGACTTCATCCACGACGTGGGCGAAGAGGCCGCGAAGGAGCTTCGCAAGAAGTGGCCGGGGCTATTCCGCAACACGGCGCAGGGGCCGCAGCTGGAACTTGACGTACTGACGCAGCAGCTTCAGGCCAACGGGATTGACCTTGACGTGCGCGGGCTGGTCGATTGGCTGACGGACACGCTGAACGAGAAGCCGGAGAAGCCCGTGCCGCCGACGCTGAACGCGAAGACGCTGAAGGCGGCGATTAAAACGCTGGGGGCGGAGAAGGTTATCGATTTCCTGAACGAGCGGAAAAAGTACCTTCAGGCTCAGAACAGGAAGGAAGCCAACCCGGACGCGCTGAGGACGATAAACAGGGAACTGAGGGCAATTGACAGGCTCATTGCCGGAGACAAGGCGGCAAGGAAAGAAAAGAGGCTGAAAGAACACTATCAGGATTGGATAAATCGCCTGAAGGCAGAAAACCGGACAAGGCTTGCGGAGGAAAAACAGCGGGGGAAAGAAAAGGCTGAAAACGCCGTAGCGAAGGAACGCGGGAAATGGCAGAAGCGGCTTGAACGGCTGAAGACACGCTATGAAGCCATGAAGGAGCAGAGGGCCCAGAAGAAGAAGCTGGGGCAGGAAATCGACAAGACCGTGAAGTCGCTTAACCGCATGGCGGAAGCTCAGAACATCCGCTATGGCGCACAGCAGGAGATAAAGGAGCTGCTGAGGGACTATGACCTGAAACGCCGAAGCAGGAAGACGATGGAGCGCCGGGCGTATGTTGAAGAGCTGCTGGAGCGGAACTATCTTGACGCGCAGGACGCGCGGGGGCTGAATGAAAAAGAGCTGGAGTTCCTTGGGCTGACAAAGAAAGACCTCCGCTATCTTGGCGCAACGACGCTAAACGATATGTCGCTGGCGGACTTAAAGGCGCTTCAGGCACAGGCTGAGGCTATCTTTAACCGGGGCCGGGCGGAGTACGAGGCGTGGCAGGCGGCGCGGCAGAAGGAAGCGGAGGAAATGAGCGCCGGAATGAAGACGGCGCTGGCGAGGACGAAGAGCCCTGAGAAAAAAGTGGTAACGGGGGCAACTGACCTCTACAAGCAGTACGACGGGCTGACGGGCTTTTTAGCGAAATTGAAGGACGGCCTGTACAGCGCGATTTTGACGCCAGACCAGCTCTGGGATTGGCTGGAGAAGGGCAGGACAAAATATAATGGCGTGTTCAGCCAGATGTGGGACAGGGTGCAGGACGCGCACAGCGAAGTGGAAAAGCAGGTCAACAACCGCGTTGTGTGGATGCGGGAAAGGCTGAAGGAGCTTGGTTTCACAAGGCGGGCGGTGAATGGCGTTGTGGGGGATTTTGGGAACTTCGCGACGCAGACGGTGACGGTGGACGGAGTAACGCTTTCCGTCTCTCAGGTCATGGGAATATACCTTGGCATGAAGAACCCGGAGAACGCGAAGGCGATCATCTGGGGGAACCTCATTAACGGCAACGGGCAGGGGCCGGTGATGGGGCAGGAGGTGGCGGAGGCTTTGGCGCGGAAGTTTATTAATACGCTGACGCCGGAGCAGAAACAGGCGGCGGAGCTGATTACTCAGGAATTTGATATGAACTTCGACCGTATCAACGACGCGCTGATTGACAACTTTAACAGGGGCATGGAGCGCGTGGAAAACTACGTCCCCATCCGAAGGCTGGAACGGCAGTCGCGGCAGGGGCTGATTGACATTGAGACGGCGGAGACCATCAGGAAAGGACAGGCAGACGCCGCGCCGATTATCCAGCAGACGGAAAAGGGTTTTATGGTGGAACGTCAGGATATCGCAGAAGCACGTCAGAGGGCCATTGACCTTGACGTGTGGAAGAACTGGATGGACGCCATACGGAATGAGGAACGGGCGGCGGCAATGGGCGGCATTGCGCGAACTATCACATCGGCTCTTCTTCAGGAGGGAGAGGACGGCAGAGCGGTGGCGTCCCTCATCAAGGACAAGTTCGGAAAGAGCGTCTGGGGGACAGCGGCGACGTTCCTTGGCGATAGCTTCACGGACAGGGCTCAGACAGCCTCGGACGTTCTGAATGGCATGAGCAGCTACTTCATGAGGGCGCGGAGCGTGGCAAGCGTCTGTTGGAATGGCGGCGTGTGGCTGGTGCAGACGACAAGTTATCCGCTGTTCCTTGCTTTTCATGGCACGGTGAACGGCCCGGCGGCGCTGTTCACCACGCTTGGGAAGTTCGTTGCTCATCCGCAGAAGTTTCTGGAGCACGTCTACGAGCTGAACCCACAACTGAGGAACACGGGCGGGTTCATGGAACTGAACGAAATGAGGCGCAGCCCGGAGTGGGGGAAGCAGAAGTGGCAGCAGATATTGGATATGGGGTACGCGCCTATCACGTTCTTTGACCGGATTACCAAGGCCGTTGGCTGGTACTCCGTCTACGAGGCCCATAAGCAACAGGGGGACGCGGAGGCGAGGCATTACGCAGACCGGGCCGTGAGGGTGACGCAGCCCGCGTCCTTTGGCAGAGACCAGGCGCGACTCTGGCGGCAGGGCGGCATTCTGAAGGTGATGATGCAGTTCACGTCCGCGACGGCGGCGCACTTCAATATGACGGTTTATGACCTTGCGCAGCAGCTCTCCAGCGGAGAGTGGAACACCACGAAGAAGGGGTTTGCCACGCTGTCCGCGCTGATTGTTACCGCGTGCCTGACAAAGGCGCTGAAGGACGGCTGGCCAGACGACGATGACTGGGAGGACGACGCGCCGGGAAGTCTTGGCGAATGGATAGCCGAAGCAACGGCCCGGCAGTTCGTCAATGCGTGGCCCGTGATTGGGCATGAGGCGGTGGCGGCATGGGACTCGTGGGTAGAGGGCAAGCGTCAGCCGCTTAACTCCAGCGTGTTCATGGCTCCGGCCCAACGGTTCTATCAGGCATGGAAGCTCCTGAACAGCCAGCGTGGAGCAGGGCGCGACGGGACTTCAAAGGAAGCACAGGCGGCATGGAGCGTCGTGGAAGGTCTGGCCACATCGGGAGTTCTCCCGCTGCCCGTGGTGGGAATGCGGAAGGCAGTGGGATTTTTCGACGACGATTAAGCGCGTCGCAGCCCGTCCAGATAATCCCCCCACCACTGCATCATGTCCCGGCGCTGGTCAAGGTATTCCGCGCGGTTATACGCCGCGCGGACGGCGTTCCCCTCCACGTGGGCAAGCTGGCGCTCAATGACGTCCGGGGGGAAGCCGTGTTCGTTGAGGAGGGTGGAGGCCATGCCGCGGAAGCCGTGGGGGGTCATTTTCCCCATGCCGTAACCCATCTTGCGGAAGGCCTGATGGAACAGAACGGCTGAGATGGGCTTGCCGCCCTCCGTGGGGAGGGTGAAGCACCATCTGGGGTGCAGCACGAGGCCCCGAAGCTGACGGAACAGTTCAAGAGCCTGAGTGGAGAGGGGGACAACGTGCTCCCTCTTCATCTTCATGCGCTCGGCGGGTATGCGCCACTCGCGCTTTTCAAGGTCAAGCTCTCCCCATTGGGCAAGGCGCAGCTCGCCGGGGCGGACGAAGGTGTAAGCCAGCAGCAGGAGCCCAAGGCGAATGATGGGATTGCCGTTCCAGGCGGAAACGGCGCGGAGGACTTCTTGCGCATCCTTCTCTGTCCTGATGGTGGAGTAGTGCTGATTGGGAGGCAGGGGAGCCAGCGCCCCCACAAGCTGTTGGGCGGGATTGTACTCGCACAGGCCGGAGGCGATAGCGTAACGGAATATCTGAGACAGGAGCCCACGGACGCGATGGCCGACGTGAGGCCCCCGGTCGTGCTGTATCTTCTGAAGGGCCTGTTTGAGCTCCTGCGGGGTGATGCTTTTTATATCCCGGCCCCCAAACAGCGGGAGGATGAAGCGATCCATGTAAGAGCGCTTGTTGTAAAGCGTCGAGGGAGACAGGGCCGGGACGCAGCGCATTTGATACCACTCCTCCGCCACGGTGGAGAGTACCGTGGGCGTCTCCCGCTCTCCACGCTTCGCGGTGTAGCGGAGTTCACGGGCTTCCTTCAGCCCGATATCGGGATAGCGGCCCAGAGAGTGCTTTTTCTCCACGCCGCCCTCCCGCGTGCGGACGTACCAGTACTTCTCCCCCGTGGGCATGACGGCGATGTAAAGCCCCTGCCCGTCGTTCACCAGATAACGGGATTTCCGGGGCTTGAGGTTCCTGATTTTGAGCTCCGATAATGGCATGGCTATCCCCCATTTTTTGAGGCACCAAAAAGGCACCGTTTTGTATCGCTTTTATATACTGTGATACACTTCGCAGTATTTCACAATGTTAGCATAAAATATTGATTTTTCAATGCTCTTTAATGCTATACAATGCGAAATACTGTGATTAATTTCGTACTATTAAGGTATGGAAACAAAACGCCTAAACTGTTGTAATAAACGGCATTAAAAGATTTTTAATTTTCCTTGAGGCACCGTTTGAGGCACCGAAAAGAGAAGGACACCCCTCCATTTTGGAGGGGTGTTTTTTGTTATAGACCTTCCTTGTCCTTAATAGGGGGAAGCTCCTCGTCAACGGTGACGGACAGCTCCGTGAATACATCACGACTTTTGTAAGTGCGGCTCAAGTGGTTGAGCCCTCCATCTACGGAGACGGCGCCGCATGAGCATGTTTTGAAATCATGAACAGATTGACTTTCGATAATGTCCCCGCAGATGTTGCAGCGGACGGCATTTTTAAGTATTTTCTTGTACGTGTCCATTACAGGCACCTTCTCTCTCACATCATCCCGTCCGCAAGGTTCTCCATTGTGATGCGGCGAATAACCTTGCCAAGGATGATAAACTCCTTTGACTCGTCCTCCATGTCCACCTCAATATCCTCATAGGCGGGGTTCAGGGCACGGAGGCGGTAATGCCCGTTGTGATCGTCCCAGATGCCGCGCACGATGATGCGGTCGTCGTACTTCACAAGGACAAAGTTTCCGTTGCTGTAGGGCAGGTCGCCAAACAGGATGATGTCGCCGTCGTAAATGCGGGGCTCCATGCTGTTGCCCTCAACGCGGATGGTGGCGAACCCACGCGGTCCGACCTGCCATTCATACGCAAACAGCTCCATCTTTGGAACCTCAAGCGCCCCTTCTATTTTCCAGTCCACTTCGCTGGCGTAGGCGTTGCCGGGGCCGCAGCACGCCTTCACCACGCCGCCGATCAGAGGGACACGGACCGTCTCGATGAACTGCGCGTTGGAGACGATCTCCTGACGCGGGTCGGAGGCAGCTGAGGCCGGGGCACGCTCCGGGGTGTCCGTCTCGCCGGTGAAGAGCTCGGCGGGCGAAATCCCCAGCCCTTGTGCAAGTTTCGTTAATGATGTTCCGCGTGGGCTGACTTCAGCACGTTCCCATCGAGCTATTGTATTAGAATGTACTCCTGTTCTATGTGCTAATTCTTCTTGAGATATTCCTAACGCTTCCCTAAAACGTCTGATATTTTCCCCTATCATTTCCGACCACCTACCTCTATATAACTATACATTCATGTATATTGGAAGGCAAGACAACATTTGAATATAGAAAAACCATTATTTGTATAGATACTCCCCTTGACATTCTATCCATCTTTGTATATAATCTCGATGTAATCAAAATTGGATAGCCAGAAATGAGGTGATACCGTGAAATTTTTAGGGGCAATCCGCCAGAAACGAGGATTAACGCAAGCTGCTTTAGCAGAAATGGTGGGGATTGGTGTTAATTCTATTGCCCGCTACGAGCGCGGCGAGATAACCCCATCAATAACGATAGCCCACGCAATAGCGGAAGCCCTGCACGTCTCCGAGGCGGAGCTGTTGAACGGGCCGGAGCGGAAGGAATGGGTTTTGAAAATCCGGGTCTCAGTTGACCCACAAGAGGAGGAGATAGACATGACGGAAGGGGGCTGCATCAGCAACCTTGACCTGACGAGGAAGGGCGCGGCGCTGACGCTTGGGGCGGACTACGCCACGTTTGAGGATGAGGCGAAGTTTGAGGGGCTTATCGCCCAGCTCCGCGCGGCGCGTGAGATGGTGATTGAGAACGGCCGGAGGATGCTGGCGGTGGGCGCGGCGGCGACGGCGTGAAGGAGGTGAGGGGATGGCGCTTTGTATGCCCGTTGGGGCGGAGAATATGACGCCCGTGCAGGTGGCGCTGGAAGTGGCGCTTCATGAGCTGACCACGCTGAACGGGCTGCGCGTAACGGATATCCCCGATGTTGAAACGACAATGGTAATCGACACCAGGAAGGCTACCAGCCTGATAGCAAAGACGTTGACAGAGCTTGGCGAACCTGTTTGTAGCGATAGCCAGGTTTCTTGACAAGTTCATCAAGCGCGGAACCGTGAGACTCGGCAGACATCAGCTTGCGATAAACGACAGACGGAACCTTGAAGTACTGATAAACGCTGTTGTTAGCAAACTCTACTTCCAGTGTCATTGTGTCTCCGTCATAGCCGATAGAGCGGATGTTGCTGGAGTTGACAGGTTTCCTTTGCATTTAGCACACCTCCTTTCAAGGAGAGTGTAGCACAGGAGGTGGCGGCATGAGCAGGTTTGAGATGTTTGTTTTCGCGTCGTTGATGGAGCTTTTTCTTGGCGTGGCATTTGCGTATGCGATGGGGTGGTGAAATGGACGGCTATTACGACTTGTATCAGTTGGGTACCGTGCGGGAGACGACGAAGGTGAAGGGGCACCGGGGAATGTTCCCATGGCATCCGGAGACCATCAAACTCCGGGTAAAGAACAGAACATTTCCGGCCCCCGTGAGGTTGGGAAGGAAAAACATCTGGAAGAAGGAGGTCATCAATGCGTACTCGCGGCTTATTGGTCAGGGCGTTGCGCTGGCTGAGGCGGTTATTCAGGCGGAAAAAGCAGTGGTATGAAATCGACATGACGCGGCTTAAGCGGATTAACCGGAATTTTCTGGCGGACATCTGCGCGGACGGGGACTTTGCGGCAGTGGTCGGGAGGCCAGATGTGAGAGTGAGGGAGATGCAAGCATGACAAAGCAAGCGTTGATGCAGAT
>ERZ842401.7031-NODE-7031-length-11696-cov-3.317413_pt1 | contig 11696 bp, 9 predicted proteins | sample MGYA00521270_ERZ842401 | MGnify/ENA primary metagenome ERZ842401 (study PRJEB31892, sample SAMEA3878208) | bioreactor metagenome | biome: Moose rumen | place: Sweden | collected 2011-10 | study: EMG produced TPA metagenomics assembly of the PRJEB12797 data set... | reverse complement strand
CACGGAGTACTGCAAAGAGAGGCTGGAGTCCGAGGGCGGCATCACGGTCTATATGACAAGAGAGGACAAGGCCTGCGCGTTTGGCGGGAAGAGCATATCTACCGGAGACTGTCTGAAGAAAAGGGTGGAGTATACAGTTGAAAAAAAGGCGGACTATTTTGTTTCCTTTCATCTGAACGCGGCTCCATCCAATCCCGAGGCTACCGGAGCGGAGGTGTACTACTCCCAAAATGAAGGGGCGTCCGCAAAATGCGCATCCCTGGCCGGGACCATACTCCGTCATTTAAACAGTGAAATAGGGCTTAAAAACCGCGGCATAAAGCGGGCAAACTACTATGTGCTGAATCATACCACAGAGGCGGATATACCGGGGGTTTTGATCGAGCATTGCTTTTTGACAAATGAAAATGATATAGACGAGTATCTTTCCTCCGACAATAAGCTGAAAAAGATAGGCTATGCCGACGCCGAGGGTATCATCGAGTACTTAAAGACTGCCGAGGCGGCTAAAACTACGACTGACGATGGCGGGAATACGAAGGAGAGCACGGAGGAGCCTGTGGACATCGCATCGGTAAAGGTAGAAGGCTTTAGTGTGGAGAAGGACGGGTTTGCCGTTACCGCAAGCTGGGATGATGTGGATGACGCCTCGGCCTACCAGGTATATAAATATGACACTTCAAAGAAAAAATGGAAAAAGCTGGCAGAGACGGATGATACCGAGTATTCCGATACCACTCTTTCCGCGGGAAAGAAGGGTACATACAAGGTGCGTGCGATCCAAAAGTCCGGCTCTGCGACTATAAAGAGCAAGTTTTCAAAAAAGGGAAGCGCAGTGGCAGGCGACGGGCAGGTGCAGAGTCTGGAAGCTGCGGCAGGTGCTTTCAACCGCAGTGTGATCTCCTGGGAGGAGGTGACCGGAGCGGAGGCCTATAAGGTATGGCGGCAGGCAAAGGGCTCAAAGAAGTGGATCGCGGGGACGACGGCTGCCACCGATGACGGGTATATAGACGAGACCACAAAGTGCGGCAAGACATACAGATACAAGGTCAGGGCGTATCGCGTGGTAAACGGCAAAAAGGTCTGGGGAAAGACCGCAAAAGCCACGGCATATTTCAAGACCTCGGGCGGCAAGGTGACTCTCAAGCCGGGGACGCTGGCTGCAAAGGGCGTACAGGTCAACTGGAACGCAAAGCAAAAGGCGTCGGGATATATAGTTTACAGAAAGCTGCCCGGCGAGAAGAAATGGACACAGATAGGTGAGTCGGAGACAGTGGGCTATGTGGATGAAGCTATAGAGTGGGAAGGCACATACGTATATACCGTCAAAGCCTACAGAATGGTGGGAGGCAAGAAATACTCGGCGTCCGCTTATGACAAAACCGGAGTAGAGGTAAAGGCAGGCACCAGGGTCGAGGGCGCCACAGCAGTCACAGTGGAGCAGATGGCCAAATACTACGAAAATTCCGGAAAGACATATCCGGCAAAGACCTATAAAAAATATGGCGCCGCCACGCTTACCGACTTTTGTCAGATCGTCTATGACGTAAGCAATGAGTATGGTATCAGAGCGGAGCTGGTATGGGCACAGATATGCAAGGAGACAGGCTACCTGCAGTTTGGCGGTGATGTAAAGGCCGAGCAGTGTAATTTCGCGGGTATCGGAGCTACAGGCGGCGGAGTCGCGGGCAATAGCTTTACCGATGTGAGAGAGGGAGTGACCGCCCAGGTACAGCATCTGAAGATGTACGCCACCACCAGTAAAAAGTGGGAGAAGAACGTGACCATAGTGGATCCCAGATACAATGCAAAGCTTCGGGGAAAGGCCATACTCATCGAGTGGCTGGGGATACCCCAGAATCCGTATGGGACCGGCTGGGCGGCAGCCGACGGCTATGGCACCCAGGTCATAAAAATGATGGATGACATGAGGAAGTTATAATGGAAGAAAACCTGTATGGACGAAAGGAAAAACAGATAGAGGGCAAATATGTATTCCGCTGGGTTTGTGGGATACTGCACACCGCCTATGCTAGTCTGACCTTTTGGATGGTGTGGATATCCTATACCACGGTCCATGATCAGACCGGACATCTGACAGGTCTGGCAAACAGACTGATGGCGCTGGCTATATATGCATTTATATTTGTGCTGCTTATGCGCTCCATGGGGGGATATCTGATCGGCGTGAGCCGCAAGATGAATGTGGTGGGCTCACTGGCGGTGGCGCTTTTTATCACCGATAGCGCAGAGGTTTTCATTTCGCTTGCCATCACAGGTCAGTATAGATTTTTCTGGGCTTTTTTATGGAGGTACATCCTGCTCTTTCTGGCGCAGGTCTTTTGTATCTCTCTTTCAAGCATCATGCTTATAGATCTCTACAGGAAAAAGTTTCCGCCTCTTCGGCTGATAGAGATATATGGCCGTCATCCGAACCGCGTGGCCAAAAAGATGGGTTTCAGGGATGACAAGTATGTATTCGATGACAAGATAGACTGCAGTGAGTCTGATGAAAGGATAGTGGAAGCCATACTCCCCTTTGACGCGGTGCTGATAAACGACGTTCCCTCTGACAGGGAGGACGAGCTTTTGCGTATATGCTTCGATATAAATAAAAGGGTATACTTTACCCCTGCCATATCGGACGTCATGATAAAGTCCAGCGACGATATCAATCTTTTTGATACGCTGATATATCTTTGTCGTAACAGCGGCATGACCGTGTGGCAGAGATTTTGGAAGAGATTTTTCGATGTGTTTCTGTCGGTACTTGCGATAGTGGTGCTTTCGCCGCTTCTTTGCATGGTGGCTCTCCTCATAAAAAAGGAGGACGGCGGCCCGGTATTTTATCGGCAGGAGCGTGTGACGCTAAACGGCAGGCGTTTTATGATACTCAAGTTCAGGAGCATGATAGTGGATGCGGAAAAGGACAACCGCAGCGTACCGGCAGGGGCGGAGGATCCCCGTATCACAAAGGTCGGCAGGTTTATACGTGCCACCCGTATAGATGAGCTGCCCCAGCTTTTTAATATTGCAAAGGGAGATATGTCCATAGTAGGCCCCCGTCCCGAGAGGGTGGCCCATGTGGAAAAATATACGCGTGATATACCGGAGTTCCGCTACAGGCTCAAGATGCGCGGAGGACTGACGGGGTATGCCCAGGTTTACGGAAAGTACAATACCACCGCCATAGACAAGCTGAAGATGGATCTCTCATATATCGCAAACTATTCTCTGCTTTTGGATGTGCAGATCATATTTGAGACGCTGCGCGTAATCATGCAGAAGGAGAGCACGGAGGGCTTTTCCGCGGAGGATCAGAAGGCCATGCATGACGCTGATCATGAGAGTGAAAAGGAGAGCAGCAATGAATGATATGGTCTCCATCATCACCCCGATCTACAATTCTGCCGATACACTAAAGGAGACTGCAGCATCGGTTCTGGCGCAGGACTATCAGGACTGGGAGCTGCTTCTGATAGATGACTGCTCATCCGATGAAAGCAGGGCCGTGATGGAGGAGCTGGCGGCTTCCGATAGCCGTATCAGGTGTCTTTACAATGAAAGGAACGTGGGAGTGGCAGAGACCAGAAACCATGGTATCAAAAAGGCCTGCGGCAGATACATAGCTTTTTTGGACAGCGATGATATATGGGACGCCGACAAGCTATCCAGACAGATGAGATTTATGGAGGAGACGGACTCGCCTTTTACTTACACCTCTATACGTATCATAGATGAGACAGGCACACCCACAGGCAAGGAGAGACACGTACCGGACAGGGTGGATCATGCCACGCTTTTAAAGGGTGATCCCATGCCCTGCCTTACCATAGTTATAGATACGCAGAGGATAGCAAAGGAAAAGATATATATGCCGGATATGCATCACGAGGACTATGCGGCATTTTTAAACTGCCTGCGCGATGGGGCGGTGGCACGCGGACTGGATGAGGTGCTGGCTTCATACCGGGTGAGCAGATCCTCGGTCAGCGGCAACAAGCTGCGTACCGCGACCTGGCAGTGGAGGATACTTAGGGACCAGGAGGGGCTTTCGGTGGCAAGATCGGCGTACTACCTTTTTACCTATGCCTTTTTGGCGGTTAAAAAGAGATTATGAGTGTCAGACATATATTAAAGCAATACATAAAGATGGGGGTTCAGAACCTGTATCTGCCCCTAATATATAAAAGCGCGTCAGGGGCACCGGTGGATAAAAATAAGGTGATATTTGCCGACGCCCACAGCCACAGTACGCCGTACAGCATGAGACGGATGGAGCAGGCCTGCCGTGATGCGGGTTTTAATGTGGAGACACATTACAGCGACTATCAGAAGGATGGCTTTTCTGCCACAGTGACTGCCATGAAGAGCTTTATGCGTTCTTATGCGACCGCCGGCGCGGTGGTGATCAGCGATACCTTTCTGCCAGTGGCCAGCTGCGAAAAAAGACCGGAGACCACTGTGGTCCAGCTGTGGCATGGCGCCGGGGCACTGAAAAAGTTCGGCTACGCCACGACAGATGATGTACCATCCTACTACAGGGGGAATATTTATAAAAACTATGACCTCATCACAGTAAGCGGGGAGAGGGCTGTGGAGCCCTTTGAGACCTCCATGCGGGCAGAGCCGGGAGTGGCAAAAGCCATAGGTGTAAGCCGCACCGACAATTACTTTGACGAAGGCTACATTGCCTCCATGAAAAAAAGAGTGATGGAGGCCTATCCCGGCGCAGCGGGGAAAAGGGTGGTGCTCTACGCCCCGACCTTTCGCGGGACAGCCGACGAGGCAAAAGAGAGCGAAACGGAGATGATAGCCGGACGACTTTCCTCGGAGCTTTCAAAGGACTACTATCTGTTATCCAGCGCACATCCCCATGCCAGGGAAAAGGATAAAAGCGCAGCGGAGAGCTTTTGCTCAGAGGAGCTGATGCTCGCGGCGGATGTGCTGATCACTGACTACTCATCCATAGTGTTTGATTTTCTGTTTTTGAAAAGGCCGGTGATATTATACGCTCCGGATTATGAGGAGTTTGGCAGGCAAAGAGGCTTTTATACGCCTTATGAAGCGCTGCCGGGCAGGATAGTCACTGATCCTGCGAGGCTTGCGCAGGAGATTGAGGCCGAATGTGAGAGCTTTGACGTAAAACGTACGGAGGCGTATATAGCCGCGTACCTTGAGGCCTGTGACGGCCATGCGACGGAGAGGATAGTGGAATACTTGAAAACAAAGAGGTTTTAAAGTATTATAGTTAGGGTGTTTTTACCGAAAGGGAGATTTTTATGAAGATGGTTTATTTCAGAAAAAGACTTGTCACGGGAGCACTTGTATGTGCCATGGCTGTGGGGATGCTGCATGGCGGTACTGCCAGTGCCACGAGGAGTATAGAGGATATTGAAAAGGACAAAAAAGACCTGCAGCAGGAGATCAATGCGCTGGATTCAGAGCTGGTAGATCTTCTGGCTGAAATTGACACGCTTACGGCGGAGATCTCAAGCAACGAGGCGGAGATCGAGGATCTGAAGGTCGAGCTGAAGGCTGCAAAGCAGGCGGAAAAGAAGCAGTATAAGTACATGAAGAAGCGTATGAAGGCCATGTATGAGAACGATCAGCAGAGTATCGTGACCATGCTTTTGGAGTCCGGCAGCTTTTCCGATTTTCTCAACAAGATAGAGTACGCCAATGCGGTCTATGAGTATGATCAGAACCTTTTGAATACCTACATAGGTATAAAGGAAGAGATCAAGGACATGGAGGTGTCGCTTGAAAAGGAACAGGTGAGCCTGCAGTCGGAAAAGAATACACTTTCCGCAAAGGAGGCCTCCCTGAACAGCATGATATCCGCAAAGCGCAGCCAGATGGCCGATTTCGATGAGCAGCTTGAAAAGGCAAAGGAGCTGGCGAGGAAAAAGGCTGAGGAGGAGCGTCTTGAGAGGGAGCGCAGACGTCAGGAGGAGCTGGCCAGGAGAGTTACGCCGGATCCGACTCCTGCCGCGGATGATGACGACGATGATGATATCGACGATGATGATGAGGATGTGGATGATGGCACAGGAGGTCAGGATCTGAATCCCGGGCCTGTGTCGGACATCAGCGGATCGGCTGTGGTGGCATACGCCCAGCAGTTTGTGGGCAACCCCTATGTATGGGGAGGCAATTCACTGACCCAGGGCTGCGACTGCTCGGGATTTGTGGTTCAGGTATATGCGCACTTTGGCGTAAATCTGGCCGGGTCGAGGAGCTCAGGAGCTCTCCGGTCTGTGGGCAGTGCAGTGAGCATCAATAATATCCAGCCGGGAGATATAGTCTGCTACCCCGGACATGTGGGGATATACGCAGGTGGAGGAACCATAGTAGAGGCCCAGAGTTCCCGGGCAGGTATAACTACCGGCAGGTCGGTATACTGCCATGAGATACTCGCCATACGGAGGGTGATCTGACGGATGAGTCAAGGACTCCGTGAGTATTTAAAGCTTGCTGTCACCATAGCTGTCATAGTTTTTCTGTTCATCTACGCGGTGAGAAGAAACAGCGCCATAGAGCCTATCGATTATGCGGGACATCTTTCGGATGTGGCGGTGACTGTAGACGGCGAGGAACTCACCCTTTATGATCTTTCCTTTTATGTGCTCTATGAGGAGATGGCGATAGAGGGAGAGGCAGAGGTCTACAATAAAAAGAACACCAGGGACTTTTGGAATCTCCATGCCAATGGTATTTTTTTCAAGGCAGCCGCAAAAAAGAGTGTGATGGACATGGCCGTACATGACCACATATTTTACCGGGGAGCCATTGATGAGGGCATGGAGCTTTCGGAGGATGAAAGTGCCATAGTGGATGAGAGCTATGGGGATTTTCTGGATGATCTCTACCTGGTACAAAAGGACAGCGGTCTCTATGACGAAAAGCAGATATATGAGACGATGGAGCGCATAGCCCTATCCGAAAAGTACCAGGGGCTTCTGGCTGACCGGGATGGCACGACTTATGCAGGCTACGCCTATGACGGATATGACTATGATAAGCTTTTAAAGGAGCATAAGGTAAAGATAAACAAGGCTGTTTGGGACAGAGTGAGTATAGGCGACAATTCACTGTCACATGAAAGCGCAAACGCAATAAACGGACAGGAGTTTTTAGATGAATGAGGTTTTTGGATGGCAAAAAAAGGGCAATGCAGGACTGAAAAAGGCATTCCCAAAGATAGGCAGGAACGATCCCTGCTGGTGCGGCAGCGGCAGAAAGTACAAGCAGTGTCATGAGAGAAACGATAAGCGAGTGGAGACCGCGGCGCTGCAGGGGCATACCGTGCCGGGCCGGGAGCTTTTGAAAACATCCGAGCAGATTGAAAAGATAAAAAAGAGTGCCGTGATAAACATGGCGTGTCTCGATGAGGTGGGAAAAAGGATCCACATTGGTATGAACACCCTGGAGATAGACGAGATCATCAACGAGGTCACCTATGGTATGGGAGGCATCCCGGCGCCGCTCAATTACGAGGGCTTTCCAAAGAGCGTGTGTACCTCGGTAAACGATCAGGTCTGCCATGGCATCCCGTCCAGTGACGTGGTACTAAAGGACGGCGATATAATAAATGTGGACTGCTCTACTATTCTGGATGGGTACTTCTCCGATTCCTCGCGTATGTTTATGCTGGGGGATGTGGCGCCCGAGACAAGGAAGCTCGTAGAGGTGGTGCATGAGTGCTGTGATCTGGGACTTGCCGAGGTAAAGCCCTGGGGCTTTCTCGGAGATATGGCGCAGGCGGTACACGAGCACGCCGAAAAGAACGGGTACTCTGTGGTGCGTGAGATCGGCGGTCACGGCGTGGGACTGGAGTTCCATGAGGAGCCATGGGTGAGCTACTGCTCAAACCGGGGAGAGGATATGCTGATGGTGCCGGGGATGATATTTACCATTGAGCCCATGGTAAACATGGGTACGGCCCAGATATTTACCGACAAGGAAAATGGCTGGGAGGTTTATACCATGGACGGGATGCCAAGCGCCCAGTGGGAGTACCAGGTGCTTGTTACAGAGGATGGATATGAGGTGATCTCACATTGAGGATATTGATTCCGCACACCAGAGAGCTATGCTACTACTCCGGGAGTTTTTTTCTGGATCAAATCGGGAATGAGCTTTCGGAGCTTGGTGCGGATGTGGTCAGAATGGATATCACCGACGATGACTATTCCGGGATGGAGGAGGCGCTGCGGGAAACCTTTGACGCCATCATCGACATAAACTCAAAGCTTCCGAGACTTATAGACGATCAGGGCAGGTGCTATCTGAATACCATAGACACACCGCTCTACAACTATATACTGGATCATCCTCTCTACCATCATCAGGGACTTTCTGTAAAGGCAGAGATGTATCACGCCATAGGGGTGGACGAGTACCACTGCAGCTATATGAAAAGGTGGTACCCTCATCTTAAAACCATATCATGCATACCCATGGGAGGGACGAAGGCTATAGAGCCTTTGCCGCTGTCATCCCGGGAGCATGAATTTTTATTTTCGGGGACTTATTTTTTACCGGAGGTTCTGGAGGAGAGAGCATTTCGCGTGAGGTCGGATTTCGGGGATGCCACCTACAGGCTGATGCAGGATCTCTGCGATGCATGGCAGCCATGGGAAAAGCCGATAGAGACGGCGCTTTATGATATCCTTTCGGACTACAGCGGAGTATCGGGCGGCGATGTGGCTCTGTATGTGAACGATTACTACGAAGCGAGAGACATGGCGGAGCTTTTAAACCGGCTATATATCGTGGACCAGATGAGACGAAACGAGTACAGATACGATGTTTTAGCGGCTGCCGCGCGGACAGGATACAGGCTTTCTTTACTCGGAGAGGGCTGGGAGCATACAGACATCTCGGGATATCCGTCCGTAAGACTTTTAAAGCCCGTAAATATGGAGCTTTCCTTTGAGATCATGGCAAATGCTAAATTTATCATAGATGTAAACCCGTTTTTCTTCTGCGGCATGCATGACCGGGTGACGTCGGCTCTGGCAAATAAATGTGTCTGTATCACCGATATGTCGCAATCCTTTGACAGAGAGCTTCGTGACGGAAAGGAGATTTTCTACTATGGTCACGGAAGACCGGCGATAGCAGAGGTGATGGGGCGTGCCGGAGCCATGGATGATGAAAAGCTTTTAGAGATTGCCAAAGGAGGACATGAGCGCTGGCGCGGGACCTACACATGGAGCGCTCACGCAGAGAGGCTTTTTGAACTTATCAAAAAGGATGTGTGACATTTAGTGAAAATGGGTAGAAAGTCGGCAGCTTTTTTGGTAAAATTAAGTCTGATGAGATATGACCTTGAAGAAAGGAGTTAGGGGAAATGTTTAACAAATCATCTGAAGCGGCACGAAATAATGCGATCTTTTATACCATGCATCTGGTAATGCAGTTTCTGATCTTTGCGGCATATCTTATAGAGGTTATAAAGGGATCGCGTACCATCCTGTACTACTTGGTACTGGCGGCAGTCATCATCGTCACTGTGGTGCTGGAGACCATTACCATAAAAAAGGATCCTGAGGATCCGAAGCTTCGGTGGATAGGATGTATAGGCTTTCAGATCATGTATGCCTATGTGCTGCTTACGGCGGCTAATCCGCTTATATTTGTATATGCTTACCTAACCATGGTGCTTACCATTGTATACGGAGACCTCAGGTTTACAAATACCTTCAACATATGCGTCATAGTATTTAATGTGATATCCATAGTGATAAACGCCCTCGACGGACTGGATGCTTATGGCGGGCAGGAGCTTCCCATGGATGAGATACAGCTTCTGGCGACCATAGTGATATCTGTTTTCATCTATAATGTCAGCAAGGGCATCCACATAAACAACACCGAAAAGATAGCGGACATCGAGGAGCAGGAGCACGAGGCTGAAAAGACCACCGAGGTCATCATGGAGACTGTGGATCGGATGAATACGTCCATACAGGAGATACTGACCTCTGTGGACACGCTGGCTTCCTCCACTCAGGAGACCATGACCGCCATGCAGGAGGTCACCAATGGTGCCAACGACACAGCAGAATCTGTGCAGCATCAGACCGAGATGACCGGTGACATCCAAAGGAGCGTGGATGAGGTCAAGGGAGTTTCGGATATCATCGGAGAGAATATGCGCTCCGCTATGGATGAGATAAACGGCGGACGAAAGAACATAGAGACCCTGCTCGCAAAGGTGGATGACAGTAAGGGTGCCGGAGACAAGGTAGTGGACGAGCTGAAGGAGCTGGAGCGTCACACCTCACAGATGCACGAGATCACTGAGCTGATAAACAGTGTCGCAAATCAGACCACACTTTTGGCTCTAAATGCCTCCATCGAGGCTGCGCGCGCAGGCGAGGCAGGCAAGGGCTTTGCCGTAGTGGCGGATGAGATCACAAAGCTGGCGGATCAGACCTCCCAGGCTACCGGAGATATCACCGGCCTCATCGATGACCTGTCAGGCAAGCTCACCGAGGTAGTTGCCTCCATCAACGCCCTGATGAAGAGCAACGAAGAGCAGAATGCCTGTGCCAACAGTGCCGCAGAGAGCTTTGAGCGTATAGCTGACAGCACCAATGTGGCATCGGAGGAGAGCAGGACCCTCGGGGATGTGGTGGACAAGCTGGAAAATGCCAATGCCACCATCATAGACAGTATCTCCACTGTCTCGGCAGTATCCCAGGAGGTGTCGGCACACGCCACGGACACATTGGAGACTACGGAGAAAAACGAAGAGATAGTCGAGAATGTAGTAGAGCTTATGGGCTCCCTTTCAGAGGATGCCAGGCGGCTTGAAGAGATCAAGGGCTGATGGACATATTTGATTACATGCAAAAAAAGAGGGGCGATGATGAGTCGCCCCTTGCCTCACGTTTAAGGCCTTCTACCTTGGACGAGGTGGTGGGACAGGAGCATATCATAGGGCCGGACAAGCTTTTATACCGTGCGATCTCGGCGGACAAGCTTTCCTCCATCATTTTCTATGGACCCCCGGGGACCGGTAAGACCACCCTCGCAAAGGTGATCGCCAATACCACAAAGGGTGACTTTACCCAGATCAATGCCACCATAGCCGGGAAAAAGGATATGGAGGAGGTCACGGGCCGGGCAAAGGATACTCTTAAGATGTACAGCAGACGCACCATCCTTTTTATCGATGAGATACATCGTTTCAATAAAGGACAGCAGGATTATCTTTTGCCTTTTGTGGAGGACGGCACCATCATCCTCATAGGAGCCACCACGGAGAATCCGTACTTCGAGGTCAATGCGGCGCTTTTGTCCAGATCGGCTATATTTGAGCTAAAGCATCTGTCAGCGTCGGATATAAAAAAGATCATACAGCGTGCCCTTTCGGATTCCGAAAAGGGACTCGGTGCCTATCATGCAAGTATCACCGATGAGGCGCTGGACTTTTTATCCGATATGGCAAACGGAGACGCCAGGGCAGCATTAAACGCGATAGAGTTGGCAGTGCTGACCACTGAGCCGGGTGAGGATGGAGTGATACATATCGACATAGATGTGGCCTCCGAGTGCATCCAGAAACGTGTGATAAAATATGACAAGAGCGCAGACAATCACTATGATGTGATATCCGCTTTTATAAAGAGTATGAGAGGCTCCGATCCTGACGCGGATATCACATCATAGTGATTGTCTGC
>ERZ842401.7029-NODE-7029-length-11698-cov-3.899425_pt1 | contig 11698 bp, 12 predicted proteins | sample MGYA00521270_ERZ842401 | MGnify/ENA primary metagenome ERZ842401 (study PRJEB31892, sample SAMEA3878208) | bioreactor metagenome | biome: Moose rumen | place: Sweden | collected 2011-10 | study: EMG produced TPA metagenomics assembly of the PRJEB12797 data set... | reverse complement strand
TGTATAATATTTCTTATCTCATTAAATATAATTGGATGATGCGATATTATTAGATTAATTGAATTTCTACTCGCATATTCTATAGCATCTCTTGTAATATCAAGGCATACAAGTATCCCTTTAACTTCATCATCAAAATTAACTATATTTGCACCAGAATTATCAAAGTCTAACTGAGAATTATTTGGATATCTTTTTTCAATATATTCAATTATATTTTTAACTTTCATCTATATCCTTCTAACTCCTTTTAGAATATAATAATATTTTTCATCTTCATAGACGTTTTTTTGTTCTACAATATCTATGCCATGTCTATCAAGGTACTGAATTAGATTGGTAATTTTAGTATGAGGTGAAAGGATAAGATACTTGTAATTATACTCACTAATATTGGCTATGATATTAAGCATATTATCATAGCCAATACCTGTAATTATAATCCCAGATTCCACCTTCCTATCTACTTTATCTAAACCTTCTGATAATAAAGTTTTAAAATTTGCTGATCCATAGTTTAGATATTTTTCAGCATTGTCTTCACAAGATTTTAGCGGCAAAGCCTTATTATCAATTGCAATCACATTATTAGAGATATGCATATTGGCAATTGTAATCGCAACCTTGCCATGATCAGTGCCTACATCTATAATAGTGTCACAAGGTTCGCACATTGATATAATTGTTGACAATCTTTTTGAAAGTTTTAAATCCACTATAAAAACTTTTTACTCATCAATTCCTTGATTTTGATATTTGTCTCATACATATTATCAAGATTATCACCTTCGGTGCTTTTTATAGAATTGATTTTAATATTTCTAATAATCTTATTAAGTGTATCTTTCATTAAATTAGTATTAGATTCATCATAATTATAATTATATGTCAAAATTCTTTTAGCTATGTCAACTATACTCTGATCATAATTCTCGATTTCATTAAATATACTGTCTATTTTAACCCCAGACAGATACTTCTCATATAAAATCTTAGTCACTTCATAATGTAAATCATCTACACTTACAATATCTCTTATCTTATCTCTATATTCTTCATTGATATATATGAGATAGATAAAATTAGATTCTTGTTTAAATTCCTCGCTGTCTTCATTAAGAGTTATTTTTTTAGTTTCATCTTTAATTCCTTGTAAGTCAGATTTACTTATTGAGTTGCCTTTCAAACGTTCACTAATAAGATTTAAGAGTTTATTTGAATCTATTTTTTCTTGTAAAGCAATTTTCTTTGCGTAGTTTTCACGAACAATTGAATTATCAATACTTATAAGTTTTGTAACTATAAGATCAATATATTTTTCAAAATCATATGGATTATCTAAATCTAGTCCAAGTTTTGATGTCATAGCATAATACAATATACTTGGAATAGGATCTGATATCCTCTTTACAAATTCTGATTTCCCTAGTCGACTGTCATTTAAGAATTCATCCACATCTTTAACAGGGTTTAGGTCTATCATATAGGTCTCAAAATTATGCTTTCGAAGCATATCTGCTATATGGTTTTTAGCCTTTATTCCTGCATCATCCATATCCTCACATAAATATATCTTCTTAGGTTTTCTCTTAAGTAAGAAAATCTGCTTATCATTAAAAGCTGTGCCCTGTGCACCCATGGCATTATCATAGCCATTCTGATAAAGTGTGATGACATCCATATTGCCTTCACATAATATGTAATAATCTGCTTTAGAATAAAAAGCTATATTATATCCATATAGCATATTATCTTTATGAAAGATAAGTGTTGTCTTTGAATTAAGATATTTTCTAGTTTTCTCTTCTTCTTTATTCAGCGTTCTACTTTGAAATCCTATGATATGCTGATTTATATCAACAACTGGAAAGATTATCCTATCATAAAAATAACCAACTACTCTATTTTCATCATTGAGTCTAAAAAGTGTCGAATCAAATATTACTTCATCATCATATCCCATCTCTTTAAGTTTATTGTATAGTAAAGTCGTATTCTTAGGTGCATAGCCAAGTCCAAACTTTAGTATAGTCTTATCGTTCAATTTTCTTTTTTTAGTAAGATAATCATATGCTACTTTGCCAACATCACTATGGAGATATTTATAATAAAGATTGGCAACATCTTTATGAAGTTTGTACAGAGCCTCCTTTCTCGCCTCATTTTTTTTGTATTCAGCTGTTGACTGGTAGTCATTATCTATCTCGATATTTACAACTTTAGCAAGTCTTTTGACAGCATCAAAATAACTTATATTGAGATATTTTTCTAAAAAATGAAACACATCCCCAGCTTCATTGCAGGCAAAACACTTAAACATCTTTCTGCTTTCGCTTACTGACATTGAAGGGTTTTTATCAGGATGAAATGGACATATACCAAGCCAATTACTGCCGCTTTGTTTTAACGGTACATATTCTTTAATTACATCAACGATACTAATACGATTTTTTATTTCTTCCTTTGCATCCTTGTACTTCATCTTATCTTCCAACCAACCGGTACATACAATTCATTGAATTTATATATAGCAAAATCATCAGTCATACCTGATATATAATCGCCTACAACTTGTTCTTCTTTCTCGCCATTTTTTATAAGATTCTTATATTCAATAGGCAACTCATCAATATACTTAATGTAATGATTATAAAGTTTTGCAACAACATGTTGAGCTTTCTTTTCTTCAGTTTTGGCTATGTTCTTCTTGTTGTTATTGTTATATAGATTTTCGAATAACCAAGCTCTAAGCTTTTTAAGTGCAACATTAACCTTTTTGCTCATTAGTATGTCATTCTTATCATATGAAGTGTATACTATGTCTTTGATAAGAAAATCTATCCTTGTCCTTACAGAACTTCCAATCACTTCGGTTACTTCACGTGGTATATCACTTTCTTTTAAGATTTTTGCAGAGATCGCATCATCTATGTCGTGATTAACGTATGCAATCTTATCAGAAACTCTTACGACCTTACCTTCCATAGTTTTTGGAGAACCGCTAGTTCTATGATTGAGAATTCCATCTCTCACTTCTTTTGTGAGATTTAACCCTTGGCCATTACGCTCGAGCTTCTCAACTATCCTTACACTTTGAGCACAATGTTCAAAGCCACCTGGCATCAATTCATTAAGTACATATTCCCCTGCATGTCCAAATGGAGTATGGCCAAGATCATGTCCTAGTGCGATTGCCTCAGTAAGATCTTCATTGAGCCTCAATGATTTTGCAATTGTTCTTGCAATCTGACTCACTTCCAAGGTATGAGTAAGTCTTGTTCTATAATGGTCTCCTTCTGGTATCAAGAAAACTTGAGTCTTATGTTTGAGCCTTCTAAAAGACTTACAATGTATGATCCTATCTCTATCTCTTTGGAATACAGTACGCAAATCACACTCTTTTTCTTTTTTGTCTCTGCCAAGGCTATTTACTGAAAGAGTGGCATACTTAGATAAAGTTTCAATTTCGATTTTTTCTAGTTCTTCTCTAATAGTTGACATTTGTAGTTTGTGCACTTATGAATTCTATCTCATGAAGTGCATCCTCATCATTAGGATATTGTTTTATATAGTAATTAAATGTATTGAGAGCATTTTTCCATTCGCCTTTTTTTTCATAAAGGACACCTTGATTATACATAACTGATTTTTCATGTTCGAAACCTCTAGCTTTAAGCTCAGTCAGAAGTTCATCAGCATAATCAACATCTCCATTATCAATGGCATTTTTAAATTCTACAAGATTAACAATTGAACCAACATTATTATAAAGTTCATTATACAACTTATTATTCTTATCAATTTTAAGTAACAGCTCATAGATATTTTTTGATTCCTTATATCTTTTTAGCATAAAAAGACACTCAGCTTTATAGAGAAGTAGTTCATACTGGGTATTTCCAACTTCGCCGTTACCAAGAGAAATTGCTTTATCAAAATACTCAAGCGCCTCTTCATAATGATTATTTTCTAGATTATCAATACCATAAGCTCTATACTGAGAAATCTTATTATTAGAGCAAGATGTAAGCATTAAAATTGAAAATAATAATATAATTTTTCTATATAGTTTATCTTTCATCAGTGCTTCCTATGCCACCATTTCTGCTTATGTCAACATTATCATCTATAGTTAGATAATACTTTGAAAATATCCCTTGTGCAAAAGCCATGCCTTTTCTTATCTCAATTCTGCTATCACCATGATTAGTAAACTTTATAAATATATGGCCTTCATTGTCTGAATTATAATAATCACTATCGATGATACCTACTGTATTATCAAGCATCATTCGATATTTAAAACCAAGTGAAGACCTTGGGAAGATCATCATATATACATCTTCATCCATCTTGCATCTTATACCAGTAGGTATCTTAATAGTTTCATTCTTATCTAGAGAAAAATCTATTGGACTATATATGTCATATCCTGCAGAGTACTTAGTTGCTCTACTTGGCAGTTTAATAGAATTATACACTGCAGTTATTTCCATATCATCTAATCCGTATTTTTGTCCAGATGGAAAAGTTTTTTGATAATCCTTATTAAAGCTTGCCAAACTGATTTTAGAAAACCTAGCAACCCTTTTTTCTTCACTCATCGCGGCGCCTCCGATATATCATTGTTATCAAGTTTTTCAGTATCATGAGTTTCATCATCTATATTTGATTCAACAGTATTATTATCATCGGCTTTATTATCTGTATATATATTTTTTTCTATGACTACTGGCTCGCCGAGAGTTTCAGTAAGTTCTTTTTCAACTTCACTCTCTATCTCAGCAAATTTCGTGGCATCAAGTATAGGCAGATCATCGAGTGATTCTATGCCAAATCTTAGCATGAATTCTTCAGTAGTCCCAAAAAGTATAGGTCTACCAGGTGTCTCAAGTCTTCCTTTCTCTTCTATAAGACCATATTCAAGGAGTCTATTGCATGCATAATCAGATTTTACTCCTCTTATATGCTCGATTTCTGGTTTTGATATAGGTTGTTTATATGCAATTATTGATAATGTTTCTAGAATTGATTCTGTTATAACTGGTTTTTGAGGGTGAGAAGCAACTAATACAAGATTTTTGAAATATTTATTATTAGAAACCATCTGATATTTTGATCCAAGTTTGATGACCTTCATACCTCTGTCTTGGTACTCATTTTGGTACTTTGTGTATAATCTCTCTGCAGCATCTTTTGCCACATCAACAGTAGACTCGATAGCAGTTGCTAACGTGTCTACAGACACAGATTCCCCCATCATAAATAATATGGATTCGACAATGTTTTCTTGCTCAAGCAAGGAATAATTCGAGCTTGAGCTTAACTCATTTCCCATACTAATCATCCTCCAAAGTATTAAAGTCAACAAATCCTGTGGCACCCTCTACCACAGAGATCTTTATATCAGAAAAATTTGTTTCTTGAACGATTTTTATTCTGCCAACCTTGATTAATTCTAAGATGGCCAAAAACGCCACAATAGTGTGTGTTTTATCAGGTTGTTCTTCAAGCAAGTCTTTAAAACTAAAATATTTATTAAGATTAGCATATCTAACTACATATAAAATTGTATCTTTAAGAGGTATCTTTTCTTTTTCAAGTTTTCCAAAGCCCGCTCTTACAGTATCTATGGAGTCTCTTTTTCTTCGAAGGACTTCAGTAAATACTTCATTAAGTTTATTGATATCTATGCCTTGCAACAATTCTTCATAATCAATACTTGGAATATATGTTCTAACATCAGAAGGAATTGTCGGAGGTTTTAACATATACTCTGGTGCTGAATCTTCATATTCAGATAATTCATTACCAAGATTTTTATATTTTTTATACTCAAGAAGTCTCTCTACAAGATCCTGCCTTGGGTCTATCTCTTCTCCCTCTTCATTTTTAACAAGAGGAAGTAGCATTTTAGACTTTATCTCAAGAAGAGTCGCAGCCATAACAAGAAAATCAGATGAGATATCCATGTTGGCTTCTTCCATCTTAGATATATAATCAAGATATTGTTCAGTAATAATAGCAATAGGTATGTCAAATATATCAATCTTATTTTTCTCAATAAGATGCAAAAGTAGATCAAGTGATCCTTCAAATTTTTCTAATTTATATGTGATCTTATACATAATAATTAAACAATATTAATTGTATAAATTTTAGGTCTATTATTAACTCTAATTCTTATAAAATGCTCTCCTATGCCATCTGATACAATCACATTTTTATCGCCAATCTTATAAAGGCCAGAACAATATTTTGTAAAAAGCCTAAAGTCAGGTGAGATTATCGATCCGACAAAAGGTAACTTTATAAGACCTCCATGATTATGCCCTGATAATACTAGATCAAAACCATAATTTATAAGATCATCTGCATAATCAGGTTTGTGGAAAGCAATTATATTAAATGAATCTCTATCAAGATTTTTAAAATACTTATCTAATATAACTCTATCAATATGTTTATGATTAGTTTCCGTTTTAAATATATTATAATAATAACCTTTATATAAACTAAGCCCAGAAAGTGTTATGCCATCATTTAATATTGCGATGTTGTTGTCAATTAGTTCAATGCCATTCTCTATCAATGAATCTCTAAACTCATTATACACATCATTTAGTTTTTCATTAGATATATTGTCTATAAGTCTTAGTTCATGATTACCATAACTAAAATACATTTTCTTCAAATTGAAGTTAGAATCGTTAGCTTTATCTTTAACTTCTTCAGATAGGTCATTAAAGAATTTTAATGTATTCTTATACTTAACTCGTTCACTTAAACTATTAACAGCTGAATAATTTATAAAGTCCCCGCCAAATACTATATAATCAGGGTTTAGGTTTAAAATATCATCTATAAGCGACTTATTGTCATTAAGATATAATTTATTATGAAAGTCTGACAAAAAAACAATCTTAGTTCTAAAAGAGTTCTTATGATTATTAATTGTCAGATTGCATATCTCATAGTTCTTACATTCATAAAACGATATTAAAAAAATTATAATTAAAAGAGAAATTATCAATATACAAATTATAAGAATTGGCGAATGTAAAAACTGCACAAATCTACCTCAGTTATGATAAAATTAATATATGATTAGTTATAATCCTTTTTACAAAACCTTAGGGAAAAAGAGAATAACGCTATATCAATTGATCAATGATTATTTTATACCGGCTGGAACTATACAAAGAATCAGAAATAACGAAAGCTTAACTTTAAAATCAATCGAACAATTATGCCGTATATTAAAATGCAATGTCAATGATATAGTATCTATCACTTAATCTGAGCTAGGAGCTCATCGATGCGAGATGCTTTTTCTTTTGTGTCATCTATGACAAAAGAAAGTTCTGGAACTTTTCTAAGTCCTAATTGATCTACAATGATATGCCTTATAAAACCATTCGCATTTTTAAGTCCATCTAAAACTTCTTTTTTATCATTAGATGTTATCTCAACATAGACTTTGCAATACGAATAATCACTTGAAAGGTTTATCCCTGTCACTTCGCAATTACCGATAACTCTTGGGTCAGTAATCTCATACGCAATCACTTCAGTAATTATTCTCTCAATTTCTGAGCTAACCCTATCATGTTTGTATGGTTTTTGTCTTTTAATCTTCATATTTTATCTTCTTTTCTTCCATGACATATATCTCCATGATATCGTCAACAGCGTAATCAGAAAATCCATCAAGAACTATACCACATTCAAAGCCAGCTTTGACTTCTTTAACTTCATCTTTGAATCTCTTGAGTGACAGTATGTCACCCTCAAATATGAGTTTATCACCACGTTTAAGTCTTACTTTAGAATTTCTTCTTACTTCCCCATCATTTACAAATGAGCCCGCTATATTGCCAACGCTTGATGCTTTAAATATCTGCCTAATTGTAGCATTACCAATTACTTTTTCTTCATAAGTTGGTGCGAGCATACCCTTCATTGCTTTTTCAACGTCGTCAATTGCATTATATATTATATTGTAGAGTCTTAGATCAACTTTTTCTCGTTCAATAATTGATTTTGTGTTTTGCTCTGGTTTTACATTAAATCCAATTATTATAGCATTGGATGCACTTGCTAAAGTTACATCTGATTCATTGATATTGCCAACACCTTCATGTATAACTTTCACAACAACTTCATCATTAGAAAGCTTTTCTAGACTATTTTTAATTGCTTCTGAAGAACCAGCGACATCAGATTTTAAAACTATATTTAATTCTTTAAGATTTCCAGCCTTAATCTGGTCAAAGAGTGCATCAAGAGTAACCTTATGCTTGCTTTCTTCAACAAGCCTAATCTTATTCTCAGAGACGAATGTATCAGCAAATGCCCTAGCTTCTTTTTCTTCGTCAAAGCACACAAAGGTATCTCCAGCTTGAGGCACATCATTAAGTCCAAGCACCTCTACAGGCATAGATGGATATGCTTCTTTTACTCTATCACCATTTGCATCGCTCATAGCACGAACTTTTCCGAAGCTCTTACCCATCGCAACATAATCACCAATATGAAGTGTTCCCTTTTGAACAAGGATTCTTGCAACTGGGCCTTTGCCTTTATCAAGCAAACTCTCTATAACTATACCACGAGCTTTCCTATCAGGATTAGCTTTTAGATCCATAACATCAGCAGTGAGTAGTATCATCTCAAGGAGGTTATCTATACCTATATTCTTTTTAGCTGATACCTCACAGTATGTAGTCTGGCCTCCCCAATCAGCAGGAACTAATTCATACTCTGATAGTTGTTGTTTTACTCTCTCAATATTTGCCTCTGGCTTATCGATCTTATTAATTGCAACTATAATTTCAACATTCGCAGCCTTCGCATGATTAATAGCCTCTATCGTCTGTGGTTTCACACCATCATCTGCAGCAACTACAAGTATTGCAATATCAGTTGACTTTGCGCCTCTAAGTCTCATAGCGGTGAAAGCTTCATGACCAGGAGTATCTAGAAAAGTTATAAGCCTATCTTTAACTTTAACTTGATAAGCACCTATATGTTGAGTTATGCCTCCAGCTTCTTTAGCGATAACATTTGTCTTTCTAATAGTATCAAGTATTGATGTCTTACCATGGTCAACATGTCCCATAACGCATACAACTGGTGGACGAGGTTTTAGTAGGCTCTCATCTTCTACATCTTCTTTAAGAAGTTCTTTTATAACATCTACTTTAACTTCTTTCTCGCAAAGTATATCATAATCAAGTGATATGTTTTCTGCTTCTTCATAACTTAATTCAGTGTTGACATTAACAATCTGTCCTGTCAAAAATAGTTTTTTAACTATAATAGCAGGTTGTAATCTAAGTTTTGAAGCCAGATCCTTTATAGATATAACTTCTGGTATAACTATTGATTTTATATCATCAAGTGGTTTTACTTCTTTGACTTCAGGCTTTATAAAGGCACCAACTTTTCTCTTACCACTTCTAACATTTTCATTTTCATAATCAGTGTTGACAAGATTTGATGAATATTTATTAGATTTATCCTTTATTAGTGATTTCTGCTTTTGTTTCTTTTCTTTATCTTTATCGTAAGACTTTTGTACTTTCTTTTTGCCATCAAACCAATTATTGGTGCCAGTTGCTATTGTAGCAGAGCTTTGATTAAATAAAGTTTTGACAGAACTTGTTTGATTTGGCTTTGGCTTAAAACCTTTAGGCATTGGTTTGTTGCTAATAGGTCTTGGCTGTTGTCTACCAACTTGGTTTCTATTTCTATCATTATCTCTTGTCTTGATAAATATTTGCTGCTTTTGCTTATCACCATCTCTTTTATCGCCAACTCTATTAGAATCATTTGTGAGAACATTTTCAGCGTTTCTTTTTGCTTCTTCTTTTTTTCTTTTTAATTCATCTAAAGTTGATTGAGGAAGAGGCCTTCCATTAGCTGGCATATTAACACCAGGTGTAACTTTATTGACATTGCCACCAACATTTAATATCACATTGCTATCATTTTTAGATTTAGTAGTAGATGAAGCTTGATTGAGGCTTTTAGAATCAGCATCCTTAGATAGAGATTTTTCATCGCTAGTTCCACCTTTAGACACTATCTCATCATCTTTTTTCGATTCATCAACACGCTTAATAGTACCTGGTCTCGCAACTTGTTTAACAGGTTTCTTAGCTACTGATGAATTAATCTTATCTTCAATTATTTTTTCACCTTCAGGTGTAAGTTTATTGGAAATTTTGGAAGCATTCTCACCTGCTTTTGTGAGCGCCTTCTTGATCTCATCAACAACTTTCTTTTCCTTAGTTACATCAATATTCAAACTTTGGAGTTTTTCTTTAATTGTCATTAGTTTCTCCTTAAACGCATTTTGATACTATTAGATCTTAAGTTTATTCTTCATCTTTATTTTCAGTATCGGTAGATTCTACATCTGCGTTTTCTTTATCAGTTTTCTTTTGGATGTCTTTAAACTTACTATGATCATATTCAATACCATATACATCATACAATCCAAGTTCTACAGCTTGAGACTCTGATTTTATATCAATCTTATACTCAGTGAGTTTTGCAGCAAGTCTGGCATTCTGTCCCTCTTTACCGATTGCAAGTGACAATTGATTATCAGGCACTACAACTTGTGCAGTTTTTTCATCATCTTTAGCGGCTATAAATGTAAATTTTGCAGGAGAAAGCGCGTTACCTATGAAATTACTTATATCATCGCTCCAATTCACTATATCTATCTTTTCGCCCCTTAATTCATCAACAACTGCATTAACTCTTATACTATTGACACCAAGACATGAACCAACAGCATCGACATCAGGATTATAAGAATAGACAGCCATCTTTGTACGAGATCCAGCTTCTCTAGCTATTGATTTGATAACTACTGTGCCGTCTTTGATCTCACTAACCTCTTGTTCGAAAAGTTTCTTGACGAGATTTGGATCAGTTCTTGAAACTTTAATCTTTGGTCCACGCGAAGTTTCTGTGACTTCTTGCACATAGACTTTAATTCTATCATTGAACTCTAACTTTTCATTTTTAATCCTATCTGAATCAAGAAGTATGGCATCTGTTCTTCCGAGATTGACATTGTATCCATTTTTAAGTCTTCTACTCACTGATCCAGTCACAATAGTTCCAACTTTATCTTTGAATTCATTATATAAAGAATTCTTTTCTTGTTCACGAAGCTTTTGTATTATTAAACCTTTTGAATTTTGAGTCGCTATATGGCCAAGATCAAACTTCGGTGCTTCAACATATACACGATCTTCAACTTGGCAGTTTTCATCATACTCCCTTGCATCGCTAAGTTTAATTTCAGTGAGGTCATTCACTATCTCAAGATCATCTGGTATTACTTCCTTGCTGATAAAGATTTCATAATCATAACTGTCTTCATCTATGACTGCAATTATATAATCAGGATCTTTTTGAATCATAGTAGCAAAAAATTTATCACCATTTGCATTAGCCTTACGAATTAGATAATCTTTATAAGCATGTTCAAGCGACTCCTTTATTGCTTTAATAATGACTTTTTTCTCAATGTTTTTTTCCTTCTCTAAAATATCTAGAGCCTCTTTTAATTCTCTATTCATAATTTTCCTTTCGAGGTTTTTCCCTCAAATAACTTAATTTATACAAAAACTCGGGGAGCGATTACAGATCGGAAGAGCACACGTCTGAACTCCAG
>ERZ842401.7028-NODE-7028-length-11701-cov-3.153272_pt1 | contig 11701 bp, 15 predicted proteins | sample MGYA00521270_ERZ842401 | MGnify/ENA primary metagenome ERZ842401 (study PRJEB31892, sample SAMEA3878208) | bioreactor metagenome | biome: Moose rumen | place: Sweden | collected 2011-10 | study: EMG produced TPA metagenomics assembly of the PRJEB12797 data set... | reverse complement strand
ATGCTGTGATAATCAATTTATCAACTTGAGAAATATCTTTAATACATTGATGAATAGCACTATGTTCACTATCAACAGGAATGATATTAACACCTTTATCCTTAGCTTTTTTCATCACAATATCACCTGCCATAACAAGAGTTTCTTTATTGGCAAGAGCAATATCGGTTCCGTTTTCTATAGCGGTCAAAGTTGGCTTCAAACCCACTTTACCTGATACAGCAACCAGAATTATATCATTTTCTTTGTCCGAACATATCTGTTCTAAACCTTCTTCGCCGTACAAGACTTCGACACCTTCAATATTTACTTTTTCAACAACAAATTTGCCGATACAAACATATTTGGGTTTAAATTTTTGTGCCTGTTGTTTTAAAAGCTCAATATTATTTCCACCGGATAATGCTATAATCTCAAATTTATCGGAAAGTTTTTCAATAACTTCAAGAGCCTGTGTTCCGATAGAACCAGTGGAACCTAATATACTTATTTTTTTCTTTTCATCAATACTCATAATTTAAATTTATTATATCACGGCAAAATTTATCTTATACAAATTCTTTTTGAATAGATTCACCTTGAACACCGGCAGAAGCAACAGGCAAAGCAACATAGAAATTAGACCCTTTATTTTCTTCACTCTCACACCATATAATGCCTTTGTGAGCCTTAATTAGTTGTTTTGCAATAGAAAGGCCTAAACCGGTTCCGCCGACTTTTCTGGTTAAAGAATTTTCAATCTGAGTAAACATATCAAAAGCCTTGTTTATATTTTCCTGCTTAATACCTATGCCTTCATCTTTGACGCTCAAGAGCACATAATCGCCTGATAATGTACTCATTTCATCTTTAAAGTTGCTGTTAGGGGCAATATCATCAGCATTCTTTAATTCAGATGTAATTGTAATTTTTTTACCCTCCGGTGTGAATTTTATTGCATTAGAAACAAGATTTGTCAAAACTTGTTCAAGTCTTTGAGAATCCGCATAAATATCCGGTAAGTCTCCCTGCTCTTGGACGCTAAAGTCTATAGAATGCTCTTTTGCAACACAATCAAAATTATTTTTAACATTTTCGATGACTGTATGAATATTCATAGTTCTATAATTGAAAACCATTTTACCTGCTTCAATTTTGTTAATGTCAAGAATATCATTGATGATATTAGCCAAATTAGTTACATTTCTTTTGGCCATATCTATAAATTTTTCCGCATTTTCTCCCAAAACACCACAGCGACCGCTTGATAATATTGAAAGGGCATTTTTAATTGGGGTTAGCGGAGTGCGCAGCTCATGCGATACAATTGAAATAAAGTCAGATTTGATTCTTTCAAGCTTTTCAAGCTCATGATTTTTCTCTGTAATTTTTTTATAAAGACCGGCACTTTTCAGAGGTAAAGAAACCTGTCTTACAATTGTTTGAAAATATGCAGCATCATCCGTTGAAAAAGGTTTGTTTTTAAAAATTTCAATGCATCCGAAAAACTCATCTCCCAAATCAATAGGAGCAAACATATTGTCATATTGGAATATAGAAAAAGTAAATTTTTCATTCGGATTTTTTATATTTTTAATGACTTTCAAATTTTTATCATCAATTTCAAAAGGAATATCACGACTTTCAAAAAGTGTCTTATAATTCAACACCGCCCTAAGTTTTAAGGCATTTACAAGCTCATCAGACAAATCATATAAGGAATTTATAATAAACACCGGCTCATTTTCAAATCCAAAAGATATTATACAATTTAAATCAAAACTTAGCGATTTATCCAAACCTTCCGACATATAATTCAAAAGCTCTTTTGTATTAAGAGTTCCGGCAAATTGCGAGCTTGTATTATATAAAACATTTAATCTGTACAAACTTTCGGCCATATCACTATTTCGTAAAGACAATCTATCTAAATTGTTTTTTGTTTTTAAACTGTTATTTACAAGTGAATATATCAAATTATCTGAAAAATCATTTAATATATACCCCGAAACAAATTTTGATAATTCTTCACTTATTTCACCTTTGGTATATATAAGTATCTGTATATTTTCAAGTCTTGATTTTATCTTTTTTGCTGAAGTTTGAATATCCAGCATTTCAATATTTTCATCAAAAATAACAACATCCGGAGGCTCAACTTCAACTAAATCAAACATAGATGTAGCAGTACAGCATGCATTAAATATATATTGCTTTTGATTAAACAATTGTTTAAAACGAGCTATTAAATCATTATTATCGCTTATTAATAAAATATTCCCCATATAATATATTTTAAATTGAGTAGAATTTTTGGCAAGTTAGTAAAAATTTTTTAAAATATTTTTTTTGCATGCCCAAAGTTTTTAATGTAAAAAGTGCCGAATTCCCAATTATAATAAATTAACCGCCAGTTGAGTATCCGTATTTTTACTTACGTAAAAATACGGACTTTTTTTTATAAAAAAATGCGCTATACTAAAAATGTAATCGGTTAAGGTTCAAGCTCGAGGGCAGAAAAGCCCTTAAAGAAGGTGTTTTTGTCTTCTTTTGAAAGTAAAGCTGTTTGCCGAAGCATAAACTACGGGAGAAGTGTATCTATGGGATATATTCATTGCTGTAGCGGACTGCATAAAACTAGAAGTTTTGTGCTTGTTCCCTGCGGAAATTTTAGCATGTGTGAATTAGATTTTTTAAAAGAATGCCCTGTATGTGGTCATTTTATAATTCAAATCACAAGAATTAATAATAACAATGAACTTTCATCAATAAGATTTAGAAATAAAAGCGCACAAAAAATTTGGAAAAAAATACAACCTAATATTTTATATGAAAGGAAGCATTATGATTATAGCAAAATACCACGCAGCGGAAGTTTTTATTTAAATTATAACGAGTTTGGAATAAAAAAGAGATGCTACTCAAATTTGAGTAATCTAAAAATTGGTTTAAACTCCACTTTCTAATCTGTATCCTCCATATAATACTAGTTCCCTATTGAGGGGTTAATTATATGCCCCTCAATTTTTATTAAAGTGGAAATATTATTAAATAGTAAATTAAATACTTAATGTAATATTAAATTAACTATATAAGGGATTTACAATGAAGCTGTCAACCAAAGAGCACGATGTATTAACCTTGATTGCAAAGGGTTTTAGCGACAAGGAAGTAGGAGTATTGTTAAAAATTTCCAATAGAACAGTACAAACACATATTGCTGCAATACTTATAAAATTAAATGCCAGAAATAGAGTAGATGCAGCTATAAAATACATAAGAATACATCCGACATGGGAAGTTTAGGAAACAAAATGAAAAGAATAGTTATACACTGGACAGCCGGAAAATATTATCCTAACGAATATGAAAAGCAATTTTATCATTTTCTTGTAGATAAAGAAGGTAATTTATATAAAGGGATTTATACTCCGGAGGACAATATCAATTGCGCTGATGGTAAATATGCAGCACATACAGGCGGCGGGAATACAAATTCTATAGGAGTATCTATGTGCGCAATGTATGGTTTTAAAGATAAAAATTCTTCTTGCAATTTTCCAATAACCGCAATTCAATTTGAAGCATGCATGAAGTTGTGTGCAAATTTATGCAAAAAATACAACATTAGCATAACACCAAGCACCGTTATGACACATTACGAGTTTGGCAAAGCAAACCCCAAAACTACAAGCTTTGGCAAAATTGATATTGTATATCTGCCACCATATCCACATATTGCAAAAGAGGATATTGGTAATTTTATAAGAACAAAAATACGTTGGTACAAAAATAAAATTTAAGAGGTTAACTATGGAAATCAATTATTTCAATTTATCCGGCGGTGTTAATCAAGCATCGACAAAAACTGAACTTGGCTCTAAAACAAACGTAATATATTGGGCCGACTCAAAAAATGTGGAAATCCACAAGAGTAAAGGTATAATAAGACAAAAAGGAAATACTAATATTATAACCGTTCCGGACCAAGAAGAAATAACAGGTCTGCACGAATTTGAATTAGAAGGAGTATACAAGTTATTAATAACCACAATATCCGGAAAAATTTATGTATATTCAAGCTTAAATAATCAATTAATTCGCATAAATAAAACTTTGAGCGGAAGTAAAGTTATTTTTACAAATTTTTTGAGAGGAATTATTGTTGCAACAGAATCCGATGAAGCTTTTTACATAAAAAATAATTTAACATATGACACCGAAAACTGTAACATGATAGATACGGAAGGAAACACCTTATATCCTGATTGCATCACAGCTTTTAAAGGTAGAATTTGGTGTTCAAAAGATTCTACCATATATTATTCCGCACTTGGGACATATAATGATTTCACAACAGAGAATGATGCAGGATATATAAATGATTTTCATACTGATACTGCAGATATAACGAGTATGAACACATATAAAGATTATCTTGCAATATATAAAAAGGAAAGAGTTTATCTTCTTACCGGAACTAGCCCAGATGATTTTGCAATAATCCCTTTTGCAGATAAAGGAACTGCTGCACCAAAATCAGTAATAAATGTAGACAATAAACAATATTTTTTGAGTAACGGCATATATGCACTTGAACAAGTAGGAGAACTTAATCAAATAAGACTTGGCTCAGAAATTTCAAATAATATAGCAGAGGAATTCAGCAAAATTGATAAATCACTTATAAATAAAACTTTAGCCCTGCATTATCCAAAAAAACATCAAATGTGGTACTTATTCCACTATGAAAATGAGACATATTTTCACACAGTATGGATAAACGACTACATTAACAAAGCATGGTATAAACGAGAAATTCCACAAGATATAACGGCAGCTTGCCTATTTAATTCATATATTATAACTGCAGACAAAGGTGGGAAAATATATATTGAAGACTACGGAGACAGCTTTAATGGAGAGGCGATAGAATTTATGTGGAAATCTCCGTTTTTATCACTCGGCAACGTACACCACAGAAAATTAATTGATGAATTTTATTTCATCCTTGATAATGATTATCAAAATTATTTTAATTTCTCTGTATATAAGGATTATGACAACACATATGCAGACGATTCCGAGTTGATATATTCAAAATATTATAACCAATTAACCTGGGCAGGAGACTATACTCAACAATCAGAGGAAAATTCGCATTGGGCAATAGAAGGCTCTAGCGGACCAATATGGGCAATTGCATCAGATACAATTGAAAAAGCCGAAATATGCGGAAGTTGTTATTCAATACAACTATGTGTTGAAGGCAATAAATTGAGAGATAATTGCGCAATAATCGGGTTGCAATTTAGAGAAATCTATAACGATGACTAGCGGATTTTGCGCAGGGCGATGTCGAGCAAAAAAACTTTTTAATAAACACCACTCATTTTAAATATAGTTACACACAAATTGAAAACGAAAGGAAAAAGACATGACAGACTTTAGCACAACTTATTCTGCATTTATTCCGGAATTATGGAGCCAAAAGCTTAACAATATGCTGGAAAAAAATTGCGTTATGACTCAATGTGTAAACCGTAATTGGGAAGGAGAAATTAAACAACAAGGTGATAAAGTTAAAATTATCACTCCAGCCGATGTTACTGTTTCAACATTAACAACAGACAGTATTACATATGAAGCATTAACCCCATCTTCTAAAACATTAGAAATCAATCAGAAAAAATTCTTTGCATTTAAAATTGACGATGTTGCCAAGGCTCAAACAAACACTGACATAATGGAAGCACACCTTGGTAATGCAAAAAAAGCAATAGAAGAAGTTCAAGATTCATATTTATTGGGCTTACATACTGATGTATTAAGTGCAAACACAATAGGAACAGAAGCAGCGCCTATTGAATTAAGCAAGTCTACTATTTATGAACAATTTGTTAAATTATCACTGGCATTAAAAAATTCTAACGCAGTTTATTCAGGGGTAAAACCATGGGTTGTAATAAATCCAAACATTGAAGCATACTTACTTCAAAGTCCTGAATTTATAAGTGCTCACAATGTTGCAGACACTACATTAAGAGAAGGTTCTATTGGAAGAATTGCAGGTATGGATGTACTTGTCAGCACAAACTTAACTGAGGTTGATGACAAATATTATGTACTTGCAGGAACAAATGATGCTATTACATTTGCATCTCAACTTGCTAAAATCGAAAGCTTAAGAGACAAAGACAGCTTTTCAGATTTAGTAAGAGGTTTGTATTTGTATGGTGCTAAAACAGTTCAGCCTAACGCTCTTGCAAAAATGATTGTAAGCGCAGAATAAAAAATTATAAGAGTATGTGCCCTTTTGTTTTCAAAAGAGTACATACTCTTTCGAAAAGGAGAATTTATGTTTTCAAATATTAAAACGACTATTAAACAACTTGCAAAAAATGCAGTATTAATCGCCGAATCAGAATTAGGTTCAGGCAACGGTAAAAAAAAGAAAGAAAAAGCAATAGAATATATCGTTTCAAATCTTCCTTTTTCGGCACTAATAAAAGAGATTATTTCAATTTTATTATCCCGTTTCATTGACGATGCCGTAGAAGTTTCAGTTCAATATTTGCATTCGCTGCAAGAAGAAAATCAAGGAGAAAATTAATATGATAAATCAAAATTTAAATGGGATTTCACCAAGTGCCGTGACTCCGCAAATAAGTACGGATGATATTATTCAACATCTTATGCAATCATTAGCTTCAGATGCACAAAAGGTACAAATGCTTATTCAACAAGGTAATGTTACACAAGAACAAGGGCAATATCTTATAAAGCAATTAGAGAATAAGGAAAACCTATTGCAAATGTATAAGCAGCCTCTATCTGTAACCCCACAAGCTAATGTACCAGCACAACCGGTCAATGCTTTGGATTTATTCAATCAGGAAAATCCTGATTTTTTCAAAAATGACAGGCGAATAGAATTGTTGAATTATTTGAAAGACTTAGATGTAGACAAAGATGAAATTGCCAAAATAGCAAAACTTGCGCAAAATTTGGAAAATTCTGCAGTAGAAAGCTATTTAAAAAAATCCGCACACGATAAATCATTAAATGACGAAAACTCAGTCGCAAAGAGCAAATTGACATCTTATGCTCAACAAGCTCCGGTGGACAGCAGATATGCAAGGATTTTTACAAGAGAGGATATCGGCAAAATGAGTGGTGAGGAATTCACCAAAAACGAAAAACTGATAATGGAGCAAGTAAAACAAGGTTTAGTTAAATAGATATTATCAGTTACAGGTGATTTAAAGTTTGGTTTGGGAAGTTAATATTCCCATCCAAACTTTAAAATAAAAAGGAGAAAATATGAATTTTTTAGAAATAATAAACAAATGTTTACTTGAGTTAAATTACAGACCGGTAAACTCTTTCAACGAATTAATTAAGAATGATCACAAAAGAATAATTAATATTATTAATGTGATAAATAAGGAAATATGTAACAGTGATTGCTGGAATTTTTTATTAAGAAGAACCAATATTGAAATTCCCGCAAACACAAACATAATTGAAAACCCCATAAATGGAAGAATTTTATATTTGTTCATTGACAATAAAAAATATAATTTTAAAAGAGATTTTGAGCAATTTATAACAGGCAGCGGCGTAGAAAGTTCATATTCAATATGCGCATCAAACTTACTTTTTCCAAAATTTTCAGAACAAAAGACGGCAGAAATAATTTATTATACACAAAATTCCGTTAAAAATTCAGAGGAAGAAGAAAAAACTGATTTTGAAAACGAATCTGACAAGTCACTTATTCCTATGCCATTTGCCGAACAAATATTGGTATATGGAACATGCCTGAGACTCAAAGGGAATCCAAGCTACATAAAATTTAATTATTGGATGAGCATGTACAAAGAGGCTCTTTTAAATCTAAGGTCAAAATCTTCAATAGATGCTAAAGAAGCACCCACAGTAGAGCTACACAGAAACTAGTCAAAAAAAACAGGAAGTCGTTTTCATTCCCCCCTGTTAAGATTTACACTAGCCGAAATATAAATAGCATGTTTATTATACAAATTATTTAAAAAAAATACAAATTATTATAAGAAATGTAACATGATGAAACAATTAACAAAACAACAAAAACAGTTTGTTCTAGAGTATATTAAGCTTCTGGACGGCGAAAAAGCATTACTGAACGCAGGCTACAAGGTATCAAACCCTGCATCTTACGCATCAAAACTGCTTAGTAAAGACTCCATAGTGAATGAAATAAATAAGCAGTTAAAGCTGCAAATAGAAACTCTAAATGTCCAAAAGGGGTATGTAATAAGAAAACTATTACAAATTGCAGAATTTTCACTTGAGCAAGAAGATATTCTTGATAAAGAAGGATATCCGACAGGCAAAAAAAAATTAAGAGATTCCTCTGCCGGATTAAAAGCTTTAGAAAGCTTATGCAAATACCTTGGATTTAATGCTCAAATTTCACAAAAAGAAGATAAATACCAAGAAGCCAAAATAATAACTATTTCAAACTTAGATGATACAAAAATTTAATAATCGAAAGGTTGTCAATATGAAAGAAGACAAAGAAATAGAAAAAATATTAATGAATGATGACAAATATGACGAAATAATTCATTCAAAAACGGAACAAGAGTTCAAAAAAATTCTGGAGAACAAAAATAAAACATATACGATTTCAGATATTAAAAAAGCGCCAAAAGAATTATTGTTCACTAAGAAAGCAACATTCTCAATAATAAACAAAGAAAGCAAAACTATGTCTTATATCAATGGTGTTCAAGCAGAAGCTTTCTTAGGTTCGCAAGATACACTCAGAGAAAATTTATTGTCCGGTAATTGCGATTACTTTGTATCCGGCAACAATTATATAAAATTTGTCAAAATAAAGGTTTAAATCTAAATGTGCAAATTCGAGCAGTTAATAATTAAACCCCGCTTTTTTACTAAATATTTGCACTATATCCCTGAACTTCAAAACTGTTATAACAAGTACTATAAGTATTTGCAAGATGATTTTGCGCCGAAAAACATTTATTCTTTGATTGAAGCTGTAGCTCCTTTCTTCTGGTTAATACTAAATGGCAAAAAGGAATTTGCCGGATTTGTTTTTCTTGACAACTTCATAGGTTCAAAGGACAAGAATTTCAGCGCAGAAATAACAACTTGTTTTGATAAAAAGGCTTGGGGTATTTTTACCCGATATAGTGCAAAGTTTTTTTTAAAAAAATGCTTTGATGAATTTGGTTTATACAAAATAAAAGCCCAAATATACCCTGACAACTACAGAGTAAAACAATTATTAAAATCAGCAGGATTTTGCTACGAAGGAACATTATATAATGAAACTCTTCGTAACGGATTAATGCAAAATCTTGATATATATAGCTTATATAGAAGTTACTATTACAGAAATGAGGTAAAAAATGAATAATACATTACAAAACATTGAAACGATACCTGAATATTATCAGGAGCAAATTTTAGTTAATAATATCGTAGACAAATACGACTATTACGATGAGCAAAGAAATACTCAAAAGGCAGATAACCGACTTATTTCTTACGCTATTTACAATTCGACAATTCCAAGAGTAAATGATTGGGATTGCAAAATACAATTACCTGAGATTTATGAGCTCGCGCAAACACTAAAATCCCACTTAATGCAGAATTTATACTCGCATCCTGATGGAATGTTTGATGTTTCCGGTGTCGATTTTGAATCCCAAAAATTCGCTAACAGACAAAAATCAATGCTTGTTAATACATTTGAGGAGATGAAAATATCCGATGAAATTGAACATATTGTAGATTCGGTGGTGGAAACAGGAGAAGTTACCCTATTTATCGGATGGGAAACAAAAACAAAAAAAATAAGACGCGTACTAACATTCGAAGAACAAATTGAAAATAACACAAATGCCGCTTTTACAATTGAAGATAAAATAATTTATGATAATGCAAAAGTAAAATTTATCAACTATGAAGATTTTGTCTTTGATAGAAAAAATGCACAAAATTGGGATTCTTGCGCAAAAATATATCGTACATATCAAACATTTGACGAAATAAAATCTAATAAATCAAACAACATGTTAACACCTCAAAAGCTGGAATTATTGAAAGGAGTGGTGGCAAATAAAAACCAAAGAGCAAACGATAAGTATACGACATCAAAAATAGAAGTATTGGAATTTTGGGGGGACATAGAGCTTCCAACAGGAGAAATTTTAAAAAATAAATTAATCTCTGTTGCAGGCAGAAAAGTAATAATAAGACTGGAAGACAACCCGTTTATTATAAATCCTTTTATTCACGCAAACATTATAGAATGCCCCAATACAGGCAGAGGAATTTCTCCGCTAAGAGTTGCTTTGATATTAAACAATATTTCATCAACTATTTTAAATAAACAATTGGATGCACTTGCGCTAATGATGAATCCGCCATATCTTGCACCTAAAGGGTGTTTTAGAGGAACACAAGATGTCAGTCCAGGAAAAATAATTGAATACGATGCAGCATTAATGACCTCTGTTCCTACTCCTTTGTCGTTTGATAAAGCAATGACAGGTTGGGACTTTTTAAATTATTTTAAAACAACAACGGAAAGTGCAACCGGAATATTTAAAAATATGGCAGGAAATCTTCAAAATCAAGACAGAACGGCCACAGAAATAAATTATTCCGTTAACGGGCAAGAAGCAAGATTAAATATGATGCTTGAAGCAATAAATCGCAAAGTCATTGTCCCAATGGTAGAAAAAACAGCAGAACTTATTTCAAACTTTAAAATAGGGAAAGAAAGTATTTTAGTTCGCGATAAAGGACAAATCTCATATATTGATATTGATGATAATGTCAGAAATTCCAATTATATCTATCGTTACGGAGATAGAAAAGCAACATTTGAGAGAAAATCAAAACTAAAAGAGCTTTTTGAAGTAATAAAATCATTTGTTCAGATTGAAGAAGTTTCTCAACGGATAAATTGGATAGAATGTTTCAAATTTGCACTTGAACAATACGGAGTAGAAAACGCAAATAATTTTTTATCAGAAAAAACAAATAGCGAAAATAAATAATCTTTTTTCGTACAAGTCACACTCAACAGGAGAGGAACCTCCTCTCCTTTTTCTTAAGATTAATTATAACTTAACTAAAGATTATCTTAATTTAAAAATCAAATATAAATAAAGGAGATAAATATGAAACACAAATTAAGTTATTACAAACATCCGATACTAAATTTTACACAAGAAATGGTTAATGACACTATGAAATATCAGTATAATTACTCGAAAAACTCAGAATAATTTTATAATGGTTTATCTGGTTATTCCCCAGAAAAAAACTGACAAATAAAAAATAGAACTAGTTATACCTAACCAAAATAAAATATTATATATGTATTTTATACCTTCGTTTCCAAATGGGATATTCAAACTAAATTTATTATGTGTAATTTTGTGAAATAACATTTCTATTGGTGTTAACATCAACAAACCTATAATAGATGGTACATAAAAAGAACAATGGTCGAATAAATAATAACCATAATTGTATTTTTCATAATCGGCATCATCCATAGAAAGACATATAAAAAGAGTAAACAATATAATGCCCAACAGAAATAAAATATTTGTACATATATATTTTGTTAATTTCATATATTAATTATAAGTTAAAAAAATTGAAAGGAAAGAAAAAATGACAAATAAAT
>ERZ842401.7027-NODE-7027-length-11705-cov-115.691159_pt1 | contig 11705 bp, 13 predicted proteins | sample MGYA00521270_ERZ842401 | MGnify/ENA primary metagenome ERZ842401 (study PRJEB31892, sample SAMEA3878208) | bioreactor metagenome | biome: Moose rumen | place: Sweden | collected 2011-10 | study: EMG produced TPA metagenomics assembly of the PRJEB12797 data set... | reverse complement strand
AAGGTCATCGCAGCCGCACCGCCATTCAGCAGTTCGAGAAACTGCGTGACAGTAGCCTCACGCTGAAAGACCTGACCAAAGCGTTCTCTGTGGATGCCGTCAGCGACATGTTCTTTGATGGCTACAAGAAGCAGTACGAGGACATCATCCAGTATATCACAGGTAAGCGGATGGTGAAAGTGGCCAACAAGTGGGAGGAGCAAATCAAGAATGAACCCTGCGAGGAAATCATGCAGGAGTTTGCTCACTTCCCAAATCCAGAAAAAGCTGTCCGTGACTATGTGAAGAAACTGATGGGCCGACTTGTGTTCCTTCAGTTCCTACAGAAGAAAGGTTGGCTGGGTGTGCCCGCTGGTGCTGAATGGGGAACGGGCGATGCAGAGTTCATACAAGCCCTCTTTGCTCAATGTCAGGATAAAGACCACTTCATTGATAATGTGTTGGAACCTCTATTCAACGACCTGAACACAGAGCGCGAAGGTGATAATTGTCAATTATCAATTGTCAATTGTCAATTCAAGGTTCCATACTTGAACGGTGGCTTGTTTGAACGTGATGCTACTGATGAGACGGAGTTTCCTCTACCTGCCAAATACATGCAGAACCTGCTCGACTTCTTTGCCTCTTACAACTTCACCATCGACGAAAACGACCCTGATGATGCAGAGGTTGGTGTTGACCCAGAAATGCTGGGTCGCATCTTCGAGAACTTGCTGGAGGACAACAAAGACAAAGGTGCCTTCTATACACCCAAGGAAATTGTCAGCTATATGTGTCGTGAAAGCCTCATTGCCTATCTCCAAACAGGTATAGAGGACGAAGCCACCAAAGAAGCCATCCGCCAGTTTGTGACCACACATGATGTTAATGCTCTTGGCGCTAACGATAGATTCCGTCAACAGGTGGATGAAGCACTTTGCAACGTCAAAATCTGCGACCCTGCTATTGGCTCAGGTGCTTTCCCAATGGGCTTGCTGAAAGAACTCTTCCAATGCCGTACAGCCCTCGAAGGCATTACACAAAGCAAGGCCGCAGAAATCAAGAAACATATCATCCAAAAGAATATCTATGGCGTAGATATCGAGCGAGGTGCTGTTGATATTGCCCGACTCCGTTTCTGGCTATCACTTATCGTTGACGAAGAAACGCCGCAGGCTCTGCCTAACCTCGACTTCAAGATTATGCAGGGTAACTCGTTGTTGGAGCAATACAAAGGTGTTGATTTGTCAGCAATGACAGAGAAAAAATACAATAAGAGCGAAGGCTTGTCTTTCTTTGACAATATGGTAGATGTCTATCGTAAAGACTTACGTGACATGCTTGCCAAGTATTACAATTGCACAAACCACAAGGAAAAGAAGGAACTGCGCACTAACATTATAAACAATGTAAAGAAGCAACTTGCCGAGCAACGTATCAATGCCAACTTTGGCGACCTTGACCTTTCAGGCAACAATCAGTTTTTCCTCTGGCACACTTGGTTCTATGACGTATTCTCGCAAGGTGGATTTGATATTGTTATTGGAAATCCACCGTATGTTAGTGCTGTGAATATGGCAAGAACAGAATTGGAAAAACGCATATATAAAAGTGTCTATCCTCAAGCTAGTGGAGCCTATGACCTTTATATTCTTTTCTTACTACAGGGCATTAAGTTGTCTAATAATACCTTCTGTTGGATTATTCCTAACAAGCTGCATGTTGCAGATTATGCAAGGCAGACATTGGAGGAGTTGACCAATAATGGTTTATACAGTAGTCTTGATGTTTCTATCTTTAATGTATTTAAAGAGGCAAGTGTATATCCTATCATTATAAATGGAAGCAAACAAAATAATTGGAGATATGGGCGCTTCTCTTTAGATCAATACGCTGATTTACTAAAGAATAAGAAGGTAAAGCAACAAGATATCTTGATTAATGAGACAATATTGAGTTCAGGTATAAAGGTCTGTTCTGGTGCTACAGGTTTTGAGGCTCAGAAAATAAAGGAATTTGTTCATGACCATAAGGTTGAAAATTCGATACCGTTTACAGTAAGTGGTAATATCGATCGGTATTATTATGATAATAAGAATGTTAGATATATGAAAGACAGATATTCTGATGCTTACGTATATCTTGATGGTAGTTTCTCAAAAGGTAAGGTGTTGTTTTGGAGCAATCCTAAAATAATTATTGCAGGAATGACCAAAGTTGTAGAAGCAACATATGTTCAATCTTCATTAGCAATAGGAGTCGGGGCTTATGCTATTTATGACTTTAACGGTTTTAATCCTTACTATATTTTGGGACTCTTAAATTCCAAATATACATCTTACTATCTTATGAATAAATTTAGGGATAAGCATTTGGCTGGAGGTTATTTAGCTATAAATAAGAGTACAATAGAACAATTGCCATTTAAAATCGCTGAAGATGAGTCTCAAACCATAATAATAAATAATGTTAAGACCATTTTAAAAGCCAAAAGCGCCAATCCTTCTGCCGACACCACCGCCTTAGAATCCGAGATCGACCGCCTCGTCTACCAACTCTATGGCCTGACGGACGAAGAAATCGCAATAATAGAGAAAAAGTAAACGGACTTTTAGTAGTTCGGTTTGGAAAATACAAATAAATTCTCTATCTTTGCACAAAACAATTAATTATGGGAAAGGAAATACTATACAATCTCCTTGAGGAGAAAATCAAGCAAAACCTGCCAAGCAGTCTAGAGCAGAAATTACTTTCGTATCAAGATAACCGTAATAAGTGGTTATATTATGGTGTGCTCATCAATCAAGAGCAGAGTGAGTTGATAGTTTTAGACCTAAAAGCATGCCAAGGATGCTATTCTTTACACGATATTGAATCTCGAATTCACCATAATTGTCTATTAAAGGAATATCAAGACATTCAGTTCGATCACTTCCGTTCAATGTGTTGTGATGCACTTGATGTTGTCAATGAATTATGTTGTAACTAAAAACTGCCCAAAATGAATTCTGATATATGCATTATAAGGGGTGAAGAAAGTCTTAACTATCCAGGAAAGCCATTGAGTATCGAAACTCGTAGAAAGAGACTATATCATTATACATCTTTTAATTCTTTCGTTAAGATTTGGCTGACGAAGACACTAAAGTTTGGAGATATAACAGATATGAATGACATCTTTGAAAGCAATTTTTCATCGCAATGTCACTCGATAAAGGAAATGGAGTATATGAATTTATATCATGAAGAGAAAAAGCACTATAAACAAATCAGTCTGACGATGGACTATGATTCTTTTATACAAGGATGTATGTCGCCAATGATGTGGGGGCAATATGCAGATAAAGGAAATGGAGTATGCATAGAGTTTGACTATAATAAATTGAAACAACATATAAAACCAACAATGTTACATGATGCAGTAAATTATATAGATCCTTTGCTAGAGCCACCCAATATAACACAAGAAGTGGCTAATGATTTTGATTCTTTTTTCAAGATAAAACAAAAAGAACTTTTCTTTACCAAGCATCAAAGTTGGTCTTATGAAAATGAATACCGTATAGTGAGTAAGGGTGCAGAATACCTTGAAATCAATGATGCAATCACCGCCATTTATATTACAAAGTGTAAAAGCACAGAGTGTGAATGCATAGAGAAATTATTGGAAGACAATGATGACGTTTACTTCCGTTGTGTTTATCCAGATTCCATGCCAGGTGTTGGTACTTACTATAATATTTGTGATGTGGAACACAGAAAGAAAAGTTATAGTCATAAAAAAATAATTAACTATCATTCTCAATGAAACTAGAAATATTTCTTGACTATTATAAACCGCTTGATTCCGAAATGAAAATCGACAAGTTGGTTGAACTTTGCTTCATAAGTTTGCATCAATCAATAAATGAAACTGATTTATCTAAAATAATGGATGTTACTATTGAAGACATTAAACCGTATTTATTTGAGAAAAAAGCTGAATTGGATAGATATATAGATCAATTAAAGAAAGTGAGAAAGAAACGTGAAAAGCTAAAGAAGAAAAGAGCAAAAAGAAGCAGACATTCACCATCAGTGTATAACAAAGATGAAATAGTTTATAAGCGAATACACATCATTAGTACAGCCATGTAAAGTTCTTCGGGATTTGGATGGTTCTAAAAAACATCAATATATAGTTCTATATGACTCAATACCCCTCTATCTCCATTACTACATTCCACGATGTTGAAGTCATCGTAAGATTCTTTGAAGCTAATCGTGGCTCCTACGATCATGTCGTGGAGAGTTGGATAAGAGATAATATAGGAGAAGATAAAGAAATCCTTGACTATTATTCTCAGCAAATGAACAACACTATTACCAATTATTGGATGATAGCAAGCACAAGAACTAAAGTTTTTAATCGGCGGCATAGGGAGAAATTTGACAAGAGGATAAAGAGATTTGAAGAATTGGTATTAAAACTCAATGCCTTTAAGCAAGAGTTCGAGGCAAAGACTGTATCTATGACTATCGCAAAACAATGGGTTTACAAAGTAGTTTCTTTACCCCAACCTTTTGCATCTTTACTCGTCTTAGGTTTGTTAGAAGAATTTCGAGTCACTAACGTTGAGCAATGTAATGAAGGTGATTTTATCTATGTTTATGCTACAGAAATGACACAGGAAGCAAAGGAGAAGTTGTGGTATGACAATAACATTTATGGGAAATTCTACAATGCTCTTGAAATGGGGAATCTGCCTAATGAGCTTCCAATAAATGCATATATCGGACAGTTTAGAATTAAGGATTATAGGCCATACAGAAAAGTTGGAATAGATAAGGCGCTGGTATTTGACAATCCCATCATTTGTGATTTTAATGAGATGCCAAAGTTTATAGCAACTTATTCACGTCACCAAGCCCCAATCAAGAACATAAGATTTAGAAACCGCATTATTGAAGTGCCTCTCTCTGAAGAGAATTGGGAGAATTTGGACAACATGAAAGATGAATTCTTCTTATATTGGGAGGAAGACTATAACCAGTTTTGTTCTATGTGGGGCAGTAAAAAAGATGAGCAAGGTCTTTATGACATCATATTTTACAATGGGCCAAACAGAAAGCGCTATAAACAATTAGATAACCAGGCGGTTCTTTGTAATGTTAGAAAGGACAAACAGACTAATCTGGCATTTTACGTTTTAGAGTTTTATTTTGAGTATATTGAAGAAAGAAAAGAAGTAGATAATAGCTCATTCAATATCCTACAAAAGAAGGATTGGATATTGGATTGGAACTGTGTAAGATTTAAGGATGGATATATCGTAGTGTCTGCGCCATTGGATGATAGCGTGAGATTTAAGACAAAAGCATTCCCGCTGAAAGGTTCTATGGAAGCTTTCAATTATCTAAAAGACTATCTGAACGACAGACTGGCACCTGTGCATTGCACAGTTGAGAAGATGGATATAACCATTTACGATCAAATCAGATTGAGCGAGGCCATTCAAACATTTGCCAAAGCAGTCAGGCAAAAAGGGGTGCAGGTGGCAAAGGCTGCTAAAGGACCAGTAAGAATAGTCCCACAGCAATCATCATTCAAAAGAGCGTTATCTAAGGCGGAGGAAATGACTCCTGAGGAGTTCCAAAAATATAAGTCACAGTACATAGACTATTTGGTGAGTCTGCAAAGAAAAGATATTAAAATCATTCCTTGTGTGGAGCGACTGGCTCATTCAACAGGAGATATGTTTGAAACGGCCTTCATGTTTACAGTAAATTGTAAGAACGGAAACATGCTAATAATTCATGAGAACGTCAACCCTTCGAGATCAACATTGTTGTTTGAGGTGAAGAAACAAGATATCATGAATACCATCCGCGCCATCTATGATTTTTTGCAGAGTGCAGAGATTAACAAGCGAAGCAGTTTGAGGAGTAAAGACTTGGATATTGATAATGATAACATCATAAAGTATCGCTCGCTGAACCATGACTACTTTTCCAGTTGGAAGGCTTCACTACTGTATTATCGAGGATATAGGGACTCTATCTATTGGTGAATCCGAAATCGACCGTCTCGTCTATCAGCTCTATGGTCTGACGGAAGAAGAAATCAAAATTATAGAAGAATCATAAAATCAAGCAATATGACGAAACTTCCAGAGATGACTCACTCTTCATCCTCCTTAGGCTGTATAAAGCCAATGGGTCTACGATTCTTCAAGGTCGCATCTTGCGACCTTGAAGCCTGTAGCTCTGCAAGAGCTGTACTGATAGCATCGAGTTGGGCACGAGTGCTTTCATTGATGTCGTTTTGGTCGGCAAGAATCTCGTTTACCTCTTCTTTGAGTTTGTATAGTTCCTGGGCCAAAGTAACCACTTTCTCAGGAAGGGTGGAGAATGTGAGCATTTGTCGCATAGCAACAAACGCTCTGGTAATCTTGATGCTTGTTTCATCGGCAACGGGACTGCGAAGTACACTTGATAGCATCAAGGCTCCAAGTTCCGTGAAAGCGTATGGAAGAGATTTCTTGGGGCGTTTCATTCTTGATGTCATCACAAATTGTGATGAGATAAGGCTCCATTCCTGTTCGGTCAATTGGAACATAAAATCATTGGGAAATCTTCTGGCATTGCGTTTGACCGTTTGGTTAAGAGACCTGGTCTCAACCTCATACAGCATAGCAAGGTCGAAATCGAGCATCACGCGCTGTCCACGAATGATGTATATGAGGTCTTGGATGTTTTGTAATTCGTTCATTGTAGTTTTGTTGCTACCGCTGCAAAATTAAGCATAAATTTTGAATTATACAACTAATAGCGAACAAATACATAAAATTTTATCAATATGACAAAACTCGAAAAACTATATAGCATCATAGAAAACTCTCGCGAAGTGGGAGTGAAGTTGAGCAAGGACGTTCTTCAGCAAGTGGAGGAACTGGAGGAGGGTATCATCAAGGAAGAGATATTGCCTGCCTTGGGCAATGATATTGCACCACGCTTGGAACCTATCAAGCGCGACTTGGTGCTCGTTGTGGAGTATCATCCGGGTGAGCCAATCAGCGTTGCGTTAAGCCGTAAGACAAAGATTAGTGAGATTATGGGTGCTAAGACGCTGACACCTCGCAGCAGCACGCCAGTTAAAAGCGAGGAAGAACCAGAGGAAGTGAAACCTCATGAGCCCACAAAGCATATTGAGAACGTGACGAAAGGCATGAAAGTGACGTTCCCTGATGGTACCGTCATCTGGCATCGCCAAGCTATCGACTCCTTCATCGATGCTCTCCGCAAAATTGGCTTGGAGCGCATCCCAGCCGTAGGCATCCAGCATGGTAATGGTTACAACCTCGTCAGCAAGGACAAACGCCCTACAATGCCAGGCCGCATCTGGCAGCATGAGTGTGACGGCTGGTACATCTATTCGAACATCAGCAATAGTACAAAAGCTGAAGATCTAAAGCGTATCTCTGATTATTATCATCTTGGACTAAAGATAGAAGAAGGTAAACCAGAATAAAAAAGTTGCAGAAATATCTGGAACATTAAGAATTAATTAGTATCTTTGCATCAAAATTTATCCCACTTGGTTGGATAATACCAAGACCCGCCTTCAGCAATGGGGGCTTATTAAAGGAATGAGAGAAATTACAGAGAACTTAAAGCAGAATGGATTTGAAGGCTTTAAGACTATTGGCGAACTAAAGGAAAACCAGAAAGGTATTCCTGAAGAACAGGGAGTATATGTTGTCCTATATTCTCAGCCGCAAGAACCTTCTTTCCTTGAAAAGGGTACGGGTGGATTCTTCAAAGACAAGAATCCCAATATTGAAATATCTGAGCTAAAGGCAAACTGGGTGGATGGTGAAGGTATCGTTTATATAGGCAAGGCTGGTGGAGGCAATTCCAAGGCGACGCTTCAATCACGATTGGCGCAATATCTGAAATTCGGTATGGGAAGGAAGATTGGCCATTGGGGCGGTAGGTACATTTGGCAGTTAGCGGATGCAGACAGTCTTATTGTTTGTTGGAAAACTACGACGGAGAATCCGAGGGATGTTGAAGCAGACATGATTGCCAAATTTAAAGCCGGGCATGATGGTCGGCGGCCATTTGCAAACCTTTCGGACTAAAAAAAGAAATATGGACAGAAATGATATAACGGCACGTGGATGCTTGACAAGGTTTGCTATCATACTGGTGGTGGAGTTCCTGACCGTATGGATATGTGTCCGATTGTTTGGGTTGGATGAAGGGATGACTCTTTTGGCAGTCATCATTGTGTTCGCCATCATTATGACCCTGGCGCTAAAATATGACAAAAATGCAAATCCATATAGTATTAAGAACCACAAAGAAGGAAAAACTAATATTCAGGATAATTCGGTTGTTTGTCCTTTTTGTTATCATATCAATTCTGTCGTAGACGATGATGGCTATTGTCTTTGCGAGAAGTGCAAGGCCTACTTTCAAGTACAAGAGTACGACCCAGAATAATACGCACACCGTGACAGGCACGGTGTGACGGAAATTTTGATGTCTACAGCATGACCACCTGTTCACAGTAGATCAGGGGACGGTTCTCTGATCTGTTCTCAAAGATGTCTTGCCGGTTAATACCACGAAGCATTACGTGGTAGATACCCGTTCCACTTACCTTTCGTGCTTGTCTGGGCATTTCAGTCTCTATTAGTCTGCACAAAGGTACATAATTATTTGAACACCGTAGCATCTTTCCTTACTTTTTTCAATTGGAACAGATCACAGAACCGTCCCCTGATCTACATTGTCTATTAGCGGGAGCAAAATTAGTGATTTTGAAAGGAAATTCCAATTCTTTTTCCTTCTATTTTTGGAAATTCCATCCTTTCGATCAGGATAGACAAAAGACAGCGACGCATCAGGGATGTGTCGCTGTCTTTATAGTTGGAGAAAATAATACTATACCTTAATCTCAACCTCAACACCACTGGGGAGCTCGAGCTTCATCAGGGCGTCTACAGTCTTAGCCGTAGAGCTGTAGATGTCAATCAGACGCTTGTAGTCGGGACACAGCGGGACAGACCCTCTGTGTCCTTATCCAAATTGAAATATGGGATAGTACGGGTAACTTGTCTTTTCCCTTCGGTCTGAACTTGTGCAATTTTTGCACAGGTTGCCTCTCGTTCTAATTCATCAACTCTATAGATATTATTGATGTGACGAACTATTGAGGTTCTGTCTGTTTAGGACACAGCGGGACAGACCCTCTGTGTCCGCTCCATAAAGTCGGTAGCTTCCTGAAATGGGGCATCATTCTCTTGACTAGTGATTGTTTTGTCCATATTGCTTAGAATTTTTAATTATTATATATGTAATGAGTAAATTTTCCTCCGCCATTTTTTCGGGGCGAAAAGGATTGCAAAGATATAAAAAAAAAACGCTTCCTCAGGTATGAAAAAGCGGAAAGGTTTTCGACTTTAATATTTATTAGCGAATGGCACAAAATCGCCATTTTGTGCAACCTCCTAGCATAACTCTCTGATGCTGTGCGCTGTGTCCTCACACAGTTCAAGCAAGTGCTTAGATCATTGCACATAACATCCTTTTGCGTTAATTATGTTTAAAAATGGAATGTAAAACTTGTGATAATTAGATTTAATATCTATATTTGCAGAAAAATTGCAAATTTTGTATTGTAATGGTATTACAAATTCGTTTAAGTAACTTTTTCTCCATAAACGAAGAAGTCGTTTTGGACATGCAGGCTGCAAGTCTTCAGACCAGAGAGTCAAAGGATTTGCTGGGTAATACTTTCGTTTGCAATGACGAAAGATTGTTGAAGACAGTTGCTATCTATGGAGCTAATGCTTCAGGAAAGAGCAACATCATTAAAGCCATAAGGGCTTGTGTTCAGATGATCTTCGAGTCGCATAATTACAATGAGAATACTGTGTTTGCCTTTACTCCATTTAAGTTCGGTGGTGTAGGTAAGCCAAGTAGGTTCTACATCCGTTTCTTGATAGATGGAGTGGAGTATGAGTATAGTTTCACATTAACTAAGACGGAAATCATCACCGAGGAATTGTATTATTACCCAAATGGGCGTAAGAAACTGGTTTTTACTCGAGATGAGCGCAAAGGGCCAGATAAGAAAGATATCTATGAGTTCCGCTCCGCTATTCGCAGGCCTATGGATGTGGCAGGGAATACATCGAAAAAGACGCTCTTTGTTTCTCGTGCCAGCCAGATGGATAGGGATGTGGCCAAGGATGTATTCCGCTACTTCAACGAGCGATTCATTTTGAATTATTTTGGCTATAATAGCTATTCCATTGAGTCGCTTTTGAATGAGAATAAGGACTTGATTTTGAAGGTGCTCAAGGCTGCCGATAGTGATATTATAGATATTCGTAGTCAGCACGAACTTAGGTCTTTGACTACAGCTGTGTTTGATCCTCTGAGTAATCAGTTACTTTCAAGAGACGATATACAGAAGCCTCAGTTGAAGATTACAACTTTCCATAGGAATAATCCGGAAGTCCCATTTGATTTTTATTCGGAAGAGTCGAGTGGCACCCAAGAGTTCTTCCATATGATGCTGACTATTCTGAATATCATTAAAGGCAACAAAGTTCTTCTTATCGATGAAATATCGATGGGACTACATGTAAATCTGGTGGAATATATTCTAAATCTGTTCCATCAAAGTGAGTCGGCTCAGCTCATATTCTCTACGCATAATACGAATCTGCTCAACATGAGAAAGTTGAGGAAAGACCAGGTGTATTTCGTTAACAAGCGTGATGATGGGTCTTCAGATTTGTATTCTCTCTTTGATTTTAAGGATTTCCGTGAGAATATGGATGCAGAGAAGGCATACTTGCAGGGTCGTTTCGATGCAATCCCTTATATTGACGAATCGTCGACTAACTTAAAACGACTTGGTTAAGATGGGAAGAAAAGCTCGTATATCTAAGGGGAAACAAATGAAGCCCAATTTCTTTGTTTTCTGTGAGGGTGAAACGGAAATAGCGTATGTCAAGTTTTTGCGTTCATTGTTTCGTGCTCCCATTCAGGTCATAGCAAAGAAAGGCAAGTCGAATATTTCGGAAGACTATATTGAACGCTCCCAAAATGAATATGTAAGAACTGAGCAAGATAAAGTCTTTTTGATGTACGATTTGGACGTTGATGGGATGTTGGAACAGCTACAAAAGATACCTAATGCAGAACTGATAGTTTCGAATCCGTGTATAGAATTGTGGTTCTTGTTGCATTATCAGGAACAGAAAACGGAAATCTCGTCAGACAAGTGCATTAAGAAGTTACAGAAGGTTTCGAAAGAATACAAGAAGGGGACTTTGTCAGAAGAAGAAAAGGATGTGCTTGCCAAGAATAAAGATCTGGCACTAGAAAGGGCAAAGAAGTTGGTAGAATTCCAAAATCCTTCTTCTATGGTTTACAAATTATTGGAAAAGCTAAAAGGATAAGATAATTCTATAAAAGGTGTATCATGGATTATTATAGTGAGGAAAAATTCTATCAGGATAATGGATGGCCATCAGAACGACTAGATTATTGTGATTACATATTCTATATTGACAATGAAACAGAATATGGACCAGATTATGACCAGTTCGCTTTGGTTATTAATGCGACATATCCTCAAGGACACAGCGGGACAGACCCTCTGTGTCCTATGTTAAACAAATTATAACACACCAGAATGTATTGGCTACTTAAAACACTATGAA
>ERZ842401.7026-NODE-7026-length-11706-cov-4.612222_pt1 | contig 11706 bp, 6 predicted proteins | sample MGYA00521270_ERZ842401 | MGnify/ENA primary metagenome ERZ842401 (study PRJEB31892, sample SAMEA3878208) | bioreactor metagenome | biome: Moose rumen | place: Sweden | collected 2011-10 | study: EMG produced TPA metagenomics assembly of the PRJEB12797 data set... | reverse complement strand
GATCTGCCCGCCGATGACCGGCAGGCCGTATTTCACGAAATCCTTCAGCAGGGTCCGGTCTGTGTGGAGCAGGTCCCGGAAGGTGAGCCCCAGCTTCTTGTCCCGGAGGAACACGTACCCGGCGCTGACCAGCATCTCCAGGATGCGGGAGATCAGGGTGGCGATGGCCGCGCCCCGGACCTCCAGGGCCGGGAAGCCCAGCTTGCCGAAGATCAGCACGTAGTTCAGGGAGATGTTCACCACCAGCGTCACCAGGGAGATGTACAGCCCGATCCGGGCGGTCTCCACGCTGCGCATGGCGGCCACCATCACCTGGGACAGGCAGAAGAAGGCGTAGCTCATACCCACGATCTGCAGATAGGCCGTGCCCTCCTCAATGACCCCGGGCTCCGCGGTGAAGAGGCGGATCAGTGCCTCCGGGAAAAGCACCGCCGCCAGGGAGGCGAGCAGCCCCACCCCCAGGGCGAACTTCACCCCGATGGAAACCACCTTCCGGATGCTGGACGTATCCTTCTTGCCCCAGTACTGGGCGGCCAGGATCAGGATAGCCCCCTCGATGCCGCCGATGAACATCTGAAGCACGGTCTGCATCTGGTTGCCTACGTACACCCCGGAGATAGCGTTGTCCCCCAGGGAGCCGATCATCAGGTTATCGGCGAAGTTCACCGCGAAGGTCACCAGGTTCTGCAGGGAAATGGGAACAGCCAACAGGACCAGATCCTTATAAAAGGTCCGGTCCCGGGTAAACACTGCCATGATGGACCCTCCTCCAGGTTCCCCTCTTGGCTCCTTACTGCTTTAAGATCACTCTCCCGCAGAAGCCGCAGCCTCAGCTTTGGTCTTGGCGTCCCGGTTATACAGGGCCCGCTGGGTGGCGGCGTCGGCGACGCCGGTGGCCTCCAGGCCGTTGGCCCGCTGGAAGTCCTCCACCGAGGCCGCGGTGACCTGGCCGTAGTAGCCGTCATACTCGGCGTCCAGGTAGCCCAGCTGAGAGAGCCGGGTCTGCAGCCGCAGGACCTCGTCGTTGTCGTCTCCGGTCTGGAGAGTGGCATAGGTGGCGTTCTCCAACTCCTCCTGGGCGGCAGAGCTCTCGATCTCCGAGCTCACGGCGCTCTCGATCTCCGACACGGGATCGGACACCTCCATGGAGCTCTCCTCCAGCAGCTCCGGGAAGGTATCCCCGGAGATCTCCAGGGCGGCGGTGATCACCGTGCGGCCCTGCCACTCCATCATGGAGGGGTCCAGGGGGAAGACCCGGCCGCTGCCCACAGCGGTGAGCTCCCCAAAGCGGGTGTCATGGATCAGCTGGTCCTCGATGGCGGGGTCGCAGAAGATCACAGTGGGGTTGGCCATGCGCAGGGCGTCGAAGGTGTACTCGCCCCCGGTCAGGCTCTTGAAGACGTTGGTCACGCCGGCGTAGGTCATGATGGTGTCGCCGAACAGATCTCCTGTCACGGCGCGGCCGGAGAGATCGTAGAGATAGCAGGCGGTGGTGATGCGCTCCTTGGGTACCACCCGGTTGATGTCATCCAGGGTGGAGAAAATGCTCTGGGCGGTGGAGACGCCGTTCTCGTAGCCGGCGCCGTCCCCGGTGAAGGCGGAGCTGAGCTTGCCGAAAAGCCGCTCATAGCTGCCCCGGTCCGTGGCGGGGGCCAGGCACAGGTACGGGATACGGGCGCCCTCCAGGGCTTCGGCCATGGCCTCGTCCCGAACGCTGCCCACCACCAGATCGGGGTCCTGGGTCAGGACCTCCTGGATATCCCCGGTGTTGATCTTGTTCAGAGAGCGCAAAGTGGCCTGGGTGCAGTCCGTAGGGCCGGCCACCAGCTGGGTCTCCAGCCCCAGGGCGGCCACCACGTCCGCCAGGCCGGCGGTGAGGACCACCACCTTGGAGGGGCGGGAGGAAATGGTGACGCCCTCCACTTCCACGGGGAACTCCCCGGTGGAGGCGTTCATGCCGGAAACAACGTTATTCAGCCCGTTGCAGCCCGTCAGAGCGACCAGCAGCACGGACAGCAGCACCAGCAGCATCCGCTTGCCGGTCTTTATCAAAACACGATGGCTCATGGGATCGACTTCCTTTTTCCCCCGGGAAAGCCCGGGAAATTTGTTGCATACAGGTTTATTTTACCCTTTTCCATGGTATTCTGTCAACCACTTTCCATGAAATACTTGCCCGCTTGACTTTTCGCCCCTGCTGGGCTAAAATGGTACGGCACCATCCGGAGATGTACCCAAGTGGTTGAAGGGTCCGCACTCGAAATGCGGTAGGTCGGGAGTTCCCCGGCGCAAGAGTTCAAATCTCTTCATCTCCGCCACGTCAGACCCGCTCCTGAAGGCTCAGAAAGCTGCTGATCGCAGCTTCCATCCGCCTGACGGAGCGGGTCTTCCTTTCCCCACAAAAACTTCGTTTTTGCGGGGACCCCATCCTGGAACGACGCATTATTTAGAGATTTGAACTCGGGAGAGTCCGAGCGTCAAAAAATGTGCCGGTGGCACATTTTTAGCGAGGAGCGGCGAGCGGGGCCCCATCCCGGTAATAGGTAGAGACTGAGCAAAAAAGACGCCTTGCGGCGTCTTTTGCTGTTCCTAATGCTGCTTCTCCAGGACACGGGCGAAGAGGATGGCCATCTCCACCCGGGTGGCGGTGGCTCGAGGCACCATCTGGGTCGCCGTTCGGCCCTGGAGGAGGCCGTTGCTCACCGCCCAGGCCATGGGGCTCAGGGCGTAGCCGGAGATCTGGTCCCGATCCTCGAAGGGCCTGAGGACCGCCTCGATGTCCACCGGGGTGGAGACCACCTCCAGCCAGGAGTCAGGATCCTCCGGCCAGGCGGAGGGGTCGTTCCAATCAATGGCGTTGTCTCCCCAGGTGAGGTCGTCGGCCTTCAGGCGAAACAGAAGGGCGGCCAGCTCCTGCCGGGTGATCAGCGCGTCGGGGTCGAAGGTAGTGGCTGTGCGCCCGGTGACGATGCCCTTGTTGAACGCCCAGTTCAGGGCGCCGGCGTAGTAGGCGTCGGCGGGCACGTCCTGGAAGGGCGCCCGTATCTTGGCGGCGGGCTTGCCGGACAAATTCCACAGGACCATGACAGCCTGGGCCCGGTTGGCCAGGCCCTTGGGGTCGAAGCGGTCGTTCCCCACGCCAGCCATGAGCCCCAGCTCATGGGCCTTGACTGCTGGGGCCTCCATCCAGGAGCCCTCCTTGATATCCACGAAGGGGCGGTCCTTGCCCAGGTTGGCCTTGAGGCTGTCGATCTCCTCCTGGGTCAGGCCCAGGCCCAGCAGGAATTCCGCGGCTTCCGCCGGGAGGTCGGCGGTGTACAGATCTTCCGGCCGGGAAAGCTCAAAGGCGGTGGCCAGCTGGGTCATCAGGCCGTCCCGGGCCAGGGTGTAGTAGCGGTCATCCTCGGGCAGCAGCCCGTAGTAGTTCCGGAAGCTGAGCATATAGTCCTGGATCAGCTCCTCCACCGAGGCGCCCATGAGGCACTCCAGCAGGCCCACCACGTAGCCGGTGCGGTCCTTTCCCTCCACGCAGTGGATCACCGTCGCCCCGGGAGACTGGGCCAGAAAGCGCATGCCCCGGGCCAGACTGGCCCGAAAGCCCTCGCCGAAGTAGTCCATGTTCAAGCCCAGGGCCTCTGTCTTCATGCCGGCGTACCAGCTGCCGGGGTAGGTGTCGTAGGCGACCATCCGCTCCTGGGTGTCCGACAGATTCAGCGCCTGGGTGACGCCCCGTTCCTCCACGCAGGTCATGGCGTAGGTGTCCCGGTTATAGAGGGGGTTGACGGGAGAAGCGCTGCGATAGAGCCGGTTCTTGCCCATGCCGGTAGTGCTCACCACCCGGAAGTTGGCGAACTCCGCGTCGGTCAGGTCGGGAAAGTCCGACCGGCGCTTGGTGTACTTCAGCCGCCGGAGGTGGTACTCCCGCAGATAGGATCCTGGATCGGTGAGCACGATGTGGAAAGGCGCGTTCATCCCCCCGGGGAGCAGGTAGGTCCAGAGGATGGTCCCCTGCAGGTTGAAGCTCTCCTCCGCCACCTGATAGGTGGCGGCGAAGTTCCCCCCGCAGATGCCCATGAGGAGCCGGTCTCCCTGGAGCGCCAGGAAGGGCCGGGTGGGCGCCACGTCGTCGGTCTCGGAGACCACCGCCATCTTCACCTGCCGGTCGCCGAAGTAGACGGTGACCACGTCCCCCAGGTCGATGCCCATCCGGGTCACGTCCTCCTCCGTGCCGTTCATGATCAAGGTGCCGTCCGGGCGGATATCCCGGACCGTCAGGAACACCGAGGGGTCGATCAGGCCTGCCAGGGCCGTGGGGCAGGCTCCCGCCAGCAGGGCCGCTGCCAGCAGCAGGGCGATCCATCGTTTCAGCATCTTCATGGCGTCTGTCACTCTCCTGCGAAAAAGGGGGCCGGGTCTCCCCCCGCCCCCTTCGTTTTTTGTGGGCTTTACTCGTCCCAGTCTTCGTCGCCTCCGTCGGCGTTCACCCAGGAGTTGGGATCCGCCTGGGCGTCGTAAATGGTCTCGCCCTCGTTCTGCTCGATAAGCTCCATCAGGTTATAGGAGTTGCCCCCCACCACGGAGTAGGCGCTCATGGAGAAGAGCACGTCGGTGATCTTCATGTCCCGGATCACGCTGACCAGGTTGCTCTCCAGGTAGCGCATATCCACCACGTAGACCTCCTCGAAGGAGTTGACGAACCAGGGCACCTCGGAGTTGCCGTAGCTGTCCTTGATCAGGATCATCCGGCGGCCGTTCTTCACCTTGGGGTTCTGGATCTTCACCACGTAGCCGTCCCCGCCCATGTACATCAGATAGGAGCTGTCCGTGTCCACGTCCCAGAACAGGTCGTCCTCGAAGGAGTAGTTGAAGTTGGTGTCATAGTAGAAGGTGCGATAACCCTCTGCCGGGAGGTAATAGGGGAAGTCCTCCGGGTCATTGAGGATGCGGTCGTCGTCACAGTAGACGGACATGGAGCCCAAAAAGTCCTCGTTCACCTTGGCCTCGTACTCGGAGATGTCCGGGTACTCCACCCCGGCCGCCTGGGCGTAGGCCCGCACGGCGTAGTAGGTGCCCAGCTGGCTCCAGTGGGTATCGGTGCGCAGGTAGATGGGCTCCTCGGTGTGCTTGCGCATCACCGGCACCAGGTTGATGGACTTGATCCGGGGATCCAGCTGCTTGGCGATGGCGTCAAAGCACTCCTCCTGGTCGCTGGTGTACTCCAGGGCGTTCTTCGGGGTGTAGAACTGGCTGTTCAAAGGCGCCGGCATGGAGTAGATGGTGACCCCGTCCCCCACCTTTTCCTGCAGGGTGTTCAGGGCCTCGATGTAGGCCTCTCCGTCCCCGCCGCCGAACAGGTTCAAAGCCTTCCAGTGGCCGTCCTGGTAGGTCAGCAGCAGGTTATTGTCCCAGACCACCTCGGCCTCTTCCAGGGTGTAGTCCTTCTGGTCGGGCTCCGGGGAGGGGGTAGGCTCCGGGGTGGGAGCCGGGGTAGGCGTGGCCGGCGCGGGGGTGACCATCCCTGTCAGGTCCGCGGTCTGGCTCACCGCAGAGCTGGTCTCTCCGCCGGAGGAGCCGCCGTTTCGCTTGTTTTGGATCATCATGTAAAGCACGACGCCGGATATGATCAGAGCCACGATCATCACGATAAGGATGATCGTCAGGACTCTGCCGCTGGTGTCTTTTTCTCGGGTCCTTTGGCGCTGAGGTGCATTTCTGGACATACTTGATCCCTCCCGTCCCCGCCATTATACGACAATTTCCCCGGCAATGCAAGGAGGAAAAAGCTGGCTCACTCGGGGGCCTTCATGCTCTCCACCATGCTGATCTTCCGCAGGCGGCGGTGCATCACCATCACCAGGACGCTGAAGCCCACCGTCAGCAGGAAAGACCACAGGTAGCTCAGGGGGTAGGCCTCCCGGCCGAACATGACCATGCTCAGCTCGGTGGTGAGCACCACGAACCGGTGCAGCACCGTGCCCAGCAGCAGCCCAGCCCCGGCGCCGATCAGGGTCAGCACCGCGTTCTCCCGGTAGATATAGGCGGAGACCTCCTGGTCGTAGAAGCCCAGCACCTTGATGGTGGCGATCTCCTTCACCCGCTCGCTGATATTAATGTTGGTCAGGTTGTAGAGCACCACGAAGGCCAACGCCCCGGCAGAGAGGATCAGCACCAGAACGATGGCGTTCAGGCTGCGGATGGAGGCGTCAAAGTTATCGGACAGCTCCTCAGTGAACACCGCGGCGGAGACCCCGTCGCAGGCCAGCAGGTCCCGGGAAAGGGCCTGGTCGCTGGTTTCGCTGCGGCCCTCCGGCAGGCGGAGGAGCACGGTGTTCTCCATGCTCTCCTCCCCGAAGGCCGCCCGGTAGGTCTCCCGGGTCAAGTAGATATAGTGGTAGACATAATTCTCGCAGATATCGGTGATGGTCAGGGTCCCCTCCCGGCCGTCCTGGTTTTTCACGGTGATGGTCTCCCCCACCTGCCAGTGCTGGCGCTCGGCCAGCTTCTCGGTGACGATGACGGAATCCCGCTCAAAGGGCACCGGACTCTTGCTGCCCCGGTGGCGCAGGGTATAGTACTCCTGGAAAAGCGCCAGGTCCGAGGGCACCGTCAGGCGCACGTCGTCCACCGGCAGCCGGTCCTCCCCAAGGGTGGTGCCCACGTCCTGGGCCAGGGCGATCCAGTCCTGTACCCGGGCCGGGTCGTTCAGGAGCTTCTGCAGGTCCCGGTCCTCCAGCTCGTCGTCCCCGGAGAGGTACAACGTCAGGTCCCCGTGGGTCAGCTGCTTGAACTGGAGATCCACCAGATCGAAGATGGAATCCCGCAGGCCGAAGCCGGTCACCAGCAGGGCCGTGCACCCGGCGATGCCGATCACCGTCATGAAGAATCGCTTTTTGTAGCGGATCAGATTCCGGGCGGCTACCTTATGGGTGAACTTCATCCGCCTCCACACCGGGCCGATGCGCTCCAGGAACACCCGCTTGCCGGCCTTGGGGGCCTTGGGCAGCAGGAGTCTGGCGGGAGTCTCCCGCAGCTCCGCCCAGCAGGCGCTGAGGGTGGCCAGCAGCACGCAGGCCGTGGCTGCCAGGGAGGCCATCAGGGCATAGTGGACCTGGAAGGGCGCCACCACCTGGGGCACCCTGTACATGATGCCGTAGGCGTTGATGATCACCGTGGGGAAGAGCTTCATGCCCACCAGCAAGCCCACGGCGCTGCCCAGCAGGCTGGCGGAAGCGGCGTAGAGCAGGTACTTCAGGGCGATGGCCCCGGAGGAGAAGCCCAGAGACTTCAACGCCCCCACCTGGGAGCGTTCCTCCTCCACCAGGCGGGTCATGGTGGTCAGGGCCACCAGGGCCGCCACCAGGAAGAAGAACGCCGGGAACACCCGGGCGATGGCCGCGATCTTATCCGCGTTGGAGGCGTACCCGGAGAAGCCCGCGGCGTCCCCCCGGCCGAACACATACCACTGGCCCTGGTTGATGTCGTTCAGCCGGTTGCGGGCCTCCCGGAGCTGCTTGGCCCCGTCGGCCAGCCGCTCCTCGGCCTCCTCCTTCTGCTGCCGGTATTCCTCCTCGCCGTCGGCCAGCTCCTGCCGGCCCTGCTCCCACTTTTCTTCGTTTTCCGCCAGCTGCGCCTGGGCGTCCGCCATCTGCTCCTGGTATTCCCGCTCGCCGTCGATCAGCGCTTGCCGGCCGTCGGCCAGTTCCTGTTCCCCCTGGGCGATCTCCTGCGCCGCCTGGTCCAGCTGAGCCCTGGCGGCGGCCAGCTCCCGGTCAGCCTGGGCCCGGCGCTGGGCCAGCTCCTGGGCCCCGGCGTCCAGCTCCTGCTCCTTCTCCGCGAAGGCCGCCGCCTGGGCGTCGTACTCCGTCTGCTTCTCCTGGAGCAGGGCACGGCTGGCGGCAGCCTCCTGCCGGGCAGCCTGCAGCTCCTCCGCCCCTGCCTGGATCTCCGCGACGGTCCCCGCCAGCAGGTTTTCCACCAGGCGGTCATCCAGGTACCACAAGCTGTTGCGGGTATCCTCCAGCTGCTGCCGGGCGGCTGCCAGCTGGTCTTCTCCCTCTCGGATCTTCTCCTCCCCGGCAGCCAGCTCGGCCCACCCGGCGTCCAACTGGGCCTTGCCCTCCGCCAGCTGGGCACGGTAGCTCTCCAGCTGGGCCCGGCCATCATCCACCTGGGCCTGGGCGTCTGCCAGCTGGCTTTCCGCCGACTGCCGCGCCTGCTCGTATTCCCGCTGCCCCGCCGCCAGCTGTTCCCTGGCGGCGGCCAGTTCCTTTTCTCCGTCCTCCAGCTGCTTGCGGGCGTCCTCGGTCTTCTGCCGGTACTCCTCTTCTCCCCGGGCGATCTCTTCCCGGGCGCTGTCCAGCTGCTCCCGGCCGTCCTCCAGCTCCTGCCGGGCGTCCGCCAGCTGCTGTTCCGCCTCGGCCAACTGCCGGTCGGCGTCCGCTTTCTTTTCGTCGTATTCCGCCTGGGCCTTCTGGAGCTGCTCCTCGCCCTCCGCCCGCAGGCTGTCCGCCCGCAGCGCCGCCCGCTCCGGGGCGATCTCCTCCAGTCGCTCCCGCACCTGATCGACCAGCTCCTCATAGCCGTCCTCGAAGGCGTTGAGCTCCCGAGCCCCGGCCACGGTGACGTAGAACACCGTCTCATAGTCCGTGTCCACCGTCTCCTCCGTGACCAGCAAGGGCAGCTCCACGGTGCCGGTGCCCTCCTGGCTGCGCTCGGCCTCCAGGGCAAAGTACAGGGGAGCGGTGGCCACCCCCACCACGGTCAGGGTCTCCGGCAGCTCCTCCCGGGCGGGCTCCAGAGTCAGGGTCTGGCCCACCCACTCGGTCTCCCCGGCAAAGGTCACCCGCTGGATGACCACGCACTCCCCCGGGGCCTGGGGCATGCGGCCCTCCTGGAGCTCCACCCCGTTGAGGGAGCTGCTGCCGTCCGCCTGCACCGTGTGGATGCGGGCGGTCATCAGGTCTCCTTCCTCCGTCCGGGTGACCGCGTCCAGGTCCTTCCCGGTCTGGACGATCTCCACTCCCTCCAGGGCGGCCACCGCGGCGGCGTCCTCCCGGGTCAGGCCAAGGGTGGAGAGGATGCGAAGGTCATACACCCGGTAGTCGTCATAGTAGGCGTCGGCAGACAGGCGCATGTCGTCGGGAGAGGCCAGAAGACCCGCCAGAAAGCCCACGCCCAGGGCCACGATGGCGAAGATCGCCAGAAACCGGGACATGGTGCTCCGCAGGGTGCGCAGCACATTTTTCCAGAAGGTCCGCTTCATGGGGTCTCTCCTTTCCCGGGCCTGCCCGAAGTTTTTCAGCTCAGTTCCTCACCACTCCAGCTCCTCTACGGGCCGGGGGTCCGTCTGCACGCTGTTCTCGATGACCTTCCCGCTGCGGATGCGCACCACCCGGTCCGCCATGGCGGTGAGAGCCCCGTTGTGGGTAATGAGCAGCACCGTCTTGCCGGTCCTGCGGCAGCTGTCCTGCAAAAGCCCCAGCACCTGCTTGCCCGTCACGTAGTCCAGGGCGCCGGTAGGCTCGTCGCACAGCAGGATCTTGGGATTCTTGGCCAGCGCCCGGGCGATGGAGGTCCGCTGCTGCTCGCCCCCGGAGAGCTGGGCCGGGAAGTTATTGAGCCGGTCCCCCAGGCCCACCTCCTCCAGCACCTGACGGGCATCCAGGGGGTCGGTGCAGATCTCGCTGGCCAGCTCCACGTTTTCCAGGGCGGTCAGATTCTGCACCAGGTTGTAGAACTGGAACACAAAGCCCACGTCCTGCCGGCGGTAAGCCGTCAGCTGGCGGGGGGTGTAGTTGCTGATGATCTGGCCGTCCAGCACGATGCGGCCCTCGTCACAGGTATCCATACCGCCCAGCATGTTCAGCACGGTGGTCTTCCCCGCGCCGGAGGGCCCCACGATGACGCAGAACTCCCCCTGCTCCACGAAGAAGCTCAGGTCGTCCACCGCGGGGATCCGGGTCTCCCCCATCCGGTAGATCTTGGAGACATTCTCAAATTCGATAAAATGGGCCATGGACCGCCCTCCGTTCTCTCAGGGTACATGATGTTTCATTGTAGCATATCGCCAAAAAGCCCACAAGAAAAAAGCCCGGAGAAAACTCCAGGCTTTTTGTCCCTTTTTTCGTGAAAATCAGCAAACCTCAATAGAAGGTGGCCACGGCCTCTTCCGGGGCCTGAGCGGGCTCCACCGCCTTGATGCTCAGCACCGGGCCGATGCCGCCGTACATGCTGTGGCGCTTCACCTTCACCTCCGCGGTGACGTTCACCCAGTCTCCGGTCTGCAGGGCCTCCGGGGCCTCGGTAGCCACCAGCCCCGCAAAGGAGATATCCGCGGCGCAGCAGTTCATCATCTGCCGGCCCACCAGCACCGTGCCCTTGCCCAGCTCCTTGGGGGCGGAGACCTGTCCCTTGAAGCGGACGGTCTTGCCGCTGTAGCTGCGCAGCTCCTCGGAGAGGTCCTGGTACCAGATGGCGTAGTCCCGGTCCTCGATGGCGATGACGGGGGCCTTCTTGTCGAAGGGCAGGGGGTCCACGATCTCGTCGTACTTGATGGAGCCATCCGCCGCCTCATAGACGATGCCGCAGGCCCGGTTGATGGGCCGCACCACCTTGTGGTAAGGCATGATGTCGTCCTTCTTATTGAAGCGGTTGAACACCACCATGTCTGCGTTCTGGATCTTATCGAACACCAGGCTGCGCATGTTGGCGTTGTAGTTCATGAAGGTGGCGGACTCCGCGAAGTAGAACTTCTGCTGGATGAACCATCCCGGGGGCAGGGCCTTCATCAGGGTCTGCATCTGCCACATGCCGTTGTACTCGATCAGCACCCGGTCCGGCTTGAAGCGGTGGTTCCACTCCCGCAGCAAAGTGGGGGTCAGGTCCTCCTCGTCCTCCAGCACCCGCATTTCTGTGGGGCTCTTCTTCACCTTGGAGAGGTCATACTCCACCTCCCCCTCCTCGCACACGATCAGCAGAGTCTCCGCTCCCGTGTCGAACTGGGGGTCCTCCAGGGTCTCCTGGAGAAAAGCGGTCTTGCCGGACTCCAGGAAGCCGGTGATCAGGTACACCGGCACGTCCCGGACCATATCGTTGAAAGCGTCGTTGGTCATGGCTCACACTCCAAACAATTCTTTGAGGGCGTCGGTCTTCAGCTCGCTGCCAATAACGCACAGCCGACCGGTGACCCCAGCCGTGCCCCGGCGCACGTCCGCCTCGCCGGGCACGTGGTCGAAGTGGATCCACTGGCCGCCGTCGGCGGCATCCACGATGCCCTTGGCCCGGAGCACCGCCCCGTACTTCTCAGCGTCATCCAGGGCCCCCAGGATGGAGCGGATCTCCTCCTCGGTGAACTTCTTGGCGGTCTCGATGCCCCAGTCGTCGAAGATCTCGTCGGCGTCGTGCTCCCCGTCGTGATGATGGTGATGGTGGTGATGATGGTGGTCATGGTCATGATGATGCTCATGCTCCTCATGGTCATGATGGTGGTGCTCATGCTCGTCATCATCCTCGTCCTCGTCGTGATCATGGTGGTGATGATGGTGCTCGTGCTCCTCTTCCTCGTCGTCCTCGTCATCATGGTGATGGTGCTCATGGTGAGGCTGACTGGCCAGCTCCTCCAGGGCCTTCTTCAGGGTGTCGGTGCCCTCGATGGCCTCCAGGATCTGACCGCCCTCCAGCTGCTCCCAGGGGGGGGCGATGATGACG
>ERZ842401.7025-NODE-7025-length-11707-cov-4.409629_pt1 | contig 11707 bp, 6 predicted proteins | sample MGYA00521270_ERZ842401 | MGnify/ENA primary metagenome ERZ842401 (study PRJEB31892, sample SAMEA3878208) | bioreactor metagenome | biome: Moose rumen | place: Sweden | collected 2011-10 | study: EMG produced TPA metagenomics assembly of the PRJEB12797 data set... | reverse complement strand
GCAAGGTAACGAACGTGACGCGGCTGCGCGACATCTGCGTGGACGATGTGCGGCAGGAAAGGGTGGGGGACACACCCCACGAAACGCGCGTTTTACAGAGCTTTCCGCGATCTCAACCCGTTGAATGACCTCGGAATCGGATAGAGGCCATGCGAAGCGGCTGTTTCCGGGCTGGCGCTGAAACAGGCGCGATAAATCCGCACCGACACCACTACTCGGATAGCCTTCGGGGATGATAGGAGGAAAACATTGTTGAAGTAACGAGAATGAAGGGATCCCATGGTCATCCCAACGTCGGAAACGAGGAAATGTCGATAACGCCCACTGTTGGCGGAGCTGTGTTCAGGATATACCGTGTCGACGCAGAGCATGATAAACTTTCGGACTGCGGCGAATGGCGCACCGGAGCACTTAGCATTCCCGCAAACGGATTCGTGCTCGCCCTCTCGGGATTCTCGCTTGGAGATGCACTGGATGTAGACCGTGCACCGTCTTCACCGTCCAACGGACTTGACGGCACGCCACGATAGCGCAAGATGGCGCATTTCCCTTCCCGCTAAATCGAAGCCTTCTCGGCGGATTCAGATGCGGCTGCGCCAGGCGCGGGGTGAGGCCCCGGTTGCGTCGCGGAACGTGTTGGAGAGATGCGAAGGGGTGCAGTAGCCGGTTTCGGCGGCTATGTCGGCAACTGGCATCTTCGTGGTCTCAAGCAGAAGCTTCGCCCGCGCGAACCGCTGGCGGCGGATTTCATCGCCTACGGAGTGGTGGAGATGTTCGCGGAACAGTGCGTCCAATGTTGTCCTCTTGATTCCGAGTGCGTCGGCGATCTGGGGGGAGCCGATTGGACTGGATAGATTCCTGGCGATGAATTCTATGGCCTGCCGGACGGTCGGCTCCGCGACGGCGATGACTTCCGTCGAGCGCCGCACGACGACTCCGAGCGGTGGAATGAGGATCGGTTTCCTCGGGGCGCGCTTGCCGGACATCAGCCTGTTGAGAAGGGCGGCCGCCTCGTATCCGCCGCGCTCAAGGTTCTGGTCGATGGACGAAAGCGGGACGGACTGGTTTTCGCAGATCGTTTTGCTGTCGCCGATGGTGAGGATCGCGAGCTCCTCGGGCACGGAGATGTCCAGCTCGAGCGCCGCGTTGAGGAGCCGTGCGCCGTCCGCCTCGTCGTATGTGAGCGCCGCGACCGGCTTGGGCACCGCGGCAAATGCGCCGCGCAGCCATTTCGTGAAAGCGGACCAGTCGTTCTGCCGTGACTTTGGAAGGTTTTCTGAAAGTACGTATTTCGCGGGAGCTATGCCAAGCCTTTCGGAAAGACCTTTGAACCGCAGCTCGTGTACCTTGCCCCATCCGGTCGAGAACCAGACGGCGTTGCGGAAGTTCCGCTCCAGGAAGTGCTCTGCGGCGATACGTCCGATCGCCTCGTGGTCCGAGGTTACGCGCGGCACGTTGATGTCCGGGCGCGACATCGTCAGGTCCACTGTCGGGACGCCGCGCTTCATGAGCCGCGCGATGCTGGAGAATGTTACGGGATCCGACCGTAGCGTCGCGATGATCCCGTCGCCGTTCCAGGCGATGGGATGATAACCGAGCCGGTCCTGGATCATCAGGTTCCAGTCGTGTTCGCGCGCGAAACGAGCGATCCCCTCGACCCGGGGCACGCTCATCGGGCTCACCATGACAAGTACATTCTTCCGCTTCATGGGGAGAATTATACGACATGCGGCCGACTTTTGCAACAGGAACGGGAGATGCAAGTTCTCTGGCAGAATATGCAATTTCCATATTCTGCGTCCTTTGGTATACTATGGGCGTAAACATTAAACCAAAGGAGTGCCTATGCGTATCAGAGACATCGTAAGGTCCGTGTTCATGTATGATTCGGCGTTTATCGACGGTGTGTTTGCGGCGAGTCTCGTGCTTGCACCGGCCGTATTCGCCGAGGACGCGTATGTGGAATCGCTGAAGGCGAACACGATTTTCACTGACTACTACGCCAATCAGAATACCCGCATAGAGCTGGACTTCGAGTGGCTTGCGGGCGACTACGGTGATGCCTCGGTGGCACATGGCGGCATGGTGATCGGTCCGTGGAGTGACGGTTGTGGCACGGCCACGGCGTTTTGGAATGCCGGCGGGGATAAAGGCATGCAGTTCATCGTGGGCAGCAACCGCAAATTCGTCAATTCGGGACGCTCCATTGCCGCAGAGCGCTGGTTTCTCTCGATCGACAGCCACAATGGGAAACTTCAGATCGCCAAACATGGCGCCGCCACGACGAACGAAGTCGATTCCGGTGCAACGTTCGCGGCAAACGCAAATTGGCCGGTGAGCCTTCTCGGCTCCTCGAAGTCCGCCGACGGTTCCGCAGTGGACGGCGGGCAGTTCGCCAAGGCCCGCATCTACGGATGCAAGATTTCCGAATGGAATGAGACAACCGGCAAGTACGACCTCAAGCGCGACTACGTGCCTGTTCTGCGCGACGGCCAGCCCTGTCTGCGCGATTCTGTGACCGGCACCTTCGCGCTCGACCCTCGCAAAGGAGCGGCGGCGCTCGCCTACGGAGGCGATATAGAGGAAGTCGGCGGAGGGTACATCCAGCTTGCTGCGACGAGCGGCGATATTGGCCTGAACACGGGTTACAAGATGAAGGCGACGAGCCGCGTGGAACTCGACTGCGCACTTGCAAGCGCATCAAATGTTGTGCGTCCGATGGGATGCTGGAATAGCGCCTCGACGATGCGTTACCTCGCTTGGACTTCTTCCTCTAAGGTGCAGTTCTTCCTCAACAGCGGTAGTTCCAGCGGTCAGGGACCTGCAATTGACACCGACCGCCATGTGTGGGTGTTTGATGCCGCCGCGAACGAAGGACGCTATCTTACCGGCTCCACAGTAATATATTCAACGTCCGGCACGGCGGCATCGACTGGCGCGGTTTCATCGAATCCGCTTTCGATTTTCGCAGACTCCAACAATTCCGCTGGTACGGCATGGGCGCAACCAGCCCACGGCATGAAATGCTATGGGCTCAAAATCTACGAAAGCGGCATCCTCGTCACAAACTTTGTCCCCTACGTTCGCAATGGTGAGATTGGTTTCCGCGACACCTTGACGGGGGCGTTCCTCTCCGCCGGTACGAGAAACTTTGTCGCTGGCGGGAACATCGCGCTTTCTGGCCCGATGGCTCGCGACGCGTTCGTTGAAAGCGACGGCACGCAGGTGCTCAATTCTGGATACAAGGTCGGCTATCAATCGCGCGTTGAAGTTGATTTAGCATTTACAGGGGGTAATAGAGGTTTCCTCTTTGGAAACTTCGCAAATGGTTCTGTTTTGCGTTGGTGCGCCTGGCTTGACAGTGGTCCGCTTCGTTTTTCCGGCGGTTCGAGCGGCAACAATACTTACATCATGAGCCCAGGTCCAGGTTCAGAGCGCATTAAAGCAATCTACGACGCAAAGAATGCGAAAGGCTGGGTTGTCCGCAATGGTGTGCAGGAGGAAAAGAAGGATATTACATCCGCAGGAAATTTAACGTGCGCCTATCCGATGGGCATTTTCGGCAGTCTCAAGAGTGAAGACGGCACCGTTGTGGATACAACTGTCGCAAACGGCGTCATGCGCGTCTATTCAGTGCGCATCTACGAGGGCGATTCTTCCGAACCTGTTGCGGAGTTCCTTCCCTACAAGGGCTCGGAGGGCGTCGGCCTCTACGACACGAAGACGGGCAAGCTCGCGCTGAAGCACAGTTCATCCGTCGCCGATCCTACCATTGGCGGAATGGGCGTAGACGGCGAGGAGAAGTGGCTTGTCGATCCGACTGATGAGACCGTGTCAAGCTCTAAGTCCGTGGTGTTGACTGGAAAAGCCGTCGGTGCCGTTTCCTATAAATGGACGTTGAACGGTGAAGCAATCGAAGGTGGAACAGATGGATCGCTTGAAGTGTCGTGGCGTAAGCATACCAAGACACCTGATGTTTATTCCGTCACGCCGGTTTACGATGTTTTCGGCAGCGAAGTCGATGGCGAGCCCAGGACTTGCGAGGTCACAAATGAACCGCCTGGCATGGTGATCATTCTCCGGTGAGCGGCCGGTATGATTCGTTTGCGGTAGCCGCCGTGGCAGTACAGAGCGGGGATTCTCGTCTGATCCGGCCTCGTTGTAGCAGAACTCAGAGGTGTAAAAATGTCGCTGCACTCTAATGCACTGCATATCATAGTAGCGGCGTTGGCCGTCGGTTTGCCGGCGGCCTGCGCCGCGCTGTCGATTGAAAAAATATCTGAAGTCTCCCGGCCTTCCTCTGCCGTCGCATCGGAGATTAGCGGAATTGCTTGGGCAGGGGGAACGCTTTATTACGCGGTTGACGATGCCGATAAGAAGCTGTATTCGTTGACGCTCGATATCAACGGGGCGGGTGAACTTGCGTCGACGAACATTACGATTGGTACGGGCGTGGCGGTCCAGGGAGCGAGCGACATGGAGGGGTGTGCGTGGGACCCCGCGTCCCGTATGCTCTGGGTTTCGGACGAGACGGGCCCGACAATCCGGAAAGTAAATCCAGAAACAGGCGATGCTTTCGGTTCGGTCGCGGTGCCAGCCGTCCAAAGGCAGTATTATGGAAACTTCAGCTTTGAGGCTTTGACGATATCCGGCGATGGTTTGACCATGTGGACGGCCAATGAGGAGGCGCTGAAATGCGACGGGGAGAAATCGTCCAAAACGGAAGGCTCCGTCGTTCGCCTGACGCGGTTTTACCGCAAGACGGCGTCAGACGAATGGGCGCCGGCAGGGCAGTGGGCGTACATGACACAACCTGTCGGTAGCGACCCGTGGGTTTATAACAACGACACTAAGACGCGCAGCGGTGTCGCCGGTATGGTCGCGCTTCCAGACGGGCGGCTGCTTGTCTTGGAGCGAAATCTATGGGGGGACAATTTGTGGGACGCGTCGTTCTACAGTCGCATATATCTCGTTGACGGAACGACGGAGTCGGGAGATAAGGCTACAGATGTTTCCGGCATTCCTTCTCTCAAGAATGCCGAATATAAGCGAGTTAAGAAGACTGTGCTTTTCGACAAGGAAGTCGGATGGGTCAATTACGAGGGTATATGCCTCGGCCCGCGTCTGAATGACGGCTCACTCGTTCTGGTGCTTGTGTCTGACGCAGGGAACTGCACGGCGAAGATTATGACGATGAAGCTCGAAGGGCTCGGGGATGTCAGAAAAATCGATGTCGGGATGCGAGACGCGGACGGAATGCGGTTGACAGGCGGCCCATACAGGTTCATGGAGGGGGATACGGTGGAGTGGACGTTGGAAAACGCCGAGCGCGGGTCATGTTATATTATGAACGGGGATATCGTCACCAATACGATATGGAGTGCGGGTGTAGCAAATGGCGAAAGCGCGCGGGCGAAGTTTACCGTGAGCGAAGACTGCGTCTTTACGTGGGACGTGTCTGATGTCTCCGCAGTGTCAACGCCGATCGACGATGCGGAGAGCTTCGAAGGCTATGCTGTTGGCGCGATGGTCGACAGTAGCGAGGTAGGCGGCTGGACGGGCACAGGCGAAATCATAGCGGCGGAATACATGCCGCCGAATCCGCCCGGATTCCCGATGCCGAAGGATGCGCACACGAAGGTCCTCGAGGTTGAGGATGCTGCCGTCCGCAGCTTCTCATGCACGACGAACGGAAACGACCGTCTCGACATGATGATCGCCGTCGTCAGGCGTTCCGCCGACGAGACGCCGGTGGAGGCGAAGGACGGCGAGAAGGTAGTCATCATCTGTGACGTGGACGGAAAGCTCAAGCTTCTCTGCCGTGACGCGAATGGCGAGGCCGTCTGGGCGACGCTCTCGGAGACCGTCTACAAGAACGGCGACTGGGTGAGGCTGTCGGTTTCGCTCGACTCCACAACGAAGCCCGGCGAGACATACGCGCTCGTGCGCGTCAACGGCGAAACCTGCATGACGGACTTCGGTGTGCGCTCTCCGCTCGACACGTCGAACCGCGGCGCATGGCACAGAGCGCTGGGGAACAGCGAGGACGGAAAGATTGCGGTGCTCGATCTGCGTGGCTCGGTAAAGGTGGATGACGTCATCAAGACGACGGAGGAGTTCGAAACGGAGCTTTCGGCAGAGACAACGCAAATCGACGGCGTGAGCGTGGCATGGCTTAAGGCGCAGGGCCTCGGGCTCAATCCGCAAAAACCGATTCCCGCCCCGAAGCTGCGCAGTCTTGGATATCTTCTGGCAGATGCATACGACGCGGGGCTTGATCCGGCTGCCGACGAGCCGTTTGCGATCACGGGAATTCGCGTCCTAGACGGCAGATTGGAGCTTTCGTTCAACGGCGTTCGTGAAGACCTCGGCAACGATGCCCGCAATGCGCTCTATCCCGTCTACAGGGCGGAGACCATCGGCGGAACGGAGTCGCCTGTCGCAGGCACGACGAAGATTGTCGTAGACGGCGGCGTGAAGCGCACCGTCTGGACTAGCGACGCTCCAATTGACGAGACGCAGGGCTTCTACCGCGTGAAGGTCGAATCCAATTGTCAGCAGTGACAGAAAGGAAGATGAGATGAATGCAAAGGCATGGAGACTGTATGCGGCTGGCGACGCCAGGCTTGAGGACGTCGAGCTGGAGGGAGCGGGCGAAGACGGAGTTGTCGTAGAGATCGTGACGAACACGATCTGCCTCAGCGACTACAAGGCGCTGTCTTTAGGCATCGGACACAAGAGGGTGCCGAAGGACATCGCGACGAATCCGATTATGTTCGGGCACGAAGTCTCGGGTATCGTCCGCGAGGTCGGAACCAAGTGGGCCGGGCAGTTCAGCGTCGGGCAGCATGTCTGCATACAGCCCGCGTTCAACATTCCCGGGCACGAACTCGAGACGATGGGGTATGCATGGCATTCGATCGGCGGCGAGACGACGTGCGTGTATCTTCCGTCGATAGTCATGGAGATGGGCTGTCTTCTGCCTTACGACGGCGACGCGTACTTCAAGTGCTCTCTCGCCGAGCCGATAAGCTGCATCGTCTCCGCGTTCCGCACCAACTACCATCATCCGTTCGGTTCGCACGTACACAAGATGGGCATCGAGAACGGCGGCACGATGCTGCTCATGGCCGGCTGCGGCGCGATGGGCCTCGGCTGCATCGACATCGCCTGCCACTCGCCGGAGAAGCGTCCGCGCCGCCTCGTCGTAACCGACATCGACGACGATAGGCTCGCGCGCGCGGCGAGGATGTTTGGGCTTTGTCCGAACACAGTTCGGACATCAGGGCTGGACGATGAACGGACATCAGGGCTGGACGATGAACGGCCGTCTGGGCTGGTTGTCGCCGGGAAGGTGAACGGCGTCGACGTAAGTTTCGTCAACACGAAGAACGTGGAAGATCCTGTTGCCTACCTAAAGTCGCTGAATAGCGACGACCCCGTCGACGCCGCGAACCCGACTTCGACTGGCGGAGGCTACGACGACATCTTCCTCTTCGCCGCCGTGCCTGCGCTCATAACGCAGTGCTCGGACCTGCTCGCCTTTGGCGGATGCCTCAACTTCTTCGCGGGGCCGACGGACCAGAAGCTCTCCGCCATGTTCAACTTCTACAACATCCACTACATGAACCACCATATCGTCGCCAACTCCGGCGGCGACGTGAAGGACATGTCCGATTCCGTCGACTGGATCGGCAAGGGTCTGCTCCATCCGGAGGTGATGATCACGCACGTCGGCGGACTCGACTCCGCGTTCCAGGCGACGCTCGATCTCACGAAGGTCCCGGGCGGGAAGCGCCTCGTCTACACGCACGTCAACATGCCCATGACTGCGATCGCCGACTTTGCCGAGAAAGGGAAGGACGATCCGTTCTATGCCGAGCTTGACCGCCTCTGCGCCGCGAACAACGGGCTCTGGTGCAAAGAGGCGGAGGACTACCTGCTGGCGAACGCGCCGAAGGTTGACGTCGGCGTGCCGAAGGAGAAGATCGTCGAAAGGAGAATTGTGCTGTGAGGTTCTTCTGCCTTTGCATGAGCCCTGCGATTGACGCAACGGTGAGGCTGCCGTCTGCGCCGAAGGGCGAAGGCGAAATCTTCAAGGATGTCGTAGAGGAGGAGAACGTCGGCGGCAAGGCCGTCAACGTCGCGCGCTGGTTGGCGATCAGGGGCGCGGAAGTCGCCTGCGGCGGACTTCTTGGCGAGGACAACGACAGGCCTTTCGCGAAGGAGCTTGCAAAGTACGCCATCGAGGACAGATTCGTGCGCGTTCCCGGCGCAACGCGGCGGAACGAGATGATCGTCTGGCCGGGCGGGTCGGTGAAACTCAACCGCGCGGCATTTCCCGGGCTCGCCGCAGTGCCGTCCCTTGATTCGCTTCTGTCTCTTTCGTCTTTCGCTTCGCCCGCGGTCGCTATTCTCTCGGGCTCGCTGCCGCCTGTTGTTCCGAAGGATTTCTACGCCAGTGCCGTCGCGCGCCTCAAATCGCTTGGCTTTACGGTCGTGCTTGATGCCAGCGGCGAGGCGTTGGTTGAAGGCGTAAAGGCGCATCCCGACGTCATAAAGCCGAATGCCGAGGAGTGCGAGCCGCTTGTCGGTTTCATCCCGACGACGCCTGATGAGTTCACGAAGGCGACGGCCATTCTGCGCGAAAAGGCGTCGCATGTTATAATATCCGATGGCGGAGCTGGGGCGTGGTTCGACGGAGAGTTCGTCGCCGCGCCGAAGATCGATGTCGTCGACACGACCGCCGCAGGCGACACGTTGCTTGCGGAATGGTGTTGGCGCGTGTTCGGGGAAGCAGATTTGAGCCGTGTAGAACATGTAGAACGTGTAGATGGTGAGGGAGCAGGCGTTTTGTCCCGCGATGCCGCCGGCTGGGCGGTTGCCGCAGGTTCCGCGGCCTGCACTATGCCGGGCGGAGCGCCTCCGCCCGCCTCGCTTGTAGACGGACTTTTTGCAGAGGGTGTCGCAGGGGGTTGATTGAATGGTCCCACTTAAAGTATAATACCAGAAATATCGGCGTTGTATAACGTCTAACGTCGGTGCAAAATGAAAAAGGAAAAAGTAAAATGAAAAAAGTCATCAACAACTTTGCGCTTTGCGCTTTGCACTTTACACTTTATATTTTACTCTTTACATTCGTCGCTCAGGCTGCGCCGATGATGACGACGTGGGGCGAGAAGGTCACGCCCGAGAATGCGTGGCGGGGCTATCCGCGTCCACAGATGGTGCGCGCGAATTGGACTAACCTCAACGGCGAATGGGACTACGCCGTCACGAGCGTGACGAATACGCCCGGACGCCCGGAGAAGTGGGACGGAAAGATACTCGTCCCGTTTCCTATCGAGAGTGCGCTCTCGGGCGTCGGGCGGCTCCTCAAGCCCGACGAGTTTCTCTGGTATACACGCAAGATCGAATGCGATCCGAAGCCAGGCGAGCGGATACTCCTCCACTTCGGCGGAGTGGACTTCCGCACGATGGTCTTCATCGGACACGCCGAGGTGACAGACGTTCCGCACGAGGGCGGGCAGAATCCGTTCACTTTGGACATCACGGACTACGTGAAGAAGGGCGAAAACCAGCTCACGGTCTGCGTGTGGGATCCGACAGAGGACTTCGTCAACTCCCGCGGCAAGCAGAGCTTCAATCCGTCCGGATGCTTCTACACGCGCGTTTCCGGAATCTGGCAGACTGTGTGGATGGAGACTGTGCCGGAGAAGTACATCAAGTCCTACAAGGTCTTCACCGACATCGACAAGGGCGAGGTGTCGATAGAGTTTAAAGTGGAAAGTGTAAAGTGTAAAGTTGAAGGCGCTGGCACGATTGAAATCGAAAATCCTGTCAATCCTGTTAATCCTGTCCAAAAGGCTTTCATCGCAGGTGAGCCAGTTACAATCCGCCTTCCTGCACCCGTTGCGCTTTGGTCGCCGGAGAATCCGAAGCTCTACCACTTCACCGCGAAGTATGGGAAGGACGTCGTGAACGGCTATTTCGGAATGCGCAAGATCGAGAAGCGCAGGGACAAGCACGGATACCTCCGCTTCTTCCTCAACAACAAGCCGTACTTCATGATCGGTACGCTCGACCAGGGATGGTGGCCCGATGGACTTCTCGCGCCGCCGAGCGAAGAGGCGATGGAGTACGACGTCAAGGTGCTGAAGGACTGCGGCTTCAACATGCTGCGCAAGCACATCAAGGTCGAGCCGCAGCAGTACTACGCGATTTGCGACAGGCTCGGCATTCTCGTCATACAGGATCTGCCGAGCGGAACCGGCAGCTGGAAGGATCCGATCAAGGCCGATACGGTCAAGCGCTACGGACTCCAGCGCCAGGAGATGATGGAGATGATGGACGACCTCCAGCCGTTCACGTCAATCGTGATGTGGAACCCCTACAACGAGGGCTGGAGCCAGCCCGGCGAGTTCCTGACGCATTCGATGCTTGACTTCACGAAGCGGCACGACCCGACTCGCCTTGTCAACGCGCCCAGCGGATGCTGGGACTGGGAAGGCGGGCACCTCCTGCCAGAAGGGTGGAAATGGGAGAAGCGTGTGCTTACTCAGCACAAGCCCGACGGAGTCTGCGAGGCGGCGGACACTGTGGACATGCATCTCTACCGCGGCCCGACGATGTTTGCCGTCAACGACAGGCGCATCACATTCCTCGGCGAGTTTGGCGGACTCGGCCATCCCGTCCCCGGCCATCTCTGGAAGGAGCCGAAGGACGGCAAGGGCAACTGGGGCTACGGCGGCATCGAGGACACGAAAACGCGCGAAGGGTTGGAGAAGACGTATCTCGGTCTCATGGACAAGCTTGGAGAGCTGGCCGAACGGGGACTCGGCGGCAGCGTCTATACGCAGACGACCGACGTGGAGATCGAGATCAACGGACTTCTCACCTACGACCGGAAGGTGCTCAAGTACGATCCCGCGGTTCTCCGGAAGGCCCATGCCGAGGTGATCCGCCGCGCGCTCGAAGCGCCGCGCACAGGGCACTGATGGCACGTCATTTCGAATCGGATGGGAATACACATGAACAAGTTGATCATTACGTTGGTCTCGGCAGGCTTTGTCTCACTCGGAGCACAGGCGAAGGAACCTGTCGACTGGGTAAACACGGAGATTGGCACGATCAGCCACATGCTGGTGCCGTGCTTCCAGACGACGCAGCTTCCGAACGCCATGCTGCGCGTCCTGCCGCCGTACCGCGACTACACGGACGACCGCGTCTCCGCGATCTTTCTGCAGACCCCGGACCACCGCGGGCAGCAGGTCTTCGCGGTGCATCCGTTCTCCGGCGAAGCGGAGCGGCTCGGCGCGCGCTGGAGCGGCACGTGGGACTCTCCCCACTCGACGCCGTATTCCTACGACGTGACGTTCGATTCCGAGGCAGTTAAGTTTGCGATCGTCCCCGCGCGGCAGAGCGCGCTTGCGTCGTTCGAGTTCCGCCGTGCCGATGCGGTGCACGCGGTTGTTTTCACCGGGCGCGACGCCGAGGTTAGCCTCGACGGTGCACACATCGCCGCGAAGGACGTGCGGCGCGGGCGCTACGCCGCGAGCGACGTCTGGCTTGCGGGCTCGTTCAGTCCCGCGCCCGTGGAGCTCCGCCGCGTAGACAGCGGCTTCGCGCTCGTCTTCGCACCCGAGGTTAAGATTGTGACGCTGAAGTACGGCATCGCCTACATCGACGCTGAGCAGGCGGCGCGCAA
>ERZ842401.7024-NODE-7024-length-11708-cov-20.089591_pt1 | contig 11708 bp, 14 predicted proteins | sample MGYA00521270_ERZ842401 | MGnify/ENA primary metagenome ERZ842401 (study PRJEB31892, sample SAMEA3878208) | bioreactor metagenome | biome: Moose rumen | place: Sweden | collected 2011-10 | study: EMG produced TPA metagenomics assembly of the PRJEB12797 data set... | reverse complement strand
AAGTGATTGCGGGCGTTCTCCCCGACGGCAAGGAAAGCGTGATTCGCCAGTTGCAAGATTCGGATTCAAGTGAGGCTCGGCAATTCAAGAAAACGGTGGCTTGCCGAATCGAGAGTGCGGTGGCCCGGCGCGGTCGAAACCACCGAAATCGCGTGGCGATGGTCGGTGACGGAATCAACGACGCTCCCGCGCTCACGAGGGCGGACATCGGAATCGCAATCGGCGCGGGAAGTGATGTGGCGATTGACGCGGCGGACATCGTGCTGATGAAAAGCCGCCTTTCCGCGGTTCCAGCCGCAATCCGCCTTAGCCGCGCAACGCTCAGGAACATTCACCAAAATCTTTTTTGGGCGTTCTTCTACAATGTGATTGGCATTCCGCTTGCGGCGGGCGTGTTCGTAAAACTCTTCGGCTGGCAGCTGAACCCCATGTTCGGAGCGGCGGCGATGAGCCTTTCGAGCTTCTGCGTGGTCACGAACGCGCTTCGCTTGAATCTGTTTAAGATGTATAATGAAAATCGGTGGCCCGACCTGTCGAAACCACCAAAAACGGAAAAATCGGAAAACAAAAAAAAATCGGTCATTTCGACAGGCTCAATGACCGAAAACAGTCATTCCGAACTTGTTTCGGAATCTCAACAGGAGACAACCATGACAAAGACAATTTCAATCAACGGCATGATGTGCGAGCATTGCGAAAATCATGTGAAGAAGGCGCTCGAATCGTTGGACGGCGTGGAAAGTGCGAAGGCGAGCCACGAGGAGAAAACGGCGGTCGTTACGCTCAAAGACGGGGCGACGCTCGACGAGGCGAAAGTCAAAGCCGCGATTGAGGAAGCGGGCTACGAGTTTGTGGGGATAAGGTAAGACTGGTGTGGGAACGGCTGGATGCGCACAGACCATCAAATAGTCGCCGTCGCCCCGCAGGTGATGGAAAGGGATTGCGCAATTTTCAACGGCAAAGGTAATCGGTATGGCACTGCATTTTCAGAATAAAACACCAGAGGACATTGCGCTACAAAAAATGCTCCGCGACGCGGAGCATTTGCTTTCAGTTTGCTTTTGCGGGTTCGCCCCATTCGTTTGCAGGACCAGATTCTTTGACGGCAAAAACAATCAGGATAATTGCACCTGCAAGCGGAATCAAGCCAATCAAAATCCACCAGCCTGATTTTCCAATGTCGTGTAAGCGACGAATCACAATCGCAATGCCAGGAATAAGCGTTGCGAGTCCCCAAATTCCGCTCAGTACATTTCCTACCGTAGAACCAACGATTGCACCGATGATATTGAGCACCACTCCTGCAATGATGGCTGCCAAACACCACCACCAGTATTCGCTGCGAGTAGAACGCGCCTTGAAATTTGTGTAGTTTTTGAAGAACAACTGCACCGCTTCGCCAAAGCCAACATATTTTGGACTCATCATATACTCCTTGCTGAAAATCAGCAAAACGAGTATAGCAAAATACCCCCCCCTTTGTGTCAACTTCTCCCCTGCACAAATCCCCAAAAATCCGCTATGCTTTCCGCATGAAAAAGAAATCCGAACTCCCGGACTGCCCCGTCGCCACCACCGTGGGACTCATCGGAAGCAAGTGGAAGCTGCTCATCGTGCGGAACCTGCTCGCGCGTCCGTGGCGGTTCAACGAGCTCAAAAACAGCCTTGACGGAATCAGCCAAAAGGTGCTGACCGAAAGCCTCCGCTCAATGGAGGACGACGGCATCATCACACGGAACGAAATCGAAAGCGCCCCGCCTAAAATCGTGGAATACTCGCTCTCGCCCCTCGGAAAAACGCTCAACCCGATTCTGACCGCCATGCAGGACTGGGGCAACTACTACAAGTCGCAGATGTGACGAAAAGTAAGAAGACGGTGGTTTCGACAGGCTCAACCACCGTAGTGGCAACATACCTTTCGTCACATATCCCAAAAAATCATCAGGTTACAAAAAAGTGCGTTCTTGACTCCAAAATCAGTTGTGATATATTTATTACAACAGTTCGGACGAGCTGAAAATCATTTTCGGGGGAAATCCCCAAAGGAGCATGTATGGCACTTAAAAATCTCGCGTCATGGAACGCAAACTCAACGGAAAACAAAGCAACAGCGGCGTGCGGAACGGCGTGCGGGGCTGGAAAGCCGAATCCCGACCCAAAACCGTCAGCCTGCGGAAGCGCGTGTGGAGCCGGAAAGTAAAGGGAAAGGGGGAAAGCCTTCCCCCTGCGGCGCATTTCATTGCGCCGCACCCCCTTCTACGGGGATCCCGCCCCCCGTAACGCCCCCATTCCACAGCAAGGAGAAATCACCATGAACGAAATCATCGAAAACATCATGTCATGTCGCTCGGTCAGAAACTACACGGAAAAGAAAGTTCCGCGCGAGGTTTTGGACGAACTGCTAAAAGTCGCCATGTGGTCGGCGAATGCGGGGAACAGACAGCGCACGCGGATTGTCGTGTGCCAGAACGATGAACTCAACACACGGCTTGGACGCGCACAGAATGTGGTGTACGCTCAGTTCAACAAGCGGGAAGAAATCCGCCTTTCCGACGAACTGATTGCGACTACTTCGCACAGCGGATTTTACAACGCGCCCACGGTCATTTATCTTTTTGCGCCGGACAATTTTCTTTTTGCCGAGCCTGACTCCTACATCATGGCGAGCAACATCTGCCATGCGGCGCACTCAATCGGCGTGGACTCCTGCATAATCTCGGTCGCGACGGACTATTTTATTGATGAGTTCGGAAAGAAAATCCTGAATGACTGGAATATTCCCGAAGATTTTCACATCAGCGCGCAGGTAATTGTGGGCTATCATGCGGGCGAATACCCAAAGCCGCACGAACGCCGCTACAACGCACCGCTTTTTGTGTAGGTAAACTATGGCACAATACTTTGCCTTTCAATGGCACATCACCGACGAGTGCGACCAGCGGTGCAAGCACTGCTACATCTTCGCTGAAGGACACCCCGCGCTTGTTTCGATGAGCTGGGAGCAGATGAAGCATGTCTTTTTCAATGCGCTGGAGTTCTGCGAAAACTTCGGGCGGCTTCCGTATTTTTACATCACGGGCGGCGACCCGATTCTGCACCCGCATTTCTGGGATTTGCTCGAACTCTGCCACGAACACGAAGTGCCGTTCACGCTTATGGGAAATCCGTTCTACCTCACCGCAGAAAATCTCCAGCGAATGAGAAACTTGGGCTGCGACAAATATCAGATGTCGATTGACGGCACGGAGAAAACGCACGACTGGTTCAGAAAGCAGGGCAGCTTCAAGACCACGCTCGAAAAAATCCGCCTGATAAACGGGGCGAAGGATGCGGACGGAATCCCCATAACCAGCGTGATAATGACCACCGTGAGCGGAACGAACATTTCAGAGATTCCCGCCGTGATTGACGCGGTTGTGGAGGCGGGGGCGCAGGTGTACGCATTCGCCCGCTATGTTCCCACGAGCGACGGCAAGGCAGACGGAAAAAGCGACTGGTACATTGCCCCCGAACGCTACCGCAATTTTTTGGAAACGGTGGACGCCAAATACCGCGCCTATGAAAAATCGGGCTGCAAGACCTACTTCAACCGCAAAGACCACCTGTGGATGCTCTTTGACTACGAACACGGACGCTTCACGATTCCGAGCGACGCAGAGAAAGGCATGATTTACGGCGGTTGCAACTGCGGGAACTGCCACATCACGATTCTTCCCACGGGCGACATCTACGCCTGCCGCCGCGTGGCGAACAGCCGCGTGGGGAACGCATTCACCGACCGCCTAGCAGAAGTCTGGACTAGCGCAAAAATGGAAGGCTTCCGCGAATACGGAAAGTTCAGCAAGTGCGCACAGTGCGAGCTGTTGCCCTATTGCCGTGGCTGCCCTGCGGTGGCGGCAGGAAGCCACGGCGGGGATTTTTACGCCGCTGACCCGCAGTGCTGGAAGGAAATCGCGTGAGGCTATTTTTCTATTGTTTTTCTTCCAAAAATTCTTCCACCGTGTCTATGAGTTCATTGAGTTTTGTGCGAAAACTCGCCATAAGTTGCTTTGTGCGGCGGCTGTCGTAACTGACGCCTTGATTTTGCGGCAAAAGCAACTCATACGGCTCAACTCCAAACGCATTTGCCAGCGTGAGCAACGTGTCAAACGACCCCCACTTGTCACACGTTTCGAGCGTACTCAAATATTTTTCTGCAATCCCAATTTCCTCGGCAAGTTTTGCCTGAGTCATCTTTTTTTGCTCGCGAAATCTTTTTATATTTTTCCCATAAATTCTTTTCAATTCTTTTTCTGTCATGCTTAAAACATAGAAAAATCTGCATATCCTTAAAACTTTTAGAAAATCAGAAAAATCTATCTTAGAATTAACTTTTCTATTTTTAATATTGATTCTAAACCGCTTTGCTCCTATAATAATTTTACTTTCTCTGTTTTTGAGATAGAGTTACTCCATTTTTGAAGAGGATTTTTATGAAAAAACTTCTTGCCTCAATAGCGTTGCTTTCTGTTTTTGCGTCTGGAATTTTTGCCACTTCGTTTGAAATTTCAAGATTTGCGTTGCGCGACATTTCCGATGATTCATCTGATGAGGAAGAGCAAACGACTTACGAAAGCCCAAAGTCTTATGATTCTGATTTTTACGACTCTGACGACGAGGAGCGAACTCCCTACAAAAGCACAAAAAAACTTCGCGGCTGGCAACACGGACTTTTGATTGGAATGAGCATTTCAAACGGCGATATTTCTATCAAACTCGACGATGGCAAACTTGACGCTGAACTTACCGCAGTGGATTTTCAAGTCGGCGGACTTTCGATGAATCTTGCGAACGGTTTTACGCTGAAATACGACTACAACATCGGATACGGCTCATCTGACAATGTAAATGTTGGCGTTGATCAGGGCGGCTTTGATATGAGTTTCAACTTTGGCATTGGCTGGTCTCCGCTCCGAAAAGAGCATTTTCGCCTTGCGGTTTTAGGAACGCTCGGATTTTCGATGGACTACATTTCTGGCGACAAGCCTTATGAAGGTAACGACGGCAATACCTATATGGGCGAGGCTTCAGATTTTCTCTGGGATTTTAATCTCGGCTTTGACATTTTGGCAGTTCTTCAGTTTAACAAGCATTTTGGCATTTATTTTGATTTTGCGCTTAAAGGAATCCTTGGCGGAAGCGACTCATACACTTTCACCGATATTCCTGGCAACAAATATGATGACGATTACGACATTTCGGGAAGTCATCTGGTTCCATCATTCGGCGTTCTTATCAATTTTTAATTCGGAGATTTTATGATTTTTTTGAAACGAATGCTTCTTCTTTTTTCGGCGATTTTTATTCTTGCTTCTTGCTCCAGTACGGGAGATTTGACGGAATTTTACGAGCCGTTCATTTCGCCAGCAGACATTCCCGCAGCAAGTCGGCTTGGCGAGGGGAAACCCCGGATTTATGCGTCAAATGACATTGAAAACGACGTGCTTTCTTTCCGCGCGGATAATTATTATCGCGTTATGGGACTGTGCAGTTTTACGGGACCAAAATGGGCGGAAGACGACCTGCGGGATGGAATTGAAGATTTGTGCGAGGACACGGATTCAAAAGTCGCGATTTACGGGCGAACCTACCACTCAACGCATACTTCGACGTCAAGTTACACTTCAAGCCAGAGTCATTACAACTCGTTCACAAAAACGTACAACACGACCACGACTTCAACGCCGATAACGAACACCTATGACAGATATTCTTACAGAATCTACACGCTCGCGCCTTACACAAAAAAGGAAATCGAAAACTGGCATTTAGGTTTGGGCGTGCGCGATTTGACCCCGGAAGAGCGAAAAGATTTGAAAAGAAACACAGGCGCATTTACCGCAATCGTTTACAATAAATTTCCTGCATTTTATGAAAATATGGCGTATGGAGATGTCATAATAAACATAAACGGCACTCAAATCAATGATGCCCAGGATTTTCTGAATGTTGAACGGACTTTGGAAAGTGGCGACAAGGTTCAACTGACGTACATACGAAACGGAATCGTCCAAAACGCCGAATTTTCTGCAAAATAAGTGCTTGGATACAAACACAAGTGGCGACAAAGGGCTAAAGCCCTTTGTCAAACAGTTCTCTTTTTGCGACAATCATCGCGTTAACAAGGCAGGCTAGTTGTTCCTGCTATGTTTAGTTACACGGACAGGACGCACGACTCATTGTAATCTGAAAGCAAAGAATCATGCGTTACAAGAAGCATATTCTCAGACTTTGCCTGCGAAATCAACATTGCTAGACTTGTTTATGATTTGCCTTGCTTTTGCAGGAAGTTTTTCACTATCAATCAACGCCCATAAAATGATATGCGTATCTAGCAATACCTTCATCAGTTTGCTCAAAACATTTCCGCTATCTCGTCATTGCAAAAGTCTATATCATCAGGAATATCGAATTTTCCTTTTGCAACACCCAAACGATTCGTTCCCTGTTTTTCCGAGAACTTTGGAGAGTTTTGTTTGATTGTATTTGCAAGATATGCCATCAGTGTAATTTGCTCGTTTAAAGAAATAAAAGAAATCTGCTCTTCAATATTTGCTAACGCTGTTGCCATAGGATACCTCCACATCTCTATTCTAGCACATTTTTGACAAGGAACTTAGGCTCCTTGTTATTTATTTTCAGGGCGATTTCCCTAACGCGGGGCGAATTTTTCTGCAAAAAAGCAAAAAATCGTGGTAAAATTCAAAAAATATTTTTTTAGGAGAACAGTCAAATGGACATTCGCTATTCGACGGGAAAGGTTCCGTTCAGGACAATGACGACGGAGGAGCTTCGCGACGAGTTCCTCATCAAGAACATCTTCATCAGGGACGACGTGAGCGCGGTCTACAGCCACATCGACAGAATCGTGACCTTGGGCGCGATGCCGGTTTCGGGCAAGGTCAGGCTCGACAGGAACATCGACGCGATGAAGGACTTCGGCGTGGACTTCTTCCTGCAGCGCCGCGAGCTTGGCATGATAAACATCGGCGGAGACGGAATCGTGGTTGCTGACGGCACGACGTATGAGGTGAGGCACTACGACGCGCTCTACTTGGGCGCGGGGACGAAGGACGTGACGCTTGAGTCGAAGGACGCGAAGAACCCCGCAAAGTTCTACATGAACTCGACACCCGCCCACAAGACGTTCCCGAGCAGAATCATCACCTACGAGCAGGCGAACCACGTCCACATGGGGACCGCCGAGGAAATCAACGACCGCACGATAAACCAGTACATCCACCCCGACATCCTCGAAACGTGCCAGCTTTCGATGGGAATGACGCACCTTGAGTCGGGCAGCGCGTGGAACACCATGCCCGCCCACACGCACGAGAGGCGAATGGAGGTGTACTTCTACTTTGACTTCCCCGAGGACGACATCGTGTTCCACATCATGGGAGAGCCGCAGGAGACCAGGCACATCGTCCTCCACAACGAGGAGGCGGTCATCAACCCGTCGTGGTCAATCCACTCTGGCTTCGGCACGCGCAACTACACGTTCATCTGGAGCATGGGCGGCGAGAACCGCACCTACACCGACCAGGACTGGATTGCGAAAAAGGACTTGCGCTAAAGCATAAATGAAAAACAGTTCCAAGCAGTTTGTCATTGACAAACTGCTTTTTTTTTGTATGGTACACACACTATTTTCTTTGACAAGGAGAACTGTTCTATGAAGAAATCATTGTTTGTAGTGGCAATGCTTGCCGTGTCGCTCGCATTTTTTGCGTGCAGCAGCGACTCACCGTCAGATGAAACTCCCGCGCCGACATCCGGACTGCCGACAAAAACGGTAACAAAGGGAGCAGACTACGAGGAAGATGTATCCATTGATTTGTCCTCAACGCCGCTGAAAGCAGCACTGAGCGGTGATGTCACCAGCTATTTTTCCCAAAGCCAGGCAACTGCCCGTGCAGCGGTGAGTGATACAGGAATCACCAACTTTAGGGCAGTCGTAAAGACATCAACGACGACCTCCGTGACGGTGACTATAAGCGGAACAGCCCCAGCCACAGACTGCAAGATAGTCATCACCGTGACCATCCCCGCATCTGAAACGGCATCGGGAAAGCCCGTCGTCAAGAACGCCACAGTGGTAAACGTAGGAGCGGTTTCTGCAGAGGTGAGTTCCGCAAGCACCACGCTTTCAGTTCCCGCGAACAGCGACCTTGCAGGAAAAATCTTTGCAGGCGGAGCACAATTAAAGGATGCAAAAGATGACAAAGGTCAAACCGTATACTACACAGACCGGAAATATTTTTCGTTCGGCACGGAATCGGGCGAAGCCGTACCCGCAACGCTCTACTGGCACCGCACGCTTGAAGACGAAACAACAACGCTGTTCAACATAGGCGCGTACTCCTACAAAGCCGGCACGCTGACCTACACCGGCGCGCAAGACGAAAACGACCACAATTCCGACGACAATACGTTCGTAATCCGCAAGGCAGGCGACACGATGTATCTCATCGAGGACTTTGACGAAGAATATAAGCGGACTTCGGGAAGCGGACTCTTCGCCACGTTTACCAGTACCATAACGAAAGACCAGGAAACCGAAACGTCAGAGGTAACACTGACCAGCGACGGCGTAATTACAGGCACAACGAAAGATGTCATACGATATTCTGACGGAACTGGCGCAGAACAGACATACACAACTGAAGCGCAGTTGACTGGAACATTTATCAATAACGGTGGCGTACTTTCCTGCAACGTAAAAATAACGGTAACAACAGAAGAAGGTGAAATAATGACCATAGATATGGACGACGGACTGATTCTCTACGACGGAAGCCAACTCTACTTTGTCACCGAACTTATCAAGAAGGACGCACTGCCCACCGCCACCCGCGATTTTTCATAATCGGCAAGCTGAGACATACACGCGGCGGGGAAATTCCGCCGCGCAAACCTCACCAGAGGAACTTGACGTTCCTCTACTCCTCCCCTATACTATACACATATTGACAGCCTCAATGACACCATGTTACAAACTTATTAGGCAGCCCATTGGCATAGAAATTGCGTGCACAAGCAGGAGGATTTATGAGCGACGAGTCAAAAACGAGTAATTTTTTTGAAAATAGCAGCGAGCCGACTCAAACGATTGTTCGCACGGATGTTCAGGATTCTGGCGAAATTTCTCCCAAAAGCAGGCTTGCCACGTCGCTTTTGGCGTATTTTTTGGGAACGCTCGGCGTGCATAATTTTTATCTCGGACACATCGTTCGCGGAGTTGTAAAACTCGTTTTGGGAATTATTGGCTGGATTGTGCTGATAGCGGCGTTCGCACCGCTCATTTTGGAATCCATAAAAAACGACGGCACAATCGGCGACGGCGCGATTGTGTCAATAATTTCAGGATTGGTGGTCGGAAGTATTTGCCTTTCAATCAGCGGAGTGTGGGCTTTCGTGGAGTTCATTCTGGCTCTTTGTGGCGCACTCAAAGACAAAAACGGGCTACTCGTCAAAAAATGGTAGTTTTTGGAGCGCGCTGAATGGCAAAACTCTCTCCGCTTGAGAAATACTACGCGAAATTCCACGAGGAAAATCGACTTTTGACGCGGCACGGGCGCGTGGAATTTGAGATTTCGATGGCAAAAATCCTCGATTTTGTTGAGTCGATTCGCGCAGGAAGAAAAAACGAAGAAATCAAAATCCTTGACGTAGGCGCGGGAACGGGGCGATATTCCGTTTCGCTTTGCAAAATGAACTTTGACGTTACGGCGGTTGAACTAGTTGAGCATAATCTAAAAATCCTTCTTGCAAAACACGAAAAAGTAAAATGCTGGCAAGGCGATGCCCGTGCGCTTTCGTTTCTTTCAGACAGCACGTTTGACATAACGCTCATTTTTGGTCCAATGTACCACGTTCACACGCCTAGCGAAAGGCTCAAAATATTAAACGAAGCGCGGCGCGTTACAAAAAGCGGCGGAATCGTTTTGGTGGCTTACGTTATGAACGATTACGCGATTTTAACGTATTGCTTTCGCGAAAAGCACATTTTGGAATGTCTCAAAAACGGCACGATTTCGGAGGATTTTCATGCCAAAACCGAAGACGGGCACGACCTTTTTAGTTACGTTCGACTTGACGATGTTGAAAAACTCGACGCGATGATAGATTTGGAGCGTCTTGGCGCGTTTGCTCCAGATGGCGCGGCGGATTATTTTAGAAAAGAATTGAATGCTTTGAGCGAAGAGGAGTTTTTGGAATTTGTGCGCTATCAAAAAGCGATTTGCGACCGTCCCGAACTTTTGGGAGCAAGTTCTCATATCGTGGACGTTCTAAAAGTGCCTCAAAAATAAAATTCTTGTTCAGTTGCCGATAATGAATCTATGACTAAAAAAAGAATCAAAGAATATGCCATTTTTATTTTTCTCTGCGCATTTTTTGTTGCAATGATGTCAAACGTTTGCGCTCAAACAAAAAAACTCAACGCGGAACAGGCGGCAAAAACGCGCGCAAAATTGATAGAATACAGCCGAGATTATTTGGGCTGCCCGTATCGCTCTGGCTCTATAGGCCCTGCCACATTTGACTGCTCTGGATTTGTTTATTCGATGTTCAGAGAAAGCGTCGGAATCCAACTGCCGAGAAAAGCAAGCGCGATTTATTCAAAATCAAAAAAGATTTCCGACGACGAGCGAGAAGCGGGCGATTTGGTGTTTTTTTCGGCAGGAAGCAGCGTAAATCATGTTGGAATCTATCTTGGCGGCGGAATGTTCATTCACAGCGCGAGCGACGGCTCAAAAACAGGCGTAATCGAATCTTCGCTCAGCGAACGATATTGGAAAAATCATTACACGGGCGCGGGAAGATACATCGACTCCGCAGAAATCCCGCTTCAAAAAAAATGATTTTGTAATTAAGAAAATTATTCTCGGTATTTGCGCGATGTTTTTTTGCACCGTTTGGATTTTCTTGAGAAATATGCGTCTTTTCGTTATGTTTTTTATCAATATGAAACGATTTTTTCCTTTGATTCTTTTGACTTTTTTGATTTGCTCTTGCTCTCCAAAGATTTCTGTAAAGGCGCTTTCAAATGGCGCGGTTGACGTTTCTTTTGGAACGGGATTTTCAAAAGCGACGGGAGAAACGCTCCGAAAAATCGCCGACATTCCAAGCGATTCGCCGATTTTTTCCCCGAACGACATGACGAGTTTTCTTGTAAACGCGGGAGCAACAAACGTAAGCGCAAGCACGCCGTCCGCGCTTGAAGTGGAGGCTTCGGGGCGACTTTTTGCAGAAAAAAACGCTCTTTCGGCAACAAAAATCCTTTCTCGCACCGAATCTTCCGTAAGTCTTACGCTTGGTCCTGAACAAATCCGCTCGCTCTACGCGCTTTTGGACGAGGACACAAAATCGTATTTTGACATGATGATGATTCCCGCGCTTGCCGAAGAAACGCTTGAACTCGATGAATATCGCATGATTCTTGCCGCAATGTACGGGCAAAAATTCGCAAACGAGTTGATTGACGGCGTAGTTTTGCTTGAACTTTCAAGTCCAGACGGAAAAAAGACCGAGCGAATTTCAGAAAAACTCGGAGTCATTTTGACGCTCACCAAAGAAAAAACGTGGAAATTAGATTTTTAGCAAAATCGAAGGCTCTTGACTAGTATCTTTTCAGAATTTTAGCCAACTCCTTGTATAAATCATCG
>ERZ842401.7023-NODE-7023-length-11709-cov-4.165780_pt1 | contig 11709 bp, 5 predicted proteins | sample MGYA00521270_ERZ842401 | MGnify/ENA primary metagenome ERZ842401 (study PRJEB31892, sample SAMEA3878208) | bioreactor metagenome | biome: Moose rumen | place: Sweden | collected 2011-10 | study: EMG produced TPA metagenomics assembly of the PRJEB12797 data set... | reverse complement strand
GGAGAACTGCGTGCCCAGGGGGACTTTGCCGCCTGCCTGCCCAACAATGTCATTGCCCACATAGAGGCAAAATAGGCCGGCAAAAGCTGACAAATGCCCCCGGCCTCTGCTACAATGCTTCCATGGCAAAAAAGAAAGCAAGCACTGTCTACAAATGCTCGGAATGCGGCTATACCCAGCCACGCTGGCTGGGGCGCTGCCCCCAATGCGGCGCATGGAACAGCCTTGAAGAATGCATTGCAGACCCTAACTCCACGGCAGCAGCCTTCGGCGAGGGGGCGGCAGAAAAAGTAAAGCCGGTACCGCTTTCCAGCGTGGATGCCCAGGAAAACGCCCGGCTTATGACCGGCATTGCGGAATTCGACCGCGTCCTGGGCGGCGGCGCCACAAAGCGCAGCGCCATCCTTATCGGCGGCGAGCCGGGCATCGGAAAAAGCACCCTGCTGCTGCAGACCGCGGCTGCCCTTGCAGCTACAGGCAAGGGCGGCGCAAGCCACCTGCTCCAGTCCCGCGTCCTTTACATTTCCGGCGAGGAAAGCGCAAACCAGATAAAAGGCCGGGCCGACCGCCTGCAGCTGGATAGCCGGGGCATCGAAATCCTCTGCACCATGCGCCTCGAGGACATCAAGGACGCGCTTGCCGCCCTGAACCCGCTTTTTGTCGTGGTTGACTCAATACAGACCGTGTACAGCGTGGAGGCGGGCATTGTGCCCGGCACCGTAAACCAGCTCAAATACTGCGCCGCCGAGCTTATCGGCTGGGTGAAGGAGCGCGACAGCGTGCTTGTCATGGCGGCGCACGTCACCAAGGAAGGCGCGATTGCAGGCCCGAAAAGCCTTGAGCACATGGTCGATACGGTCATCTCCTTCGAGCGGAACGACGACGAGGTGCGCTTCCTCCGCGCCATAAAGAACCGCTTCGGCAGCGTGGACGAGCTGGGCATCTTCGCCATGACGGAGACAGGGCTTGAGGGCGTGGCCGACCCCAGCACCATGTTCATCACCAAGCGCACGGGCGCAATTCCGGCGGGCATCGCGAACACTTGCGTCTTCGAGGGGAGCAGGAGCTTCCTCGTGGAGATACAGGCGCTCACCGTGCCCGCAAAGGCCGCCTTAAGCCGCGTCTACAGCGACAAGATTGACAGCGCCCGCGTCTCGCGCGTGGCGGCCGTGCTCGAAAAGCGCACCGGCCTGCGCTTCAGCGACCAGGACTTGTACATAAACGTGGCGGGCGGCGTAAAGCTCTCCGAAAGCGCCATCGACGCGGCGCTCGCAGCAGCCCTGTACTCCGCCCGCACCGACCTCGCCATCGCCTCCGGCACCGTCATCGCAGGCGAGCTGAGCCTTGCGGGCGAAATCCGCCCCGTGCCGCGCCTGAAGCAGCGCATAAAGACCGCCCGCGACCTCGGCTTTGCCACCGTGCTCGCGCCGGAAAAGGAGGCCGGCGCAGTGCAGACCGGCGACGTAAAAGCGCTGGTAAAAGCATTGTTCGGGGCAGCAGGAAAGCACATGGCATGAGCAAGCGGTATGGGCTGCCGTTTTGTCCGGGGAACGCGCTCCCCGTGACCAAGGCCGGGGCTTGCGGGTGTAGGAAATAATGCCCGCGCTTTTGACAAATCCATACAAATCCGCTACAGTCTAGCTACAGTGCGTAGCCGTAACAGCGTAAATCCAACTGTCGGCACGCACCGCAAGATAGACTGTAGCTCTGTGCTGCACTTACATTCCTGCCTGCGTGCGAATCTTCTATAACAGGGACAGGAATATGGCAAAACTTACCCCAATCCAAGCAAATTCTAGCAACTATCTCGCAACGGAGCGGCTTTCTGTGCTTATGCGCAAATACTCGCTTCCGTGCATCATCTCGCTTTTGGTCGGCGCGCTTTACAACATCGTAGACCAGATTTTCATTGCAAATGCGCGCTACCTCGGTAGCTATGGCAACGCCGCAAATACGGTCGTCTTTCCGCTTACAGTGATTGCTCTCGGCATTGCCGTTATGATTGGCGACGGCTCGTGCGCGTTTATCAGCATTTGTCTTGGGCGCAAGGAAGGAGCCCATGCAAGCAGGACGGTAGCCAACGCCATCTTTCTAAGCGTAGCGGCTAGCCTTGCACTTACAGCGCTCTATCTTTGCTTTGCAGAGCCGATTATCCGCGGTTTTGGTGGCGGCGTAAATGTAGAAACTTTTGCGCTTTCAAAAGAATACTTTTTCTGGATTAGTGTAGGCATTCCGTTTTACGTGTTCGGACAGGCGATGAATCCGATTATCCGTTCTGACGGCTCACCAAAGTTCGCCATGACAGTAACACTTGCAGGCGCCGTTACAAACATCGTACTCGACCCCATTTTTATCTTTGCGCTGCGCTGGGGCATGAAAGGCGCGGCTATCGCTACCGTTATCGGGCAGATTGTGACGGCAGTGCTTTCGCTGTGGTATCTATTTCACACACGGTTGATTCAACTGGACAAGAGCGCATTTCGCGTTGACGGCTACGTTATTGGAAAGCTGTTACCGCTTGGCTTGTGCTCGCTACTTGCGCAGATAAGCCTTGTTGCAGCAATGGCAGCAATCAACAACATGATACGCACCTACGGCGCACAAGACGCAGTATTCGGCAAAGAAGAGCTTGCACAGATTCCAATGGCGGTTATTGGCATCGTGATGAAATTCTTTCAAATTGTCATCAGCATCGTTATCGGCATGAGCGCAGGCTGCATTCCGATTGCCGGCTTTAACATCGGGGCGGGGCGTACCGACCGCACAAAGCGGCTTTTTTTGCTGCTGCTTGCTTGCGAAGCGGTTATTGGCGCAGCAGCATTCATCGTAGTAGAGCTGTTCCCCACTGCGCTTATTAGCATATTCGGCGCGGCGAACGAAAGCGTCTACTACACAGAGTTTGCAAAAAAGTCGTTCCGTATCTACCTTTGCATGATGATTCTTGCCTGCGTGAATAAAGCAACCTTTATCTACATTCAGGCAATCGGCAATGCGGTGCTTTCTAGCGCGCTGAGCTTTATTCGCGAAGTGGTGTTCGGCGTTGGCTTCGCATTGCTACTTCCGCTGCGGTTCGGGCTTGACGGCGTGTTGTATTCTATGCCCGTAAGCGATGTGCTTACATTTTTGGTAAGCCTGTGGGCAATAGCCTACGTGTGCAAGCAGCTAGATGCAAAGCCTGTAGCGCGTAAAGCTACTGTATAGCGCTTTTCCGTATTGCAAAAAGCAGCTGACTACAAAAGTCAAGAGATTAGAGCCCGTATACTGTTGCAAAATGCTACAAAACAAAATCACGTTTTATGCCTCTTTTTTCTTGACTTTTGTTTTAACTAAATCTACACTTACCACATGGACTTAAGAACTGTTTTAACACCCGAGACGGTGGATTTGCATCTCAAAGGAAAGACTAAGGAAGAAATCATCGATGAGATGCTTGAAATTCTCATCAAAGCTGGTAAAGTAAGCGACAAGGCTGCTGCTCGCGAGTGTGTTCTAGATCGAGAGCGGAAAATGTCTACAGGTATGAAGCATGGTATTGCTATTCCACACGGAAAGACCGATACGGTTTCTGATTTAGTTGCGTGTATTGGCATTTCTGATAATCCTGTTGATTTTGACTCCCTTGACCAAGAGCCGTGCCGTATTTTTATTATGACGCTTTCACCCGTAAATAAAACCGGCCCGCATCTACAGTTTTTGGCAGAAGTAAGCCTCCTTTTCAAGAGCTCAGAAAAACGCAGCCAGATTTTATCTACACAAGACAAAGCTGAAGTCATTAAGATTTTGACCGAATAGTCTTTGTAACACTATGATAAAAGACCTCTGTGCTGTAATGGTGTAGAGGTCTTTTTGCTTATTATGCGTTATGTAGCGCATAATGTCGTATATCTTTGTTAAACACGCATGAAACTCGAACGGCTTTTTGAAGTAAAGAATAATGTATTATACAAGCTCGGTGAGGCAACGCCTATTGATACCGCTGCTATGGCAAAACCAGTGTCTTGGAGCGCTGTTGAGCCGCAAAGTGATGTGTATGATGAGGCTTTTTTAGCAGCGCTGCGTGAAGAATTAAAGGCGCTAGAAGAACAGCAAAAGTATGTGTTCATTGAGCCGTGCTGTGATAAAGGAGATTGCATAGCGCTTGCAGAGCCGTTTATTGCCGCTATGAAGCATTGTGCGCGGCGCATAAAGGACTGTGTTGCCGTAGCGGGTTTTGCAATTCCTCCATCATTTACAGAAAAAGGCTTTGGTGCTGCTACCGTTACAGCTGACTTTATAGAAGCGCTTTCGCAAAAACATGCGCACTATGTCTATTTTTGCAAAAGAAGCGCTATAGGCGAACAAAGCTGCCCTTCTGACATCGTTTTGTATTAAATGTCAGCGTTTGCAAAACTTGCAAATATTTTCTGATATTTTGTTGACTTAACTACTGTTTTGTGCCATTCTAACGCCATGAATGCTTATAATACAAAATTGTTAGGTGGTACAGTTGTACTTAGCTGCATTTTTTTGGCAGCGTGCTTATGCGTGCATATTTTTGTTCCCGCGGAGCCACCGCTAGAGGCTCAGCCGTCTTCGAATTTCAATTCATACACTTCATTATTTGATTTCGATATACCTGAGGACGATACCGCTGAAGCTAGCTTAAAGAATGAATACATTAGCGATTTTTCGTCAAAGGATGACAGGGGCCTCGCTCTTTACCGCCAGCCGAAAACGCGCCCCGCAGTAGAGTGGTTTTATACGCATGTTACGAGCAGCCGCGAAGTTGCGCTTGCAATCCTAGAAAATGCTGATAAAAACGATATTCCACTATCAATGGCATTTGCATTGGCCTACGTGGAAAGCAACTTTAAGCCGAACGCCGTTAATCAAAACGGGAATAACACCATTGACCGCGGCTTGTTTCAGTTAAACAGTGCGTCGTTCCCGCGTTTGACGGAAGAAGATTTTTTCAATCCACATATTAGTGCAAAATACGGCATGAGCCATTTGCGCTTCTGCATTGATGTTGCTGGTAATGACGTTACAGCGCTTGCCATGTACAATGCAGGTACAAATCGCGTAAAGAATAACAGCACGCCGCGCAGTACGCTTAATTATGTGGGCAAAATTGAACGTTACCGTTCTAGCTTGGATAATTTGTTTTCTGCAGAAATTCTTGCATTCTATGACACTCATTCCAATACAGAGCTAGCGTTGGCCAACAATTAAGCTAGCTTATGTCGTCATAAAAAAGCCTTGCTCCTAGTCTAACACGGGGCAAGGCTTTTTTATGACGTTACGCTATTATTACGACAGTTATTTTCCCTTAAAGAAATCCTGAACGCTTTGCACAAGCGCTTCTGGCGCCATTGTTTTTAGCAAGTATTTTTCTGGCTTTGCAGCAAGTACCTTCATAACAGTCTCACGGTCATCTTTTGCTGTTAAGAAAATCACTGGAATGCTTGACGTCTTTGGCTCTGCTTTTATCATTTCAAATACTTGTAGACCGGAGGCAACGGGCATTTCATAATCAAGCAATATTAAGTCTACCGTGTTTTGCGCTAAAAACGAAATTGCGTTCATGCCGCTGTTCGCCATGTAAACATCATAATCCGTAGAAAGCCAGTTTTTCATCGTCCGTAACATTACGGAATCATCATCTACAACAAGAATGCGTTTGCGACGGTCGCCACTAATCAAGGTATCATTGATTTTACTTACAACGTCTTTCATGTTTACAGGGCGCGTAAAGGTATCTGATATAAAGGAATGAGGTACGACTTCCTTTGCTACGTCAATCTCAATTTGATTTCCGATTAAATATAACAGGCGATTTTCTGTGCTTTCGCTTATAATTTTGGTAAGATATTTTAAGGTGCCGTTAAAAGCGTTTATATCTCCTTCCAAATACACAATAAAAACTGTGGGTAAATCTTGCAGCAGCTGGATTTCTACAATATCTGGCTGACAAAGCTGAGTTTCAAAACCTGCATCGTTTAATCCTTTTACCATTGTCTTTACAAGAAAGCTTTGGTTGCTGCTAATAAATAGAATACGTCTGTCCATGTCTTCTCCGTTAATATAATGATTATAGCGCAAACGCTCTATAATTCAAAGTAGCTTTAACAGCGCTTCCCTATCTACTGCTGCTAAATGCTTCTTTATTTGCGAAAAGCGCTCCTTTTCGGCATCAGGAAGCCGATATTCGCAAAGCATTTGCACAATTTGGTCAGCACTATCATAATCAAAAACAGTAACAAATTCTTTTATGCCGATAAGCGCTTCCGAAAGCTCATTTTTGCTGATAAGCGGCTTTTCGGTGTCCTGAGCGGTTACAGCGCATAACGGCGCAAGATTTTGCTTATAAGCGCGGTAGCTTGCAAGCAACGCTGGTGTTCTTGCTACGATTTCTGCTTCATTCTGTTCATTTCCGCAATTTTCTAAGTGCAATGCGTCGGCGGAAAGTGGCATTGCACCGATAAGCCGCGCTGAGCTTTTTAAGGCGTGTACAAGAATAGTGTAATTTTTCCAGTCGCGTTGTGCAGCGTATTGTTCGATAAGCGCACTTTTTTCTTCGATAGTGTTATAAAACTCTTGCATAGCTTCCGTAAGCACCTCTGCACTACCGCAGTTTTGTAAGCCGATTTTTGCATCAATGCCGGTAAGCGCCGGAAAATCATTGTCACTGCTAACGTTGGAAGTTGTAGTAACCGTAGCTTCATTACTAGCGGCAAATACGACCTTTTCTGCTGGCAAGTATTTTATAAGCAGCTTTTCAAGCTTTTCGCCATCAACCGGCTTTGAAAGATAGTCTGTAAAGCCTTCTGCAAGATACATTTCGCGTGCGCCTTGTATAGCGTTTGCGGTAAGCGCGATGCAAGGGACTGCTTGATTTACATTTTCTTTTAGCTGTTGCATAGCGTGTAGCGTTTCTATGCCGTCCATGATTGGCATACGGTGGTCGATAAAAATTATGTCGTAGCGGTGCTTTTTTACAAGCATAAGCGTCTCTTGACCGCTTTCTGCGGTGTCGATTTGCAGCTGCGTTTGTTTAAGCAAGCCACGTATCACCGTAAGATTGAGCTTTGTGTCATCTACAACAAGAATTTTTGCTGTTGGCGCATGGAAGCTTTCTTTGTAGGTGCTGTTAGCGGCAAGCGTCTTGCGGTACATAACCGTAAAATCGCCAATCGGCTCCCAATTAAGCACCTTTTGCTGTAGCGCAAAAGCGAAGGTAGAGCCTTTGCCGTATTCGCTTTTTACGGTAAGCCGGCTTCCCATCATCGCTAACAGCTGTTGTACGATGTTCATGCCGAGGCCGGTGCCTTCAACAGTGCGATTGCGCTTTTCTTCAATGCGTTCAAACGCAGAAAACAGCTTAGAAATATCTTCGCTTTTTATGCCAATACCGGTATCTATAACCTCTACCGTTAGCTGAATGTGCTCGTCATCGTCCTTGCGCCAGTCGATGTTCATGGTTACAGAACCTTCGTTGGTATATTTAACTGCATTTGTTAAAATATTAAGTATAACCTGCTTTATGCGAACGTCGTCTCCATACAGCAGATGCGGCATATTGTGCGCAACATTTACCCGCAAGGTAAGTCCCTTATCTTCCGCGCGCTTTTGAATCATGTTTACAAGGTCGTTAATAAGCGAGCTTAATTCATACTGCACGGGTATAATTTCTAGCTTGCCAGCTTCAATTTTGCTAAAGTCAAGAATGTCGTTTATGATGCTAAGTAGCGAGGTGCTTGCGCTTTTTATGTCAGCGGCGTATTGCAAAATTGCTTTGTCGGTACTTTCGCGCAAAATCATTTCATCCATACCGAGCACGGCGTTTATAGGCGTGCGAATTTCGTGGCTCATATTAGAAAGAAAGGCAGATTTTGCTTTGTTTGCAGCTTGCGCTACGGCAAGGTCAGCTTCTAGGCGCTTTTCGTGCTCTATGTTGTCGATGTACTTGGTAAGATTACGCGCAGCAATCTTTAAAGAACTGTATAAATCGCCAATTTCGTCTTTATTATGAATAGGAAGCAAATGCACATTTAAAACAGCGTTCTGTTCCTGCTTTGTAGTGTTCCGCGTAAAGTCTTGCATTGCTTTTGCCATAAGCCGCACGGGGTACGCAATATTATGCTGCGCGTGGTGGTTAGCGAAGATAGAAAGCGGCACGGTTACATTCATCATCAACAAAAACATTTTTATGTCAAACGCAAGCGCTGAGCGCCTCTTTACAAAATCTGTAAGCCGATGACCGAGCATCGGCGGCAAAAAATCCACTTCCATTTTTGGAAGCAAGAGATTTGCAAAAAATACAGCCGCAACGCTAAGCGTCACCGCTTCAATGATAATAATAGCAAGAATATGCCTACTAAGGCGGGACGTTGCCTTACAGCAGGAGTCTTTTGCGTAGGAGTTATAGCAGGAAGTGTAGTAAATGCCGTTATAAGACAGCAGCTTAATGCGCTCTGGCGCATACGCAAAAAACAGATGGCAGATACACGCAACAAGCAGCATGGGAATAAGGGCATTAAAAAAGCTGATAGAAAGCACTTGGAGGCTTACTGTATCTTCCTGTAATAGATGCAGCAATGAGCACCATAGGAAGCCGGCAGAAAAAGCAAACAAGATAGCCGCTAACAGGGTTTTTCGCTTAGAAAGGTACCAGTGTTGATGGACAGGTATATACGATATAATAACAGCAAGCAATATGCCGGAAGGTGCATAGGCGAAATCCGTGTGGATAAAGGAATTAGCAATGAAAGAGATAGTAGTAAGGCACAACGCAGGAATATAACCGCATAATGATGCGCAAAGCATTATCAGTACGCAGTCAACATAATCAAATAGCACTACATTTCCAACGACGAAGTAACCTTTAGAGAAAAGATTATGAATAATCACTAATAGCAGCGTAATCGTAGAAACGAACATGGAAAAACGTTGCAAAAGCTTTTTGTGTTGATTATCAAGCAGTATAAGAAAAAAAGAATCAAGCGGAGAGTGCATATAATAAAGTATAAGCTAAAATGGCTATTCTGTCATTTTATTTTTATGACGACGTTGAAAGTGGCTTTATGCAAAGAAAACAGCCCGCACCGTCGTTCGCGGGAAACTGCGGTGCGGGCTGCTTGCTTTTACGGCCGTACGCTTACTTATTTTTTGCGCCTTTTTTTGCCGTAGCGCTAGCTTTTGGCTTGCTGGCCTTTTTTGCAGGCTTTTCGGCGGGCGCATACGGCTCCGTGAACGCCGCGCACTTGTACTCGGCCTCCGCCTGCGCCTTGTCGAGCTTCTTGTACAGCTTCAGGAACTTCTCGGCCTTTGCCTTGCTCACCGACAGCATGGGGAGCATGGTTGCAAGGTAGAGGCTCTGCTCCATCTGCTCCTTGTTGAACCATGCGGTGCCGTCATACAGGTGGGCGCCGGTAAGCAGCCAGCTGTCCGCGCTTGAGGCAAGCTCGCTTGCCACGAGCCATGCAGCCATCTTGTCGCTTTCCTTTGCGCTGAACGCGGGCTTTTTGGCGGCGGCGAGGGCAAGGGCGCGCTCAAAGAAAGCGTACTTGTTGCGCGCCTGTATGCCGCTTTCGGTCATAAACTCGTCGAGCTTGCGCTGGAAAGCCCACTTGCGGGCAAAGCCGCTCTCGGCAATCTTGACCACCACGGCGTAGGCAGCGATGAGCGGCACCGCGTCGTCCTGCACGGAAAGCGCCGCGCCGATAAAGCCCTGCGGCGTGGTCGCCTTGACGGGGAAGGCGCTCGCCTGCGTTGTAGCGGCAGGCTTTGCGGCGGCTTTTGCCGCTGCCTGTGCGCCCTGCTTCGGGAGCGCCTTGACCAGCGCGGAGAGCGCTTTCTTGAACGCGGCAAGCTGCCGCTCTGCGCTCACAAGCTTCTTGTACAGCCGCTTGTTCTTGCCGGTGCGCTCGCTTTCTGCAAAGCCGAGCGCCGTGTTGTAGAAGGCAATCAGGTTCTCGCGGCTTCCGTCCACGATGCTCTTTACCGTGGGCTTCCTGATTTTTGCCGCACGGCGCTCTTTTGCCGTCATGGTAAGGGCGCAAATCTGGTCGATAAAGGCAGGGGAGACTGCGCGGCGGAATGCCTCGTAGAGCTCCTTATAATGCAGCTCCTGCCATGCAATCTCGATGTTGGGGGTGCCGCGGCCGTTCAGGAACGCGCAGAGGGTGCTCCACTGGCCGTCGGCGGTGTCGGCTTCCTGCCGGAAGTTCCAGAAGACCTGGCTTTCAAAGCCGTTCAGGCTCGTGTACATGCCGTGCTCGCAGATGTCGCGGCTTGCGCGGATGTACCACAGGCCGCTCCGCTGCTCCTGGAAAATCACGTAGTGGCTGCCGTCGTTGATGAGGCCTAATCCCTGCGCAATCGTGCGGGTCACAATCTGCTTGTCGTTCTCGCCGCTTCCGGTCTTGACGGCGTAGGGGCAGGAGGTGTGTATCCAGCCCTGGGCGCGGTCGTACTTGTTGTTGTAGAAGACCACGGCGTATTCGTTCCCCGCGCGGTTTGAGTAGGCGAACACGTTGTCGTTCACGGTGCCGTTGTCCCAGACGTCGTAGAAGAGGAAGTCCGTGATTTCGGCGAACAGGTAGCGCTTGTGCATGAGCGGGAAGATGTCGTGCCAGTGGCGGTCAACGAGGTAGCCGTCGGGCTTTTCGTCGCGGTAGGCCTTCATGTACTCCATGCCGTATTTTTCTTCAAAGCCTTCAATCTGCCCGTGCCCGAACATCGGTAAGCCCGGCATAGTGACCATGAGCGTACACACGCCAAAATATTTGTCGCCTTTTCCAAACTGAGCCACCGCCGTTTCTTCGTCGGGATTGTTCATAAAGTTTACGTAGCGCTTTAAAATCTGCGGGTCAAACGTAATCGTGTTCTGCACGGTCTGGCGGTACTTGGTGTTCTCCTCTTTTTTGAGCATGTTCATAAAGGCGCTGTTGTAGACGCGGTGCATACCGAGCGTGCGCGTGAAGTAGCCTTCCATCATCCAGAAGGCCTCTGCCAGAAGCAGGGTGTCGGGCACTTCTTTTGCCACGCGATCAACCACCTCGCGCCAGAACTCCTGCGGAATCGCCGCCTCGAACTGGTCAGGCGTGAGCGCGTATTCGCTTCGCGTCGCGATGTCGCCGCCGTGCCCGGGCTCGGGATACCAGAGGCGGCGGATATGCTTCTTTGCGAGCACCATCGCCGCGTCAAAGCGGATAATCGGGAAGTTGTGCGCCACGTGCAGGATTTCCTGCATGACTTCCTCGCGCGCGGCGGGGTTTAAGAAGTCAATCTGCGCGGTGTCGTTCCATGGCATACCCGTGCCGTCGTTCCCGTGGTAGATGTAGCGGGTGTCGCCGGTCGCGTTGTCCACGCGCTTGAAGACGACGGCGCAGTCGGTCTTGGCGTAGTAGTGGTCCTCAAGGTAGACGGACACGCGGCTGTCGTTGCTCAGGTTCGTGCCGTTGAAGGTGTACTGGGGGAAGGGATTGTCGCGCCGCTGCACGAAGACGTCGGGCTTCTCGATGACCCATCTGGAGTCCATGCCGGTGTGGTTGGGCACCATGTCGCTTGCAAGGCGGATGCCGCGCTGCCAGAGGCGGGTGCGCAGGTTCTCCAGCGCGCTCCAGCCGCCGATGTTGTCGGCAATCTCGTAGTCGTAGAGGCTGTAGGCGCTTGCCGCCGCCTCGGGGTTTCCGCAAATCTGTTTTATCTTGCGGCTCGCGTCGCTCC
>ERZ842401.7022-NODE-7022-length-11710-cov-27.860575_pt1 | contig 11710 bp, 9 predicted proteins | sample MGYA00521270_ERZ842401 | MGnify/ENA primary metagenome ERZ842401 (study PRJEB31892, sample SAMEA3878208) | bioreactor metagenome | biome: Moose rumen | place: Sweden | collected 2011-10 | study: EMG produced TPA metagenomics assembly of the PRJEB12797 data set... | reverse complement strand
CCATGGTGTTGGCGGCAATGAAGGTCTTGGTCATGTACCAGATGCCCTTGTAGTCGCCGGTCTCGCCCCATGAGTTCTTCACCATATAATATTCTTTGCCGTTCTGGTCCTTGGCCACGCCGTAGATGAGCATGCCGTGGTCGTCGGTCAGCTCCCAGTTGTCGAATCGCTCCTGGCGCAGCTCCTGGGTGGGTATCACTTCGGGCACGGTGCAGCCCAGCGAGTCAATCAGGTCCCTTTTCTTGGCAGCCGTCATCTTCAGCCACTTGGCCATGTCGCTGCCTTGCAGACTCTCGGTCTTCTTGGTGTCGATAGCGTATGCAAGACCCTTGCGGGTGAAGCCGTCTTCGCTCACGTCGCCGCCCCAGGCAACGGTATAGCCGTTGTCAATGGCATTGTCGATGACCTGCATCATCTCGTCCATGGGCAGGTTGTACGACTGCGGGAAGCGCCAGTTGTCCTGCACCTCCACGGCGAAGGTGGTGTAGAAGGGGTGGTGGGTATAGCTGGTGATGCTCACATAGTCGTCGAGGTTGATGCCCAGGCTCTGCATGAAGGTCTTAGGGGTGTACTCCTTGCCTTCGTAGGTGAACTTCTCGGGGCACGGGCCCAGGTAGGCGTCCAGGATGCCCTGCAGACCGGCCTTCCACTGGTTGCTGATTTTCTTGGCCGAGCTCTTGGCGATGGCAGCCACGTATGGCTCCAGCAGCGAGAAGAACTCATTGAAGTTGTTCAGCGAGTCGCCGTAGAGCGAGCCGGGGAAAGGCATGATGCCCTGCGGGATGATGCCGTGGGTCTTCATCGTGGCCAGCACGTCTTCCGACGAGCCGCCCTGTGCAAACTGGCAGTCGCCGTGATAGCGCACCACCTGGATGGCACGCTCCATGTAGGTTTTGTTGGCCACGAAGCTCTCGTCAAGGTCATAGGTCTTGCCGGTGGCCTTCAGTATCTCGGCTTCGAAGAACGACAGCGTGCTGTAGTCCCAGCAGGTGCCGCTGCGGTTCTGGTCCTTGATACTGGTGATGGGGTTCTCCTTGATGGTGGTGAACACTGGTTTGTTCGATGCTGCCGAGTCTTTCTTTTCCTCGGCGTTTGCGCCCAGGGCTAAGGTAGCCAGGAGCGCGAGGGTCATAATTCTTTTCATTGCATATCTGTTTTTTTGTTCATAAATTCAATGAGTTCAGCGGGGTGGTAGGGTATCCGCTGCTGTCCCAGGAACCGACAGCCGTCAGCGGTTATCAGCAGGTCGTCCTCGATACGGATGCCGCCGAAGTCCTTATACTGCTCCAGCTTGTCGAAGTTCAGGAACTCCTTGCAGTGGCCTTCCTTGCGCCACAGGTCTATGAGGTGGGGGATGAAGTAGATGCCGGGCTCGTCGGTCACCACGAAGCCCTCCTCCAGCCTGCGACCCATGCGCAGGCAGTTGGTGCCAAACTGCTCCAGGTTGGGACGTGTCTCATCATCGAAGCCCACGTATATCTGTCCCAGTCCCTCCATGTCGTGCACATCCATACCCATCATGTGTCCCAGTCCGTGGGGCAGGAACATGGCGTGGGCGCCGGTCCTGACGGCCTCCTCGGTGTCGCCCTTCATCAGTCCCAGCTCCTTCAGCCGCTCGGTCATCAGTCGGCACACGGCAAAGTGCACGTCCATATACTTCACTCCGGGCTTGGCCACCTCTAACACATAGTCGTGGCAGGCCTCCACGATGCTGTATATCTCCAACTGCCGCTGGGTGAACTGTCCGCTGACGGGCATCGTGCGGGTGTTGTCCGAGCAGTAGTCGTCGAGCTCGCAACCGGCGTCGCACAAGGCCAGCCGTCCAGCTTCCAGCTTGGCATCGCTGGGGTTGCCGTGCATAATCTCGCCGTGCTGCGAGAAGATGGTGGCGAAGCTCACGCCCTGAGCCAGCGAACGGGCAATGCCGTCCACCTGTCCGCCGATGAAGCGTTCCGTCACGCCGGGCCGTATCAGCAGCTGGGCGGTGGTGTGCATGGCATAGCCTACGTCGCAGGCCCGCTCAATGGCTGCTATCTCCTGCGGCTCCTTGGTGGAGCGCATCTTCACGACAGCCTTGATCAGTTCCACCGATGCCTTCTCTTTCTGCTGCGAGGGGTGAATGCCCAGTAGGTCCATGATCTGAATCTTTGTATCATGGCGATAGGGGGGCAGGAAGTGGATTTTTGGGCTATTGGCTGTTGGCTGTTGGCTGTTGGCATTGAATTGCCAACGGCTAAGAGCCTTCAGTGGTGCCGTCTTCGTGACTCCCACCTCGGCGGCCAGGTCACTCACGCTGGGCACGAAGCCCATCCATACGATGTCCTCTATGTCGATGTCGTCGCCTAAGAGCCACTCCTCGTCGTTGTCTATGTCAATGACGCCCACCAGTCCGTCGCGGTGCTGTCCGAAGTAGTACAGGAATGTGGAGTCCTGCCGGAACGGCGCGTAGCCGTTGGCGGGGTAGTTGGCAGGCGATTCGTTGTTGCCAAACAGTATAATCAGGCCGTTGCCGACCAGTCGTTTCAGTTCCGCGCGGCGGCGGATGTAGGTATCTCTGTCAAACATCTTTTCAAGAAAAGAATTAGGTCTTTATTGTAATTTTGTTGCAAAGATACGAATTTTTGGGGAGTTAACAGGGCGAAAGGGAGTTAAAGGGAGTTAAAAGGCCTCAGATTTGTGAATTGTTTACTAATTTTGCACTCATGGAACGACTTGGACGCGACACAGGACTGGTGTTAGAGGGTGGGGGCATGCGCGGTGTGTTCACCTCGGGCGTGCTCGATGCCTTTATGAAATACGAACTCTTCTTTCCCTATGTCGTGGCGGTCTCGGCAGGTGCCTGCAACGGTCTGTCGTACATGAGCCGGCAGCCCCGCCGTGCCCGATTTTCTAATATCGACATGCTCCGCAAGTACGGCTACCTGTCGCTGAAGAACCTGCTGGTGCAGGGCAGCATCTTCGACCCCAACATCCTTTACGAGCGGTTCCCGGCCGAGATTGTGCCTTTCGACTACAAGACCTACGAACAGAACCCTGCCCGCTACGAGATGGTGACCACGAACTGCCTGACCGGTCAGGCCGAGTACCTCAGCGAGAAGCACGATGCGCGCCGCATCACAGCCATCGCCAAGGCCAGCAGTTCGCTGCCTTACGTGGCACAGATCACCCCCGTCGATGGTATCCCTATGCTCGACGGCGGCATCGTCGACAGCATCCCTGTGCTGCGGGCTACCTCACAGGGCCATCCGTTCAATGTGGTGGTGACCACCCGCAACCTGGGCTTCCGCTCCACCGAGCGCGATGTCAACATACCTTCCTTTATCTACAGCGACTATCCCCACCTGCGTCAGGCACTCAGTCACCGCGTAGAGGCTTATAATGTCCAGCTGGAACTGGTGGAGCGTATGGAGCGCTGGGGCGAGATTGTCGTCATCCGTCCGCTGCGCAAGATGGAGGTGGGGCGCACCTGCAGCGATGTCTCCAAGCTGGAGCGACTCTATGAGGAGGGCTTTCTCCTGGGTGAGCGTTTCTGCCAGAATCATCGTCTGTAGCACACCGTATTTCTGCCAGAAGGATGACGGAAAAAGGCAAGAAATAGGAAAGAAAAAGGAAACAAATAGGCGGGCTGCAATGAAAATAAATGGCGAATTGTTTTGCGTTTCGCCCGATTTGCATTACCTTTGCACGCCGAAACGAATAATCAAACACATTTCAACATGGGAAAAGTAATCTTGACGGGCGACCGTCCTACTGGTAAACTTCATCTGGGCCATTTCGTGGGTTCACTCCGTCGTCGTGTGGAACTTCAGAATGCTGGCGACTACGACCAAATGTTTGTGTTCATGGCCGATGTGCAGGCCCTGACCGACAATGCCGACAACCCGGAGAAGATCCGAAACAGCATCACACAGGTGGCACTCGACTGGCTCTCGGCAGGACTTGACCCCAGCAAGTGCACCCTCTTCATACAGAGCCAGATACCGGAACTGGCCGAACTGACCACATACCTGATGAACCTCGTCACCGTCAGTCGCGTGCAGCGCAACCCGACGGTGAAGACCGAGATTAAGATGCGTGGCTTCAGCGGCGAAAGCATCCCTCTGGGATTCTTCTGCTATCCTGTGTCGCAGGCTGCCGACATCACGCTGTTCAAGGCCACCACGGTGCCTGCCGGCGAAGACCAGGAGCCCATGCTCGAGGTCACGCGTGAACTGGTCAACCGCTTCAACAATACTTACGGTCCGGTGCTCGTGGAGCCCAATATCATGCTGCCCGAGAACCTGACGGCCCGTCGTCTGCCCGGCACCGACGGTAAGGAGAAGATGTCGAAGAGCCTCGGCAACTGTATCTACCTCTCCGACTCGGCCGACGAGGTGTGGCAGAAGGTGCGCTCCATGTACACCGACCCCCAGCACCTGAACGTGTCGGACCCTGGTCATGTAGAGGGCAATGCCGTGTTCACCTATCTTGATGCCTTCTCTACCGATGCCGACTTCCAGCAGTTCTGGCCCGAGTACCAGAACCTTGACGAACTGAAGGACCACTACCGTCGCGGCGGCCTGGGCGATATGAAGTGCAAGAAGTTCCTCAACGAGGTGCTCAACCAGTATCTGGAGCCTATCCGTCAGCGCCGTGCCGAGTTCGAAAAGGACGTTCCCGAGATTCTCAACATACTGCGCCGCGGCACCGAACAGGCCCGTCAGGTGGGAGCCGAGACCATGAGTCAGGTGCGCCGTGCCATGCAGATAGACTATTTCGGATGATGCCAGCACCCTTTTTTTGTTTTTTTAATCCTTACCCTGTCAGCTATCTCAACTTTTATGTGTAACTTTGCGGGCGGTTTATGAAAGCAAATGAAAAAAAGGATAATGTGCGCCAGGCTGTAGAACGCATCCTGGATAACTATCTGGAAATGAACAATCATCGCAAGACGCCCGAGCGTTATGCGATACTGAAGGCCGTCTATAGCACAGGAGGCCATTTCACACTCGATGAGTTGGGCGAGAAACTGGCCGAGGTCTACAAGTTCCCCGTGTCCAGGGCTACGCTCTATAACACGCTGAACCTGTTTCTCGAGCTGCGCCTCGTCATCCGTCACCGTTTTCAGGGGCAGACGAAGTACGAGGCCTGCTACGATGACAACAACCACTGTCACCAGATATGCACCGTGTGCGGCAAGGTGACCGAGGTGAAGGCTCCCGAGATAGCCCAGGCCATCGACGAGTTGCACCTGAGGCGATTCCGCAAGGACGGGTTCACGCTATATATCTATGGTGTCTGTTCTGCTTGTCAGGCAGCTATCACGCGTAAGACAAAAAAGGTAAAAGAATAAGAAGTTATGAACAATGGAAAGGTTGACGTCCTGCTCGGACTGCAGTGGGGCGATGAAGGTAAAGGCAAGGTGGTCGACGTGTTGACGCCTCGCTACGATGTGGTGGCACGTTTTCAGGGTGGTCCCAATGCCGGCCACACGTTGGAGTTCAATGGCGAGAAGTATGTGCTTCGCTCCATCCCATCCGGTATCTTCCAGGGAGGAAAGGTGAATATCATCGGCAACGGCGTGGTGCTGGCTCCCGACTTGTTTATGGACGAGGCCAAGGCACTCGAGGCCAGCGGACATCCGCTGCGCCAGCGTCTGCACATCTCCAAGAAGGCACACCTCATCATGCCCACACACCGCGTGCTCGATGCGGCCTACGAGGCCCAGAAAGGCAAGAACAAGGTGGGCACCACGGGCAAGGGCATCGGTCCTACCTATACGGATAAGGTCAGTCGCACGGGTCTGCGCGTGGGCGACATCCTCGAGAACTTCCCTGAGAAGTATGCGGCTGCCAAGGCCCGCCACGAGGCTATCCTGAAGTCGCTGAACTTCGACTACGACATCACCGAGGTGGAGAAGCGTTGGCTGGAGGGCGTGGAGTATCTGCGCCAGTTCCCCATCGTCGACTCCGAGCACGAGATCAACGGTCTGCTGCGCGAGGGCAAGAGCGTGCTCTGCGAGGGTGCCCAGGGCACGATGCTCGACGTCGACTTCGGCTCTTATCCCTTCGTCACCTCGTCTAACACCATCTGCGCCGGAGCCTGCACGGGTCTGGGCATCGGTCCCAACAAGATTGGCGAGGTCTACGGCATCATGAAGGCCTACTGCACCCGCGTGGGTGCCGGTCCGTTCCCCACGGAGCTCTTCGACGAGACGGGCAAGCAGATCCGCGACCTGGGTCACGAGTACGGTGCTGTCACCGGTCGTGAGCGTCGTTGTGGCTGGATCGACCTTGTGGCGCTGCGCTATTCAATCATGGTCAATGGTGTCACCCAGCTCATCATGATGAAGAGCGATGTGCTCGATGGCTTCCCCACTATCAAGGCCTGCACTGCTTATAAGGTGAACGGTGAGGAGACGCGCAACTTCCCCTACGACATCGAGAAGGGCATCGAGCCTGTTTATGTGGAGCTGCCCGGTTGGCAGACGGATATGACCAAGTTCACCTCGGAGGACCAGTTCCCCCGGCAGTTCAAGGACTACATCGCTTTCCTTGAGAAGGAGCTCGAGACACCTATTAAGATTATCAGCATCGGTCCTGACCGCGAACAAACTATCGAGAGAAAGTAAATGGCAAACAAACCGACTATAGTAAAAGGAACGCGCGACTTCGGCCCCGTCGAGATGGCCAAGCGCAACTATATCTTCAACACCATACGCAGTGTCTACGAACTCTACGGCTTCCAGCAGATAGAGACGCCCGCACAGGAGACCCTGCAGACGCTGATGGGCAAGTATGGCGAGGAGGGCGACAAACTGCTGTTCAAGATACTGAACTCAGGCGACTACCTCTCGAAGTTGTCGGCAGAGGACATCTCTCAAATCTCAAATCTCACGCCTCACACCTCAAACCACATCGCCTCCAGGCTTTGTGAGAAAGGTCTGCGCTACGACCTCACCGTGCCCTTCGCCCGCTATGTGGTTATGCACCGCGACGAGTTGCAGTTGCCTTTCAAACGCTATCAGGTGCAGCCCGTGTGGCGTGCCGACCGTCCGCAGAAAGGTCGCTATCGCGAGTTCTATCAGTTCGACGGCGATGTGGTGGGTTCCGACTCGCTCATCAACGAGGTGGAACTGATGCAGATTGTCGACACCGTCTTCACCCGTTTCGGTGTGCGCGTGCAGATCAAGATCAACAACCGCAAGATTCTCACCGGCATCGCCGAGGTCATCGGTGCTGCCGATAAGATTGTGGACATCACCGTGGCTATCGACAAGCTCGACAAGATAGGCATCGACAACGTTAATGCCGAACTGCGAGAGGACGGACTCACCGACGAACAGATTGCGAAGCTGCAGCCCATCATTCTGCTCGAAGGCACCAATGCCGAGAAACTCGACACCATCGCCGAGGTTCTGAAAGACAGCGAGACTGGACTGAAGGGCGTCGAGGAAACCCGCTACATTATTAATATGCTTTCTGGTAATGCGCAGCCCAATTGTCAATTGTCAATTGTCAATTGTCAATTAAACAACGAGCTCCAGCTCGACCTCACCCTCGCACGAGGCCTCAGCTACTACACCGGTGCCATCTTCGAGGTGAAGGCTCTCGACACTCCCATGGGCTCTATCTCCGGCGGCGGACGCTACGACAACCTCACCGGCATCTTCGGCATGCCCGGACTCTCGGGCGTGGGTATCTCCTTCGGTGTCGACCGCATCTACGACGTGCTCACGGCCCTCGACCTCTATCCCAAGGACTCGCTGCAGACCACGCAGGTGCTCTTCATCAACTTCGGCGAGCAGGAGACGGCCTACTGCATGCCCATCGTCGCCCGGGTGCGTCAGGCGGGTATCCGTGCCGAGCTCTATCCCGACAGCACTAAGATGAAGAAGCAGATGTCGTATGCCAATGCCAAGCAGATTCCCTTTGTGGCCCTGGCCGGCGAGAGCGAGATGGCTGCAGGCAAGATTACGCTGAAGAACATGGAGACGGGCCAGCAGACACTGGTCACTGCCGACGAACTGATCGAAACCATCAAATAACGCCGCATGAAACGAATCAAACTACTTGCATGGCTCATGGGCCTGATGTTGCTCTGCACCTCGGCCACACAGCAGAAGAAGACCACCATCTTCATCATTGGCGACTCCACCGCTGCCAAGAAGGACATCTCCAACGGCAAGAAAGAGCGCGGATGGGGCATGGCGCTCCAGTGCTTTTTCGACCCGGAATACATCGTGGTCGACAATCATGCCGTCAACGGACGCTCGTCGCTCTCGTTCATCAACGAGGGCCGCTGGGACAAGGTGCTCGAGAAGCTTCAGCCCGGCGACTACGTCATCATACAGTTCGGACACAACGACGAGAAGCCCAAGGCCGACCGCCACACCGATCCAGGCTCCACCTTCGACTACAACCTGGCCAAGTATGTGCGCGAGACCCGCGAGCACGGCGGCATACCGGTGCTGATGAACTGCGTGGTGCGTCGCAACTTCTTTGTCAACGCACCCCGGAACGACGACGACGAGAAACTGCGCACCACCACCTTCAAGGACGGGGTGAAGATGGTCGAGGGCGACTCGCTCATCGACACGCACGGACTCTACCGGGTGGCACCGCGCGATGTGGCTCGCCGCATGAACTGCCTGTTTGTCGATGCCAACCAGATTACCCACGACCTGGAGCAGGGACTGGGCACCGAGGCCTCCAAGAAGCTCCACATGTGGTATCTGCCGGGCGAGGAGCCTTCCGTGCCCAATGGTCGTCAGGACAATACACATTATAATATATATGGTGCGCACGTCGTGGCGCGGCTGCTGGCCGATGCGCTCTGCCAGGAGATTCCCGTCCTCAGCAAATACCGCACCGACGACAATCCCTGCCGCATGGAAAAATAAAATGGAAAGAAAATAAATAAGACACAAATCCTGCAAAATATTTGCAGGATTTGTTTTTTCTCCGTATCTTTGCCAAAGAGATTCTTATCAATAACTAAACAAAAACCCGTATTATGAAGAAAAAGTTTATCTGCGCCGTTTGTGGATATGTCTACGAAGGCGATGCTGCTCCCGAGAAGTGCCCCATCTGTAAGGCTCCCGCCTCCAAGTTCTCTGAGATGAAGGAGGAAGGTGAAACGACCTATGCCACTGTTCACCGTCTGGGCGATGGCAAGCTTGAGGGTGTGCCCGAGCAGATGATTGAGGAGTTGCGCAACAACTACCGCGGCGAATGCGGCGAGGTGGGCATGTATCTGGCCATGGCCCGTCAGGCCGACCGTGAGGGCTATCCCGAGATTGCCGAGGCCTTCAAGCGCTATGGTTTGGAAGAGGCCGTGCACGCTGCACAGTTTGCCGAGTTGCTGGGCGAGGTCGTGTTCGACACCAAGACCAACCTGGAGAAGCGTGCTGCTGCCGAGCATGGCGCCTGTGCCGACAAGTTTGAGCTGGCCAAGCAGGCCAAGGCTATGGGCTTCGATGCCATTCACGACATGGTGCACGAGGCTGCCAAGGACGAGGCCCGTCACGGTGCCGGCTTCGCCGGACTGCTGAAGCGCTACTTCAAGTAACAGCTACAGCTACACGTAAAGTCCGCCAGGCACAATAAAAAATGCCTCAGGCATAATAAATCACCGGAAAATCCGTTTTATCAATATGATGATAAGACGGATTTTCTTGTTGCTCGCCATCATCGCATCGCTGGTGGCCTGTTCCGACGATGACTCGTTTACCACGAGCCGCACGGCACTGCTGACGTTCTCCACCGACTCGGTCAAGATGGACACCATCTTCTCTAACGTGGGTTCGCGTACCTATGATTTCTGGGTGTACAACCGCGCCGACGACGGCATCCGCCTGCAGAGCGTCAGGCTGCGTCAGGGCAACCAGACGGGTTTTCGCGTCAATGTCGACGGGGCCTATCTCGACAACAGCCTCGGCTCGGTGGTCACCGACCTCGAGGTGCGCAAGGGCGACAGCATCCGTGTGTTTGTGGAGCTGACGGCGCCCGAGAACGGACAGGCCGAGCCCCAGCTCATTGAGGACTTGCTGCTGTTCCGGCTGGAGAGCGGCGTAGAGCAGTCCGTGGTGCTGCAGGGTCATGCCTGGGATGCCATCGCCATGAGCAACGTGGTGGTGCGTGCCGACACGCTGATAGAAAGCCGCAAGCCCATTATTATCTACGGCGGACTGGTGGTCGACAGCCTGGCCACGCTCACCGTCAGAAACACCACACTCTATTTCCACGAGGGTAGGGGACTCGAGGTCTTCGGACGTCTGCTCACCGACAGCGTCGTTTTGCGTGGCGACCGTCTGGACCGCATGTTCAGCTATCTTCCTTACGACCGTGTCAGCGGCATGTGGGGGCGCGATGGCGGCGTGGTCATCCACGGCTCGTCAACGGGCAATGTCATGCGCCGCACCGAGATTCGCAATGCCGGTCTTTACGGCGTGTTCATCGACTCGGCTGCCTGCGACGACCAGCGCCTGCGGCTCGACATGGAGCAGTGCGTCGTCCACAACACCAAGGGGGCGGGCCTTGCGGCCCTCCATGCCAATGTGCGTCTCTACGGCTGTCAGTTCAGCAATGCTCAGGGCGACTGCGTCAGCATCATCGGCGGCAAGGCCGACATCAAGCGCTGCACCCTGGCACAGTTCTACCCCTTCACCGGCGGACGCGGTGCCGCCTTGCTGTTCAGCAGTCTCATGCCGCTCTACGACCTGCGGTGCGACAGCAGCATCGTCACGGGCTACGACGACGATGTGCTGATGGGCGTGCAGACCGACACCGTCAATGCGTTCACTTTTGCGTTCTCCAACACGCTGTTGCGAACGCCCAAGGTCGAGACGGCCGACTCCGTGCGCTTCGCCAATGTCAAGTGGGAATCCCCCAACGACTCCGTCCAGGGCAAGCAGCACTTCGTCCTGATCGACGAGCAGAACCTGAAGTACGACTTCCACCTCGACTCCATATCCACAGCCTGGGGGTGGGGCTGCTATTAACGTTTCCTGGTCAGAACTCGGTAAACACGTTTCCTGGTCAGAACTCGGTAAACGAGAGGGGCATCAGGTGCCTGATGCCGTCCATCGCGTAGATGCGGTTGCGTCCGTAGAGCAGTATGCGGATGGGCTGGTTGAACCGTGTCTCGGTCTCAATCATCACCTGCCGGCAGGTGCCGCAGGGCGACACGGGCTCGGCTGTCAGTTCGCCGCCGGGCTCGCGGGCGGCTATGGCCAGCACCTTCACCGCCGACTCCGGATACTGTGCGCCGGCAGCAAAGATGGCCGAGCGCTCGGCACACAGACCTGCGGGGAAGGCCGCATTCTCCTGGTTGCAGCCGGGCAGCACCACGCCGTTCTCTAATAGTATGGCAGCACCCACATGAAAGTGCGAGTACTTCGCATAGCTGTTGTTGGTCGACTCAATCGCTTTCTGCAGCAGATACTGCTCATCGCTGCTCAGCTCGTTCATCTGACACTCTTTGATTTGGATCTTCAGTTCAAGGTCTTTCATAAATCTGTGCACTTTTTCTCTAATCTGGGGGCAAAGGTAAGCATAAGTGAGCAGAATGCCAAATATTATCCCAACTTTTTCCAAAGAAACAATAATAAAAAGTTTGCGTAAAATTTGGCATTGTAAACAAAACTTCGTATTTTTGCAGGCAGATACGAAAATTGCGATGAATATGACTACGCTAACCAACAGACCCGGCACGTTGCGTCGAGGGGTAA
>ERZ842401.7021-NODE-7021-length-11711-cov-12.119338_pt1 | contig 11711 bp, 7 predicted proteins | sample MGYA00521270_ERZ842401 | MGnify/ENA primary metagenome ERZ842401 (study PRJEB31892, sample SAMEA3878208) | bioreactor metagenome | biome: Moose rumen | place: Sweden | collected 2011-10 | study: EMG produced TPA metagenomics assembly of the PRJEB12797 data set... | reverse complement strand
CCAACGCTACCGGTTGCTCTTCTATCTACTCTGCTTCTATTCCTTCTACTCCTTATACCAAGAACGAGAAGGGTCAGGGCCCATGCTTCAACAACTCCCTGTTCGAGGACTTCTGCGAGTTCGGTCTCGGTATGGCTCTTGGTAACAAGAAGATGAAGGAGCGCGTGGCAAAACTGCTCACTGAGGCTTCTGAGAATGCTCCTGAGGAGTTCAAGGCTCTCGCCGCTGAGTGGATCGCCAATAAGGAGGATGCCGACAAGACGAAGGAGATTGCTCCGAAGTTGCGTGAGGCTATCGCTGCCGGCGCCGCTAATGGTTGCGAGTTCTGCAAGGAACTGAAGACCCTCGACCACTATCTGGTGAAGCGCAGTCAGTGGATCATCGGTGGTGACGGTGCCTCTTACGACATCGGCTACGGCGGTCTCGACCACGTCATCGCTTCTGGTGAGGACGTAAACATCCTCGTACTCGATACGGAGGTTTACTCTAACACTGGTGGTCAGGCATCTAAGGCTACCCCACTCGGCGCTATCGCTCAGTTCGCCGCACAGGGTAAGCGCATCCGCAAGAAGGACCTCGGTATGATCGCTACCACCTACGGTTATGTCTATGTAGCACAGATCGCTATGGGTGCTGACCACGCTCAGACCCTGAAGGCTATCCGTGAGGCTGAGGCATGGCACGGACCATCCATTATCATCGCTTACGCTCCATGTATCAACCACGGTCTGAAGGCAAAGGGCGGTATGGGTAAGAGCCAGGCTGAGGAGAAGAAGGCTGTGGAGTGCGGTTACTGGCACCTCTGGCGCTTCAACCCGGCACTCGCTGAGGAAGGCAAGAATCCGTTCTCACTCGACTCGAAGGAGCCCAACTGGGAGAACTTCCACGACTTCCTGCTTGGCGAGGTTCGCTACCTGTCTGTTAAGAAGGCTTATCCTAACGAGGCCGAGGAACTCTTCGCCGAGGCACAGAAGATGGCTCAGATCCGTTACAAGACCTACGTCCGCAAGACGCAGGAGAATTGGGAGGACTAATCCTAAGCCCCCTAAGTTAGGGGGTGGGGGTCTGAACAGACCGCAATCCCCTATCCTATCCATATTCAAAAGGGCATCCAATGTGGGTGCCCTTTTTTATTCCGATGCCTCCGATCGTATAGAGGAATGCCTCCTGTAGGGGTAACCAGTTACCGTTGTTGGGGTATTAGTGCCGTCCTTCGAGGGGTAAAGTGGCATCCTTTCAACTGTTCGGCTCCAGCCGAACGACTGTGCGGCTCCAGCCAAACAACTGAATGCCTATAGCCGAAAGCAATCCAATCAAAAAATAGTCGCTGTCTATGTGTGGGGGTAGCAGGATTGTAGCACCATTGTAGCAGGATAAATCACGATCGTGCTACAGGCTCCGCCCTTTATTTATCGGTATTTCATCCACATTGTAGCAGGGATAGCAGGATTATTTTGTTTTTGAAATTAAGAGTACAAACTGTCAACCTAAATCAGTACACTACGGTGTCACTCTGCGAAGGTACCGCTTCCGAAGGCAGGATGTAAGGGCATCTTTCCGTGAGCAACATCCTCACGAAAATGAGGAGCCCACTCACAAAAATTAGCAGCCCACTCACGAAAATTAGGAGCCCATTCACGAAAATGAGCAGGCTCCTCACAGAAATGAGCAGGCTCCTCACATGCAACCTTATGACAACCTTGACAACCTCAAAAAGGTTGCAAACCCAGTGGTTATCGGTGTTTTGTCAACCTGACAACCTTTTTCTTGAAAAACATTACTATTATTACTCTTTGGTAAGGATTTCTAAGAACTCATGCTAATTTTTAAAGAATCAAATATATCTGTCAATTGGTGTATAAAAAAGGCGAGGAGGTCACCCTCCCCACCTTGAGTGTTTTCACAACGGAATAATCCTTATTGTGATTTGCTAAAAATTAGTGCTGCAAAGTTAAAGTTTTTCTTCTACATTACCAAATATTTCAGAAGAATTTTGTACTTTTGTAGCATAAGAACTTAAAAACTATAAATATGAAAAGGATTCTTGGCTTGGATTTAGGTACAAATAGTATAGGATGGGCAGTAGTTGAGAAAGAAGACTCAATAGGGCACATTGTAAAATCTGGAAGCAGAATTATCCCTATGGATGCTGCAACACTCGGAGATTTTGCGAGTGGAAACACGAAATCTCAAACTGCTGACCGTACAGCAAAAAGAAGTGCTCGCAGAATGAGAGAACGCTTCCTTTTAAGGCGTGAGCGTTTACACCGTATTCTTCATCTTTTAGGTTTTCTTCCCAAGCACTATGACGAAAGAATTGGATGGGATTTGGAGAATGACAATAAGCACTATGGCACATTTTTAGATGGAGATGAGCCAAAGATTGCATGGAAGAAAGGAGATGATGGAAAATGCGAGTTCATTTTCCAAAGTTCTTTTCACGAAATGCTTGATAATTTCAAGAGCCAATATCCAAATCTCACTTCGAATGGCAAGAAGATACCATACGACTGGACACTTTATTACTTGCGTCAAAAAGCCCTTTCACACAAGATTAGTAAGGAAGAACTTGCTTGGATAATACTGAACTTCAACCAAAAACGAGGCTACAATCAACTTCGAGACGATGAGGTCTTCGAAAATGCAGATTACAAAAAAGAAGAATACATGTGCCTGACAGTGAGTAGCATCACTGCTGACGACACATCAAAAGGAAAAGACGTATGGTATGAAATTAAATTTGAGAATAGCGACATTGTATACAGAAGGAAAAGTAAATACCTCTTAGACTGGGTGGGAAAGAAACGCAACTTAATCGTTACAACTAAACTGGATGAGAATGGTACACCCAAGTTGAAGAAAGACGGTTCCATTGACTACAGTGTCAAATCTCCTAACGAAAACGACTGGGCTTTACAGAAAATTAAAACTGAACATGACTTAAAATCATCTGGGCAAACAGTTGGTCAGTTTATCTATGCCGCTTTATTGGCTAATCCGTCAGAGAAAGTTCGTGGTGGCTTAGTCCGGACTATCGAACGTGACTTTTACAAAGATGAGTTGGAACGAATTCTAAAAAAACAAGCAGAATTCCATTCTGAACTTACTAACAAAAGCCTTTATGAAGAATGCATCAACGAACTATATCGTAACAACGAAATACACAGAAATATTATTAGTCACAATGATTTCACCTATTTAATATTAGAGGATGTTATTTTCTACCAGCGTCCACTGAAGAGCAAAAAATCACTAATTGACGACTGCCCTTATGAATACCATAAAGGTGCTGATAAGGAAACTGGAGAAATCTGTACCTATCCATTGAAGTGCATTGCCAAGTCAAATCCCTATTTCCAAGAATATCGTATATGGAAATTCCTTAGTGACTTGCGCATCATAGAAAATACAAAAGAAGTAAATGGTCATATGCTTCCTGATGTGGACGTAACTTCCGAGTTCATACCTGATAACGAAGCATGGAGCAACCTTTATCTATGGCTTAATGACAAGAGTAACATAGAGCAAGGCGAATTACTCACACATCTTGGCATTAAGAAAAAAGAACACAACAAATACAGGTGGAACTTTGTGGAGGACAAGAAGTATCCCATGAATGCCACTCGCCATGCATTACTCGCAAAAATGCAAGAGAACGAAACACTATCACGTGAATTAGAGCAATCATTATGGCATTTACTCTATTCCACAAAATCGAAGGCAGAAATAGACAAATCACTCTCTAAATCAAGCAAAGGAGGGACCATATATACCAAGTTGGTTTCTGCCGGAATCTCGGAAATGTCCATAGAGAAACTGAAAAACGTGAAGTTACCAGACGAAGGCTATGGGGCTTATTCCGAAAAGGCTATTAAGAAACTATTGCCATTAATGCGCTCTGGTATCTTATGGGATGTGAACTGTATTGATTCTGCGACCCAACATAGGATAGAGCAATTTGTAAAAGGCGAGACCATAGATGAAATATCTGAGAACGTTAGACAGAAGATTGCTTCATTAACTGACATCAGTTTATACCAAAGACTGCCAGAATGGTTAGCCTGTTATATCGTATACGGCAGGCATAGTGAGGCAAGCGACATCGTTAAATGGAAAAATCCTAACGATATCAACATTTATCTCAACAACTTCAAACAGCATTCACTGCGCAATCCAATCGTAGAATGTGTCATTTTGGAGACACTAAGAGTAGTTCGAGACATTTGGACTCGTTATGGCGATATAGATGAAATTCATGTCGAAATGGGGCGTGATTTAAAGAATCCAAATGACAAACGCCGTCGCATCACACAGCAAGTCCTTGAAAACGAAAACACCAACATTCGTATCAAAACCCTGCTCGCAGAACTGATTCATCCAGAGTTCGACATCCAGAATGTTCGTCCTTACTCTCCCAGCCAGCAAGACTTGCTTCGTATCTATGAAGAGAATGTATTAGCCAATAGTGAACCAGATGACGAGATTCGAGATATCATAACAAATCTCTCTAATCCAACTAAGCAACCCTCAAGAAGTCAGGTGTTGCGATACAAGTGCTGGCTCGACCAGAAGTATTGTTCTCCTTATACTGGTCAACCAATTCCACTCTCACGGTTATTTACCTCTGACTACGAGATAGAACATATCATTCCTCAGTCTCGCTTTTTCGATGACTCTTTTTCTAATAAGGTTATATGCGAGTCCGAGGTTAACAAACTCAAAGACAACGATCTTGGATATGAATTTATCAAGAAACATCATGGACAGACCATTCTATTGGGGACTGGTAGGATGGTAAGAATCCTTGAAATAACAGACTATGAGAGATTTGTAAAAGAGACCTACGGAAGTGCAAATGCCGCACTAAAACGCAGAAAACTTTTGATGGATGACATCCCTGCAGACTTTATTCAACGCCAGATGAATGACAGCCGCTATATCAGTAAGGTTATTAAAGGGCTGCTCTCTAATATAGTAAGGACGATAGATGAAGATGGCAATCTTGAACGAGAAGCCATTTCGAAAAACTTAATTACCTGTAATGGTTCTGTTACAACACGATTGAAGCGTGACTGGGGACTTGGCGAAGTTTGGAACTATATTGTTCTGCCACGTTTCCAGCGTCTTAACGATCTCTCTGGCAATACATGCTTTACATCTTACAATACTCATGGCAATGAAATTCCTGCTATGCCTCTTGAACTACAAAAAGGATTCAACATCAAACGTATTGACCATCGTCATCATGCAATGGATGCCATTGTTATAGCATGTACGACAAGGGAGCATGTTAATTTGTTAAATAACGAATCCGCACTTCCTGAGCATCAAGAAATGAAGCATGCGTTATCTCGGAAACTGCGTAGATGTGAGGATGTCATCATAAACGGAAAGAAACGCAGTATATACAAGGAATTCATCATGCCTTGGACAACATTTAAGAATGATACTCTTTCGTCACTTCAGCAAATTGTAGTTAGTTTCAAACAAAATATTCGTGTGCTTAATCAAGCAACGAACATATATTCAAAGTATAAAGATGGACAGAAGACTTTCATCAAACAACAGGGCACAGACCATTTTGCCATTCGAAAGTCGCTCCATAAAGACACTGTTTTTGGTCATGTTAATCTACAACGCATCAGAACAACAAAACTAAAGGATGCTTTGAAAGATGCAAATCGTATTGTGGACAAGCGACTAAAGAAAAAGATAAAGTATTTAAGAGTCAAGCACTATAACGATAAACAACTGCTGGTATATTTCAATGATTATGCCTATGAATGGAAAGGCTATGACTTCAATAAAGTAGAGGTCTTCTACTTTACTGACGAGAGAGAAAAAATGGTAGCAACCCGCTTCTGTAACGATCTTGTCAGCATATTCAGTGGTAAGAACAAAAAGCAAGACATTGAGAAAGTCATATCACAGATTACAGACACAGGCATTCAGAAGATTCTTACCAATTATCTAAATGAGAATCTTGACAGGATAGAATTTGCTTTCTCTGCAGAAGGACTGGAGCAAATGAATGAGAACATTGCCAATTATAATAGTGGAAAACAACACAAGCCTATTTATAAGGTACGTTTGTTTCAGCCAAAAGGAAATAAGTTCAAAGTTGGTCTTACAGGCAATAACAGCAAAAAATATGTCGTTGCAGATGCTGGTACAAATTTATTCTTTGCAGTTTATCAAACTGAGGAAGGACAAAGAAAGTTCCAAACAATTCCCCTTGAAGAAGTTATTATGCGCTTAAAACAAAAGTTACATCCTGTTAATGAGACTGACGAAGAAGGCAACAAACTATTATTTTACATTTCCCCGAATGACTTAGTTTACATCCCTACACCAGATGAATGTACTAGTAATAATATAAATACAGATCATTTTGTTACAAATAGGATTTACAGGTTTATCGATAGTAGCGGAACTACTGCGAATTTTATTCCTAATACGATATCGAATGTAATTTATCATCTTAAAAAAGAAGAAGCAGATAAATTCTGTAAAAACTCTGTTATTCAAGATGAACTAGGAAAAGGAAGTCCACAATCTAAAAACCAAAAGGCTATTACAGAAGAAATGATTAAAGATATTTGTATTCCTTTATCCGTAAATCGTCTTGGTGAAATTAAAAGAAGATGATTAAGAAAACTCTTTGTTTTAGTAATCCTGCCTATCTTTCGTTGAGGGATGCCCAGTTAGTTATCAAACTCCCTGAAGTGGAAAAAGCAGATAATCTGACTGAGGAATTTAAGAGTGCGACAGAAACAACACGCCCTATTGAGGATATTGGCGTGGTAGTACTTGACCACAAGCAAATCACAATAACCTCTGGAGCACTCGAAGCATTATTAGAGAATAATTGTGCTGTTATTTCTTGTAACTCTAATCATATGCCTGTGGGATTGCTACTTCCTTTGGTTGGCAATACTACTCAGAACGAACGATTCCGTGATCAGATAGATGCTTCCTTACCCCTTCGTAAGCAACTCTGGCAACAGACAATACAATATAAGATTCGTAATCAGGCTGCTGTTCTTAATGACTGTACGAACACGGAGACTAAATGTATGCAGATATGGGCTAATGAGGTAAGAAGTGGTGATCCTGATAATGTTGAAGCACGTGCTGCCGTATACTACTGGAAAGGACTCTTTGGTCGCATTCCTGGGTTCATCAGAGGACGTGACGGTGTCCCACCCAACAACCTCCTCAATTATGGCTATGCTATTCTTCGTGCAGTTATTGCCCGTTCGTTGGTAGCAAGCGGACTACTACCTACATTGGGCATTCATCATCACAATCGATACAATGCTTATTGCTTGGCTGACGATATCATGGAACCATATCGTCCATACGTTGACCGTCTCGTCTATGACATCACAGAACAATATGGCGAAGACGTTGAACTATCAAAAGATATCAAGTCTGAATTACTTTCTATCCCGACATTAGATGTAGTAATTGGTGGCAAACGCAGTCCTCTAATGGTTGCAGCATCTCAAACTACCGCCTCTCTTTATAAATGCTTTAGTGGTGAACTACGGAAAATAGTATATCCAGAAATGTAATGATAGCAGAACGATTTAGTGAATACAGGGTTATGTGGCTCATGGTATTGTTTGACTTACCTACAGAAACAAAGAAAGACATTCGTGAATACACTAAATTTCGAAAGCGTCTTATTCAAGATGGTTTTACTATGTTCCAGTTCTCCATTTATGTCCGACATTGTGCAAGTATGGAGAATGCAGAGGTGCATCGAAAAAGGGTAAAGGCAATATTACCTGAGTTTGGTAAAGTGGGAATCATGTGTATCACAGATAAACAATTTGGAAATATTGAAATATTCTATGGTACAAAGCCACAACTTCCCAATGCCCCAGGGCAACAACTTGAATTATTTTAGAAAAAGAGAATTCCATCCTAACGATGGAACTCTCTTTTAACTTTGCAGCATTTTTTCTTTTCTAATTTTCTTTGCAACTATCTGTAATTCAGTCCATTTCTCGAATCCAGATGTTTATGCCTCTGCAAAGATACTAATTTTTTAGCAAATCACAACTTTTTCTATCTATAGCCTATACTCTATACTGATGTTTATGCCTCTGCAAAGATACTAATTTTTTAGCAAATCACAACATAATCCACAATGGAAAGCAAGTAAAAGTAGATGTTTATGCCTCTGCAAAGATACTAATTTTTTAGCAAATCACAACTGCGCATACCACGCTTGTCACGAGCTTTATGATGTTTATGCCTCTGCAAAGATACTAATTTTTTAGCAAATCACAACGTAAAATGCTTGTATGTCCATATTGACAAAGATGTTTATGCCTCTGCAAAGATACTAATTTTTTAGCAAATCACAACATTACTATAGAACGTACAACTTCATACAGAGATGTTTATGCCTCTGCAAAGATACTAATTTTTTAGCAAATCACAACCCCTTAGTGTCATGTACACTCCTGCTCCTGATGTTTATGCCTCTGCAAAGATACTAATTTTTTAGCAAATCACAACTGATGAGATTGAGCAGAATAAGGAAAAGCAGATGTTTATGCCTCTGCAAAGATACTAATTTTTTAGCAAATCACAACCAACTCTATTAAGGTATCGCCCATTGGTAGGATGTTTATGCCTCTGCAAAGATACTAATTTTTTAGCAAATCACAACGTGTTCGACTACATGGATGGCGAGTGTGTGGATGTTTATGCCTCTGCAAAGATACTAATTTTTTAGCAAATCACAACCAGTTGAGGCATCTGTCTTATATATAAACGAAAAAAGAGCATTGGATAAAGAGCAGAAAAATTCTACAGAATCTTAATTTTTTGTAGCGCACAGACGTTTCAATGACTGTGCGCCTGTCTAACCAAAAATTCTTCAATTATGAAGTTACCATCTGTAGTTGAGTTCTAATCCCTTTTCCTTTATCCATGCCTGAAAATCGTTGGTAGTATTGTTTTGAGGCTGTATAATCTTTAATACTTTCGGTCGGCAATCGCTGTGGGTCTCTCCGATTTCGCTGCATCGTCTTATCACCTCCTGAGTGCTGACGTAAGCGCATTGTACGCGGGTTGTCTCTGCGCCGGAGAAGTAGAGCATATCGCCACAGCCTGTAAGTTTCTCTGCTCCTACCTGGTCTATAACCACACGGCTGTCTGTGCCCGTCGTGGTACGGAAAGCAATACGTGTAGGGAAGTTTGCCTTGATGTTTCCTGTTACAATCGTTGCGGACGGTCGCTGAGTGGAGATAATAAGGTGCATACCTACGGCACGGGCTTTCTGTGCGAGTCGGCAGATGTAGTATTCGATGTTTCGTCCGTACTGGCGATCCATTACGAGGTCTCCGTACTCGTCGATGACAATGACGTAATACTCCATCGGATTACCGCTTATCTCGTTGTATTCACGGATATTCCTTGCGCCAAGTTCGTTGAGCATGGTGTAACGCTTATCCATGAGTCGGCAAAGAGCATCGAGCATTGTCAGTGCGTGAGGAGCCTCTGTTATGATTGGCGGCATTCCCTGCATCTGTGTGATGTATGGTCGTGCAATTTCGCTGTATGCTGACAGTTCCACTTTCTTGGGGTCTATCAGCACAAGTTTCAACTCGTCGGGTGTCTTCTTATGCAGAAGAGACATGAGCATTACGTTAAGTCCGACAGACTTTCCCTGCCCTGTTGCACCTGCAACAAGGAGGTGGGGCATTTCGGTAAGGTCTGCCATGAAGATTTCATTAGTTACGGTTCGTCCGATGGCAAGAGGTAGAGCCATGTCGGAAGTAAGGTACTCTGGTGAGCAAAGGATCTCTGAGAGCGGAAGAACAGGACGCTGCTTGTTAGGCACTTCTATTCCCACGCTCCCGTCTGCCAGCGGTGCAATGATGCGCACGGATGACACACCAAGGACTGATGCCAGTTCGTCTTTCAGCCCGCGAATCTTTGACACACGGACACCAAGTTGCGGTCGGAACTTATAGAGCGTTACGGCTGCTCCCTGGATTTCCTCAAAGTCGTAGGTTGTAATCTTGAAAGACAACAACGTAGCGGTTATGAGGTCTTTACGGGATAGTTGTTCGTTCATAATTGTTTCTTGATTGATTTGTCGTACTTCCATCCTTTGTCGGGAGGATAGAAGTGAAAGAGACTACCGACACCAATCGATGCAGGCGACTCCGTAGCGGTCGAGATTACGGATCATCATGTCAGCAACGATGAATGCGCCTTTGTAGCAGGGGTCGTTTTCTTTGTCTTTGAGACGTTCTAAGGCTTTGTCACCTTGTTCGTTAGAGATACGTCCCTGCTGTGCCATACGATAGTAGAAGCAATCTTCTATGAGACCGTTTGGATGGATTTGCAGTTCTGGGATGGCAGATGCTTCACTCTTTGTCATTGTGGGTTGAAAGTTTTGAGTTCCATAATTATAACGAATTTAAAGTTCTTATATATTCAAACTAAAGCCCCAGCATATAACTGCTCAACAGGAAATATCAAATCCCAATTCTTGCCCCATACAATATTGCCGTTCTCTATAGTAAAACGACTAAACTTACGGGGATATAGATATTTGTTATACTGAGGATGTGGATGTCGACGAATGAAATCGCCCACATTCACATGCTGTGTTGTATGGTCGCTAAACGTTAAGCAAACGGTCAAGTTTCCTGCGTTCTCTGCTTTGATAACATAAATATTCTCCATATATTCCTCCTTATAGTTATATTTTCTTCTTGATATTAGTACTACGCACCGCCTGTTTTAGGACAAAGAACTTTACCCACTTTTCCACAATGTTTCTGTAGTACTTATGAATAAAAGACTCTGCCGTACGCTTATCTTTATCTGACAGCGGATTGGCACCTTTCTTTTCTCTTACCTTAAGTTCCAACAAAACACCATTCATGATGATAAGATCGAAAATACTCTCATTCGCACCATGAATCACATGAACATGTATTGGTTCGTGTTCGTTGGAGTAGAAATAGAATATAAATCCGAAATATTCAAAAATCTTTGGCATACTCAACTTTTCTTTTTTGCAAAGATACAAATATTTTTGTAATCAACAAGGATTATAGGGAAAGTTTTATTTAGACTCTTCCCCCTCAAACGGCAAGGCTCCTAAGAACTTGTCGAAGTCGCTTTGGAACAGACGGTCTTGCACGATGCGATACCGCTCAAACTCTGTCTCAGCATGGAGAACCGCCTCCTCATGAAATTCCGACAAACCTGAATATAGGGTACAAGCCCCGTTGGGATCGGCAAGCGACTTGTTATAACGGAGTTCTTTTTTTATTTCCTCAGTTCAGAAACGCTGACCTGGAAGGTATGTTCATCAATGATTGCATAGGGCTTATAAAGGCTCTGTCCGAAACAATAGCGGCACCTGATGCGAGATTGATCAGGTGCCGCTTGATGGTATCGGATGAGGAATTATCCTCCGAAGTTATCGTACATGATAGACTCGGACTCTACGCCTAGACTGTCGAGCATCGAGACGACAGCCTTCGACATAGGACCAGGACCGCACATGTAATACTCGATATCCTCGGGAGCCTCGTGGTCCTTCAGATAGGTCTCGAGCATCACCTGATGAACAAAGCCCGGAGTGTACTTCACACCTGCTGCGTCGGCTGCGGGGTCGGGACGGTCGAGGGCGAGGTGGAAATGGAAGTTGGGGAACTCCTTCTCCAAGC
>ERZ842401.7020-NODE-7020-length-11714-cov-4.173600_pt1 | contig 11714 bp, 9 predicted proteins | sample MGYA00521270_ERZ842401 | MGnify/ENA primary metagenome ERZ842401 (study PRJEB31892, sample SAMEA3878208) | bioreactor metagenome | biome: Moose rumen | place: Sweden | collected 2011-10 | study: EMG produced TPA metagenomics assembly of the PRJEB12797 data set... | reverse complement strand
ACTTGCACCCGTTAGATTATGCCCATGTCGGGCGAACTCAGAAAAGGAATCCGTGCAACTTCTGGTTGCACGGATTTCTTTTTTTCCTACTTACTGGGAATCTCGTGATCTGCGGGCCTCGCCGGGCGTGATTCCGAATTTTTTCTTGAAGGTGGCAGAAAAATGGGAAACATTCTTAAAGCCCACATCGAAGCACACATCTGAAACACGCCGTCCCCGTTTGAGTAATTCCACGGATGCGCGCAGTCGTCGGTCCGTCAGCCAGCGCTCAGGCGACAGCTCGCTCATCTTCTTGAAATCTCGCTTAAAAGTAGATAGGCTGCGCCCTGATGCACAGGCGAACTCACCCATAGACATATCGCACCTGAAGTTCTTCTCCATGAAGTCCTGCAGGTCGATTTTCTGGGATTGGTGGTTGAGCATTGAGTCGGCCATATTGATAGGGTGTCTCTGATGAATATTGGGTGACACATGAGGGGAGTGTCTCACCTTGCGCTGCAAAGATACACGATTCAAAAGCATCCGCGTTTGTTTTACGGGTCAATTTTGTGTTTGGGCATGTTTTTATGATGAAAATGTGCAGTTTAGGGGCTTTTGGAAACATTTTATAAAGAAAAAAGCAAAGAAAAGGAGCCGTTTCACGGAAAATCCCTACCTTTGCAGGCAACCAGATGACATAAATTCAAGTCTATGAAACGTTTTGCCTTTAAAATGTTCCTCAAGCCGGGGTGCGAGGAGGAATACGAGCGGCGTCACTCTGCCCTGTGGCCTGAACTGAAAAAAGGAATCAAGGAGGCCGGCGTAGGCAACTACAGCATCTATTGGGACCGCGACACGAACATCCTCTTCGGCTACCAGGAGATTGAGGGTGAGCAGAGCTCACAGGACATGGGCACCGACGAGACAACCAAGAAATGGTGGGCGTACATGAAGGATATCATGGAGACCAACCCCGACAACAGCCCTGTCACCATCCCCATCCGGGAAGTGTTCCATTTGGATTAACCGCAGGACTTTCTTCACGCTTTTCCACCCACCGGCGTGCTCACCTTGAAGCGGAGCTCGCGTGCATCGAAGGTGATGCCCGGCCCCGAGAAGAAATGAGGGAGTGCGCCACTGGCAGCCAGCTCGGCGGGAGAGCCTATGAGGATACTCGCGTGAGCGGCATCGTTCTCTTCCTTGCGCATCAGCCAGAGCCGGTCTGCAGTTTGCAGGGCCAGCTCCACATCGTGCGTGGAGAGGAAGATGGTCTTTTGCATCTCGTGGGACAGACGCCGCAGCAGCGACATCGTCTCGACCTTTGAGGGGAAGTCCAGGAACGCCGTGGGCTCATCGAGGAAGATGACGGGCGTCTGCTGTGCCAGTACCTTGGCAATCATCACCTTCTGACGCTCGCCGTCGGAGAGCGTGTGAATCATCCGGTGAGCCAGCGGCGCAATGCCCACCTGACTGATGGCCGCGTCAATGGCCGCTTCATCGGCCGCCTCCAGTTTTCCCCAGAAACCAGTGTAGGGACTGCGCCCCATCGCAATCATCTCGCGCACGCGCATACCTCTTATATTAGGGCGCTCCGTGAGGACGACGCCGATGCGGGTGGCCAGTTCCTGGGCTGAGAATGTCACCAGGGGCTGGCCATCCAGCAAGATGTTGCCCGCCAGAGGCGGTTGGAAGGCAGAGAGCGTGCGCAGCAGCGTACTCTTCCCCGCCCCATTAGACCCCAGCAGGCAGGTGAAGTCACCTGCCTGCAGATGGGCTGAGATGTCACGGGCTACCACTCGCAGCCCGTGGCGGGTACGGTAGCCTATGGTGAGATGTTGCAACTGGATGTCCACGACGAGAGGGCTACGAACTTATTCTATCTGGTGACAGTAGTTGACGCCGAGACGGTCGTACAGCTTGAGCATCCGGGGCAGACGGGTCTTGAAGTTCTCGAAGTCCTTCTGCTCGGAGCGGCACCACTGCACCTCGCTGATGGCATCCAGACGCGGCAGGAGCATATAGAACACGTGCTCGGGGTAGCCAACGTATTCCCCCCAGAGGTTCACCTGCGGGCCGAGAATGTATTTCTGCTCCTCGTCGGAAAGCTGGTCGGGAATGAGGGGCTCGAAACTATAGACCTTCGAGACTGGAAGATAGCCGCCGATGCCGAGGGGCTGTCCCCACTGGTCCTTGAGCTGGTAGTAGTCGATATAGCAGTAGTCCGTGGGAGTCATGATGACGCGGTGGTGCTGCCGGGCCGCTTCAATACCGCCGTTGATGCCTCGCCAGCTCATGATGATGCCCCCCTCGGTGAGTCCGCCTTCAAGCACTTCATCCCATCCAATCATGTCGCGTCCGCGCTCCTTCAGGAACTGCTCTATCTCGTGGTTGATCCACGTCTGCAGCTGGTTCTCGATGCTGTGCCTGCCGTCGTCCTTCAATCCGAGTTCCTGAGCCCTGGCCTGACACTTGGGGCAGTTCTTCCAGCGCGACTTGGGGCACTCGTCGCCACCGATATGGATATACCTGGAGGGGAACACATCGCAGAGCTCGCCAAAGACGGTCTTCAGGAAGGTCATCGTCTCGGGATTACCCGCGCAAAGCACCTCGTGGCTCACGCCCCACTGTTCCCACACGGGATAGGGGCCTCCCGTGCAACCGAGGTTCGGAAAGACGTGCAGAGCCCCCATCATGTGCCCCGGCATGTCGATTTCGGGAATCACGTTGATATAGCGTTCCGCGGCGTAGTTCACAATCTCGCGACACTGCTCCTGGGTGTAGTAGCCGCCGTAGCGTTGACCGTCATAGATGCCGCTGTTGCGCCCCAGCACCGTCTGGTTTCTCACACTACCCTTCTGGGCCAGCTCGGGCAGTGCCTTCACCTCGAAGCGCCAGCCCTGATCCTCGGTGAAATGCCAGTGGAACTGGTTGCATCCGTGCAGGGCCATGAGATCCAGATACGTCTTGATGGTCTCTATGGAGAAGAAGTGGCGCGCACAGTCGAGATGGGCGCCGCGATAGGCGAAGCGGGGTTCATCCTGGATCTGTACGTAGGGGAACTCGATGCTGACGGGTGATCCGTCAGCCACACGGCCCTGCAGGGGCAGGCTCTTGCGCAGGGTCTGTGCCGCGCGGAAGAAACCTATAGGCTGGCGGGCCTGGACGAGGATGCCGTTCTTGTCGATGGTGATGGCGTAGGCCTCCTGCTGCTGTTCCGTGAGCGCGGGGGCCTTGGTACCGTTCTTGTTCTTCTTGGCTTTCTTGTCTGCCGGGAGTCCCAGCGTCAGACGAATGGCGGCTTTCTTATCCTGCGGTGTCATCTGGAGATGAATGCCCGTCAGCGTCTCCACCCAGCGGTGCAGGAACTGCGCGTTACGTGCGACCTCCGGGTTTCCGGCATCATAGGCGATGCCCATGCCCGATTGCAGGATGAACAACTGGCTGTCATCGGCCGCCACGCTCTTGGGCTGCGGGATGATGCCGTAGTCGGCGCGCTGCGCATGGAGGAAGAGCGGTGCGCAAAGCAAGAGTAAACTAAGGAGGAACTTTTTCATCGTGAGGAAAGTTTGAAAGGTTTTTCGTGGCAAAGATAAGGAATCTTTTTGATACAGCAGCAAGAAGACGGCATAAATATTGCCTGAAGACAGAAATCCCCACCGGAAAACGTGTACTTTCCGGCGGGGATGCAATCAATCGGCTTGCAGCTGACAGGCTACAATCACCGGCGGCCTATTCGACTTCCACGTAGTCACCCGTAGGTTCAGCAGCCTGAGGCTCATCGCTGGCATTGAGCACGAAGAAGGAGACGATGAGCATGAATTCCGTCACGACCTCAGCAAAGAAGATGCCCACGAAACAGGCGCAGAAGCCCAGCAGTGCAATACCCGCCATCGTGAGGCCCATGAGGAAGAGATTCCAGAAGTTACCGCGGGTCATCTCCCAGGAGCGCTTGAAAGCCTCCGTGAAGGAAGCGCCCTGCGTGGCAGCGAGCAGCGGAGCATACCACAGGCGAACGCCAATCCAGATACCGGGAAGGATACACGCGCAGGTACCGATACCCACGATGATACCGTAGCAGAGCTCCACGCAGAAGAAGATCGCCAGCTGGTTGAAATCCACCCTGAACGCCTCGCTGAGCGACTCATAGGGACGCCCGTTCTTGTAGGCGTTGACGTAGAGGTTCAAGAGAACGTAAGCCAGATAGACAATCAGCAGAGCGGCGATGATGCCCTTCACCGGGTTGAAGGAGATAGCAGTGGCGTAGGCCTCCATGAAGGCGGCACTGTCGCCAAGGTTGGCAGCCTCCATGAGGGAGTCGGCATCTACATCGACTATGAAATTTCTCAGTATGCTGTTGAAGATGGACAGCAGCACAAACAGGGGCCAGTGTTTTACGGCGAGATCCCACGCGCGGGAGACGATGTCTCCGATAACGATTTTTTTCATAATATGTATTTATGGGTTATTCTTCAGTGAATGGGCAGCAGATTGCGGACGATGCCCCAGGCAAGGGCGATGCAGAGCATCACGACAGCGGCTTGCGACGAGAACGCGCGGCGCCACAGCCACCACGCTCCCGCGAGGGGTACTCCAAGGAACAAACCCGGATTTAGCCAGAAGGCTTCAGCCACCTGCCCATGCAGGAGGGCCAGCACCATGCGCTGGGCACCGCAGAAGGGGCAGTCGAGACCCGTGAGCCAATGGAAAGGGCAGATCAGCATGTCAAGTGTCGAAGGGTCATCATTCTCGTGATTTCCTGTGCAAAGGTACGCGATTTTGCCCAAACAGCCAAAGCGCAACGCCGAAATCTGTCAAAAGACCTTCAAAAGCCTATTTCTCATCAAAAGGCAGGAGGGAGAAACGTTCGGGGAGCTCCGCCAGGAAACGACGCGTGACCTCGAAGCTGCGGTCGGCCATCTCATCCCAGAAGTTGAAGTACTGCTGGATGTGTTCATCAGCTCCGGGCGTGTCGCTGAGAACACGGAAGCTGACGAAGGGTGTCTGCAAAAGGAAGCATGTTTGCGCGATAGCCGCACTCTCCATATCCACCGCCAGCGCCTCCGGGAACTGCACCTTGATGGCTTCCAGCTGGGCGCGGTCACTGATGAACTGGTCGCCAGAGCAGATGAGGCCGGGCTTAATGGGGAATGGAGAATTCAGTGCCGCCTCCACGAGTTCCTGCTCCGCGCGGAAGCGGGCGGGGAGACCCTGCACCTGACCAGGCTCGCAGCCGGGGATGCTGACATCGTGGTAGGCCACCTGCGTGCTCACCACGACATCCATCACGTGCAGGCCGGCGTCGATGCCGCCGGCACATCCGGTGGAGATGATGCAGTCGGGTGCATAGCGCCGGATGAGGGTGGCTGAGCCTACGGCAGCATTGACCTTCCCAATACCGCATTGCAGGAGGATGAGTGTGTTGTTGCCGAGGCTCCCGCAGACGAAGTTGTAGCGGCCGTCCTGTTCCGTGTGTGCATCGGCCAGCAGCACTGTGAGCTGTTCGTGCTCCTTCGTCATGGCCGAGAGGATTCCGATTTTCATAAGTCTGTCTTGTCCTTGAAGGGTTGATTTGGCTGCAAAGGTACAATAAAATGCCGCAAAAGACGAAAAAAGGAAGCGGAAAAATAAAAATACCGCGCTTTTGGCGGGCTTTTCAGGAAAAAGCACTATCTTTGCACAACCTTTAACCCGCGATTCCCTTATGCTCCAGATTCGTTGCAAGAACAACGGCGTCACGAAGAGTTTCTCCGAGGGCGCTTCTTTGTTAGATGTCTATCAAGAGTTTGCAGAAGATCTCCGGATGGAGTTCCCCGTCATCTCCGCCAAAGTAAACAACACCTCACAAGGCCTCAAGTTCAGGCTCTACCAGAACCGCGACGTGGAGTTCTTGGACGCCCGCTCCGGTTCGGGGCACCGCGTCTATGTGCGGTCGTTGTGCTTCGTCCTCTACAAAGCGGCCACCGACCTCTTCCCCGGTGGCAAGCTCTTCATCGAGCATCCGCTGTCACGCGGCTACTACTGCAACTTCAAGAAACGCGGCGGCGAGGCGCTCAGTGAGCCCGATGTGCAGCGCATCTGCGAGCGGATGCAGGAGATCATACGCCTCGATATGCCCTTCCGTCGCTTCGAGGCCACCACGGAAGAGGCCGTGCGCGTCTTCACTGAACGTGGCTTCACCGACAAGGTCAAGCTCTTCGAGACCAGCGGACAGATCTACACCGATTATTATATGTTGGGCGACACTGTTGACTACTACTACGGTCCCCTCGTGCCCTCGGCAGGCTACCTGCAGGTCTGGGGACTGGAGCACTATCATGACGGGCTGCTCCTGCGCGTTCCCGACAAGGAGAATCCCATGCAGCTGGCTCCCAAGGTGGAACAGCCTCGCACCTACGCCATGTTCGCCGAGAAGGTACGCTGGGACATCATCATGCGCCTCTCCAATGCCGGCGATGTGAACAAGGCGATTCTCAAGGGGCACGCCTCGGAGCTCATCCAGGTGAGCGAGGCCCTGCAGGAGAAGAAGATCGTCAAGATCGCCGAGGAGATTGAGCAGCGCTTCTACAACCAGGAGCATCCCGTGCGCCTCGTCCTCGTCACCGGCCCCTCCAGCTCCGGCAAGACCACCTTCTGCAAGCGCCTCTCCGTGCAGTTGATGGCATGTGGTCTGCGGCCTATGTCCTTCTCCACCGACGACTACTTCGTCAACCGTGTCGATACGCCCCGTCTGCCCGACGGCAGCTATGACTTCGACAACATCCGTGCCGTCGATTGCGAGCTCCTCGAAGACCATCTCACCCGCCTCATGGCAGGGGAGCGCGTCGAGGTGCCCGAATACAACTTCACAACCGGCAGGCGCGAGTACAACGGCAAGCGGCTCCGGATGCAGAACGACAGCATCCTGATCATCGAGGGCATCCACGCCCTCAATCCGCTGCTCACCGAGCGCATTGCCGACTCCATGAAGTTCCGCATCTTCATCTCTGCCCTCACCAACGTCTCCCTCGACGACCATAACTGGATTCCTACGCAGGACAACCGCCTGCTCCGCCGCATCATCCGCGACTACAACAAGGGAGCCTTCACCGCCCAGCAGACCATCAGCCAGTGGAAGAACGTCTGCGATGCCGAGGAGCGCTGGATCCTGCCTTTCCAGGAGAACGCCGACGCGATGTTCAACTCAGCCTTGAACATCGAGTTTGCCGTCCTGCGCACCCACGCCGAGATCATCCTGGCCTCCGTGCCCCGCAACTGTCCCGAGTACAGCGAGGCACACCGTCTTCTGAAATTCATCCACTACTTCATCCCCATCAGCGACAAAGAGATACCGCCCACGTCCATTATGCGTGAGTTCGTAGGCGGCTCCAGTTTCAAATATTAGGTGGGTTCTATTAATTTCCACCATTAAAGCGGAAATCTTCTTACTGCGCGGCATCGAAGTCAGCCAGCTTCTTCAGATAGTATGCGCGCAGGTCAGCCCAGCGGTAATAGGGATGTTGCGTCGTGGGCACTGGCAGCGTCATCTCCCGTTCGTTGAGCAGCGCCTTGACAAGGATGTCACCATTGGGGTCGGTCATGTCCACCGGTCCCTTGTCTTTCTTCAGGCGGTAATAGATGAGCTGGATGTTGCAGGCCATGGGGAAGATGTTGTAGTTGCGCCACACCGCATCCAAGTCATCAAGGTTCTCCACGCGGGCACCGCAAGAGCCCAACTCCAGCAGACATGCCAGCGGCATGACACACACCTCGTGGCCGAAGCGCAGGACAGCCTGCGTGCGGGTGATGGTGTCGGCTGTGGCGATCATGTTCTTCAGCAGCTCCGCCTGGCTGAACGGCATCACGCCGTCGGTCTGCGGGGCATGTCCGTAGCTGAGGTACCAGTCGATGTTCTTGATGCGCCAGAGGTCATACAGCTCCTCGCTGGTGAAGAGCGAGAGAAGGTCGATGTCCGTCTCGTGGCTCTGCATGTTGGAGGCGATATAGAAGAGTTGCCGCATGAAGCCGCAGGCATCGATGCTATCCTGTGCCCACGCGGGGTCATTGAAGAGCACGCCCATGAGACGCTCGGGATGCGTCAGCCGCTGCCGGTACTCCTGCCCGTACTTGCCGCCCTTGCGGTTGGCATCGCGCAGGTTCCGGGACCAGTCGGCATTCAGATAGTACTGGAAGGACTCGCTGACATCGTTGTGGAAGCGGGCGGTGGGATTGGCAGCGGCCAGCTCCTCGCACTCTGCCTCCATCGAGAGGATGCAGCGGATGACGACCGTGCTACGGGCATCGATGGGCACGTCCTTCTGCTTGAAGATCTCCGGGAAGTGCTCCGCCATGCGACGCCCTATGCCATGATGCTGGCGCTCGCCGACGGTCGTCAGCTCGCCCAGGCGCTTGTGCGTCGTCTTGTAGAAGCGCTCCAGCTGCTGCAGGGTCTCCTCGCCCTTGTCCGACAGCTTGCCGGCAGCACGGCTACGCTGCAGCACCTTGATGGCATTCGTATATTCCCAGTCACCAATCAGCCAGCGGGCACCGTGGCGTCCGTAGTGGTTCATGAAGAACGGCACATAGCCTTTGGGAGCCGGTGTGAGCGCCTCAGTGGCCGGGTGATTGTCGTAGTCGAGGTAGTTGCTGGCACACAGAAAACGGTTCGCCGCAATCTCTTCGCGTGCCATGCGTTGTGCGAAGAGCGGCAAGGTGATGAGCTGCAGGACAGCAACCATCAGCCAGAGAGATGTTCTTTTCATTGGATGATTCATCTATTGTTCAATCTTTCAATGCTTCAATTTCCATTATACAGCAACGTGCCGTCAGCGGCGAGTCCTTCTGCCTGCACGATGATGGCAGACGGCCTGCTGCCCGTGAAGAGCTGGATGCGGGCACGCCCTTTGGCATCCAGCTGCAAGGCCGGGTTCCAGTAGAGCGTACGACGGTAGTCGCGCGTGCTCTCCGTGGGCGGGCTGAGTCGGTAGTTAGGGCTGTAGAAATCTTCGGCCACCGAGAAACCCGGCAGGATGTAGCGACGGTCACGATAGGTGTAGCGCTGCGTCTCGTCGGCCGCCTTCCGCAGATCGATGGTCACGCGCGGCATATTCTCTTCCTTGAAACGCTCGTCAGGCAGCCTCGGAGCGTAGTCGGTGTAGATATAGACGCTGTCAAGGTTGTAGAGATAGTTGTAGTCGTTGATGCGGGCGATCGGGATGTTAAACGAGATATTGCGGCCATTGTAGCGAGGCTCCACGAGATAGGGATTGTTGCTATTCATATCTCCCATATAGCAGCGGGCCAGGGCATTCGTGAAGGCGATGCGGCCTTCATACCATCCCATCATAAAGCCCGCGTCGGATGCCTCGTTGAAAGCGCTGTAGGCATCCAGCTTGAGCGTAGGATGTGAGGCATCGAAGCGACGCAGACCGCCACGGGTAGCATGGATGGTGACCTGCGAGAGGTCGGTCGAAATCATACTTCCCGACCCCTCGCCGCCGCTGACCTGCGACGGACGTGTAACAGGTGCCAGCATCTGCTGATAATGGCTGTAAGGTTTGACGAAGCGAGGGTACGGCCAACTGATGCGCACATACGTCTCCGGCTGTCGCGTCTCGTCAGTATTCACCCAGTCATGGTTGCGACCGCGCTTCCAGCGTGTGGTGTCACTGGCTGCCAGGAAGAAGTAGCAGGCGCCGTGGATCTCTGGGGTGGAGATGGAGAACTGTCCGTCGCGCGTGGTCACTTCGCCGAAGATGGTCTCGTAGCCCGGCAATGCATACTCCGCGTGCAGTCGCATCTCCCGTGGCAGAGAGCCTGCCTGCTTGGGGAAGCGCGTCTCGCCGACATCCATCTTCAGGCGGTAGGCACCGCTGCGGGGTGCTGTCCCCAAATTTCGCATCCGCTCGTGGAGCACGGCCCGGTACTCCATCATCTCGGGGTTGTCGAGTGCACTGCCGACGATATCATAGACGTAGGTGCGCAGTGTCACCGTATCCTTCAAGTCCTCATCCTCGAGGTTGTGAGCAACTCGCCCGTAGAGCCATTCGCTGACCTGTCGCCGCTCACTGAGGTCATGAGCGCTGCAGACCGCTCGCTCCAGGGCAACGGTACTCTGATGGTAGGAAGGCGGCGGCACATCATTGCCCTTCTCGGCCTGCTTCTGCACCCAGTACATATTCTCGAAGTGAATCTCTCGAAGTTCTTCTTGCCGTGTCCGGCCCTCATAAGGCAGCACCTGTCCCTTGAGGATCTGGTTGTATTCGAAAGGATGCTTGACCTCAAACGCCTTCGGGAACGCCATCACGTGCCAGTCGAAGCGGCGCCACCCCTGCGTGAGCATCAGCAGATCGAGGGCTGTGCGATGTTCCTCGTCGGCGGCCTCGAAATAGTATCCCGGATGGGGGATAAAGCCCTTGACCTCAGATGCCAGGAGCATTTCTGTGAAGATGTTGCCGTTATCATAGAGGTCATCCTGTGTCGCAGCATCGCGAACGGCCACCGACAGCAGCGAGGCCTTCCTGCGTTCGCTCTGCAGCGCCAGCTCGATTTGGGCAAAAGGCTCGTAGTTCGTCTCCACGCCCTCCACCGTAATGGTGGGTTGCAGCAAGGTGTCGGGCTGGACAAAAAAGAGGCGGTCGGCCCATACACGCCCATGCGCATCGAACACCGTCAACTGGTTCACGCCCATGCGCAGATCCGCTTTAGGGAGGGTGACCTCCGGTTCCTCGGAGAGAGGCGTGAAGAACTCCGGCGTCCCCTCCTGCATCACCGTCACACCCAAGGGCTGTGCGAGTGCTTCGCCACGCGCCGCAATGGCCGCGGTCCAACCAGCGCCGGAGCGGTCGAGACGGACTGCTACGCCATCGGCCTCCGCCTGCGGCAGGGACGCTTCCACGCTCCTGCCGTGCTGAGCGCTGCCCGTCACGGTGAAGATGCCGCGATAGGTATGTCCAGCCTGCGGCACCCATTCCAGCACACCGCGTCCGCGATGAACGGTGCCGGCAGTAGCGACGGTGTCGCTCTGATCGACAATCGCCAACCGCCCTTCCAGCCATTCGCCGTCCTCGGTAGCGGCCTCGAATGCCACGCGACACGCTACGCCCTCCACCAGCGCACCTCCCTCCGGGAAGAACGAGAGTTTCAGATCGGGCGTCTGTTCCTTTTCCTTATAGTATCGCCGCAAGGGGCGCGAGGTCATATCACGCTGATAGTCGCCCGCCTCTTTCGGCTTATCATAGACGGGGAAGACGCGGGAGTACAGTTTGTCGTAGTCGCGGTAGTAATCGCGTGCCAGCTCCGGACTGTAGAACCACCGCTCGGCACTGGCTGTGTGAGCGTGTTCTGTAAGCCCCCAGTTGAGCTGCCAGCGGGTGTAGGCCCGCAACTCGTAGTAACCGCCATAGAGCGTGTCCGGCAGCACGAAGCTTCCCTCGCCACGTCCCTTGTTCATCTTGATGAGCTGGCGCTCCACGAGATACCCCTCGGGCGTCCACAGCTCCGCATAGAACACTCTGCTGATGCTTGAGGGACGCCCGGAATCGGTGCGTCGGGTATAGGCCGCAAAGAAAATGGTATCCCCCGCGAAATAACAGGTATTATCCATGTGGACATAGACCTTCTCCTGGGGGAGTGCCTGTCCGAAATGCTGGAGGCGTGCTGCATACTCGTGGAGCGTCGCCGGCTGGTCTGTCACCGCTCCCAGCTCCAGCGTCGGGCGCTCCTCGCCCTCGTCGTCGGCGCCCTTGACTTCTTCTGCC
>ERZ842401.7017-NODE-7017-length-11720-cov-3.294471_pt1 | contig 11720 bp, 10 predicted proteins | sample MGYA00521270_ERZ842401 | MGnify/ENA primary metagenome ERZ842401 (study PRJEB31892, sample SAMEA3878208) | bioreactor metagenome | biome: Moose rumen | place: Sweden | collected 2011-10 | study: EMG produced TPA metagenomics assembly of the PRJEB12797 data set... | reverse complement strand
AAGTTCTCCGTATCACGCCTTATAGGTGCGCCTCCCGGATATGTCGGATATGAAGAAGGCGGACAGCTCAGCGAAAGGGTAAGGAGGAAGCCTTACTGCGTCGTTCTTCTTGATGAAATCGAGAAAGCCCATCCTGACATATTCAACCTGCTGCTCCAGGTTCTGGATGACGGCCGCCTTACTGACAGCGAAGGGCGGACGGTGAGTTTCAAGAACACTATCGTCATAATGACATCCAACGTCGGAAGCCGTGACATCGAGGCCTTCGGAAACGGACTGGGATTCGCCACTGCGGGACGGAATCTCGCCAACAACCATCACAGCATCCTTGAGAAAGCGGTCCGGAAGGCATTCCCGCCGGAGTTCCTCAACAGGGTTGACGAGAAGGTGTTCTTCAACACCCTTACGAAAGAAGACATCGAGAAGATTATCGATATCGAGCTCAAGAGCCTCAAGGAAAGGGCCGAGGAAGCGGGGTACAAGATAACCGTCACTCCGAAGGCCAAGAGGTTCGTGGCTGAAGCCGGCTACGATCCCGCATTCGGCGCACGTCCCCTCAAGAGAGCCATCATGAAGTACATTGAGGACCCCGTATCGGAGTTCATCATCTCCGACCGCGTGTTGGGACAGCGTTCAGCCAAGAGCGGAGAGCCGAAGGTATTACGCCTGACCCTCGCTGGAGACGGAGAGAATCTCGAGGTCCAGTTCGCTGATAATGTCAAGCAGAGCGTCGAAGGATGATTCCGATGAAATCAGGTTCCGGATTCCTGTGGAGGAGTAATCTGTATTTTTCATATCACATGATTTATAATGCAACTTCATTCTGAGGAAAGGAGTTTCCTTCACTTTCCGGGTGCAAATATAAAACTAGCTTGTGCCACAACTCGGCTACAAGCTAATTTTTTTTTGATTTATTTTCAATTTTTTTGATATTCAACAGCAAATGGGGTGTATTTTTACCCCGGTGACTTTGGAAAATGAAGAAAAAACTGGCGATATTCGACCTTGACGGTACGCTTCTCGATACGGTCGCTGACCTCTCCGAAGCGACGAACTATGCTCTCCGGACCCTTGGATACCCGGAACATGGGAAGGAAGAATACAGGTTTCTGGTGGGAAGAGGAATATATAACCTTTTCAGGGGAGCTCTCCCGAAGGAGGAAGCCTCGGAGGAGAATGTGCAGAAGATGGCTTCCCTTTTCGTACCGTACTACGATTCGCACATGTGCGATCACACAAGACCATATGAAGGAATACCGGAGATGCTTCACCGCCTCATTTCCCAGGGAGTCAAAGCAGCCGTAGCATCAAACAAGTACCAGGCCGGATCTGAACTCCTGATGAGAACTTTCTTTCCCGAAGTTCCTTTCATTGCGGTCTACGGCCAAAGGGACGGTTTCCCGATAAAACCGGACCCCGCCATCGTAAAGGGAATAATGGACAGGATTCCTGGAATCGCCCCTGAAGAAGTCGCATACATAGGAGACTCCGACGTGGACATGCAGACAGGGAAGAATGCCGGAATCGTCACAATCGGAGTAAGCTGGGGGTTCAGAAGCGTTGAAGAACTGAGAGCCTGCTCTCCATGGAAGATTGTCCACTCTCCGAAAGAACTTGAAGAAGCCATATTATAGAAGAACATACATGGAAGAAAGAAGCGTAGACAAACTGGCGAGATACATAATGATGGCCGTAGTGGCCGTAATCGTTTGCGCATTATGCTGGTATTTCAGGAGTGTCCTGATTTACATTATAGTAGCTGCAGTAGTGTCCCTGATGGCCAGGCCCATCATGGGCTGGCTTGAGAAGCTGTCCATAAAAGGGAGGCATCTTCCTGCTTGGCTGTGCGCCATAATATCACTAGTAATCATCCTCGGAGTCGTGATAGGCATCATCACCCAGGTAATCCCTATCATATACGGGATTGTCCAGGACGTTTCTTCCAACATACAGAGTTCGACATTCACAACCTCTTCCCTTAAGGACTTTCTTGCCAATGCGAACTACTCTCTTCACGAGTGGTTCCCCAATCTGGAAGAAAACGTGACCATCCAAAGTTTCACCGTCAAATTCCTTCAGGAGGCTTTTGACCTTTCCTCGGTGACATCAGTCGTGGGCAGCGTCGCATCGGCCATCGGGGCACTTGGAGTGGGGCTGTTCTCGGTGGTGTTCATCGGTTTCTTCTTCATCAAGGACCCTATGCTGTTCCGCAATATCGTAGCTGCCCTTGTCCCTGAACATCTCGAGCAAAGGGCGATCGACGCAATAGGTGACATAGAGCATCTTCTGACAAGATACTTCGCCGGGTTGGCGATAGAAATCATCGGCGTCGCCACTCTCAATTTCCTGGGCCTCTCGATTTTCGGGAAATTGGGCACTTCCGCAGCTGCCGGTATCGCGTTCATGACCGGAGTGCTTAACGTCATACCTTATGTAGGGCCTTGGATCGGAGGTGCGATAGGTACCATCCTCGGAGTCGTAATCCGCTACAGCGGAGCGGCTGCTTTGGGGACTTCACCTCAATTGCTCGTTGTGGCCGGAACCATAATCGCATGTTTCGTCTTCACCCAGGTGATAGACAACTTCTTCTTCCAGCCGCTCATATATTCGACCAGCATCAAGTCCAGTCCCCTTGAGATATTCATTGTGCTGCTTATGGCTGCCCATATCGGAGGTGTTCTGGGAATGCTGGTTGCGATTCCTTCATACACTGTGATAAGGGTCGTCGCATCCGAGTTCTTCTATAACGTCAAGGCCATAAGAAGGCTTATACCGGACAAGGAGAGTTCGATATCTGTTCCGGAAAAGAAGAAAAAGGAAAAAGGCCCAACAACGCCAAAAGAGCAATAAATGAAACGTATTCCTTGGAAAAGAACGGCATTTGCGGTCCTTGTGGCGTTATGCACATGCTGGAGCAGTCCGGCCATAGAACCGGCAAAGACCTGCACCTTCGCACATAAAGACGGGCAGGATCTGATGCTTGATTACTACCCTGCAGCTCCCGGCAGCGAGACGACATTCATGGGCAAAGAGAAGCCCGCCATAATCTTTGTGTTCGGAGGCGGATTCATAGGAGGAAGCAGGAAAGAAAGCGCGTCCTGGTTCGAGATGCTCAGTAAAGAAGGTTACAAGGTTTTCTCCATAGACTACCGGCTCGGCCTTCGCGGGAAGAAAGACAAAGGTCTTGGGTTTGTCAAGAACCTCAAGGATGCCATAGACATGGCTGTGGAAGACCTTTTCAGTGCCACTTCTTATATCGTCGAGAACGCCGATTCTTTCGGTGTCTCCCCCGACAATCTTGTCGTCAGCGGTTCATCCGCCGGTGCGATAACTGTCCTTCAGGCCGATTGGACACTTTCAAACGGTCTTCCCGGCTGTGAAATCCTCCCTGAAGGATTCTCTTTCAAGGGAATCATGTCATTCAGCGGAGCCATCCTCTCCGACCATGGCAAGATCTCATACAAGAAAGAACCGGCATATACCCTGATGTTCCACGGAATGGATGACAAGGTGGTGTTCTATAAGGGTGTCAATGTCTTAAAGTGGCATTTCGCAGGGACTCACCGCCTCACCGGAATCTTCGAAAGAAACGGGTACGTCTACAATACCTACCGTTACATAGGGCATCAGCACGACATATCCGCCTCGATGACCAGTACTTTGAGAGAACAGATACAGTTTCTGGAAGAGAACATCATTCTGGGACAAAGAAGAATCATAGACGCCACCCTGGATGATCCTGGAGTTCCTGTCATCGAGATGGTCTCGAACCTGAATGAGCTTTACGGAAACTGAGAGCCGGGACATCTCGAAACTGCTCAAATGAACAAGAATGGCCGCCATGTTTTATGGCAGCCATTTTCATTCACCCTCATCACAGAGAGCATGTCATGCAAGGCACCCGCTAGTCTTCGGTGAGTTTCTTGAGGGCAAGCTCAACGAGGCCCTTTACCTGAGGCTTGTAGTCAGGATTGCTGCTCTGGAGGTACCTGTTTGCGATAGCGCAGCACACTGTTCCCGCCTCATGTCCGAGGTGAGCCGACATTCCTGCGACAGCGGAGGATTCCATTTCGAAGTTGGTGATCCTGTAATCTCCATACTTGAAGGTTTCGAACCTTTCCAGCATGTCAGGCATGGCCAGAGGCAAGCGAAGAACCCTTCCCTGAGGTCCGTAGAATCCGCAGGCTGAAATCGTGACTCCCTTGACAGTGCAGTCCTTGAACTTATCGATGAGTTTCGGGCTCGCCTTCACGAAATAAGGATCAGGAAGATGGGGATTCCAGCCCACATGCTTGACAAAGGCCTTCTCCATATCAAGTTCAGATATCTTGTCCCTGTCAGCATACCAGTTCAGAAGGCCGTCACAGCCCACTGAGATATGCGAGAAGATGTATGACCCCAGCGGGATGTCCGCATGGATGGCTCCTGTGGTTCCGATACGGAGGATGGTGAGAGTCCTGTGCTCCGGCTTCACTTCACGTGTCGCAAAGTCCACGTTGGCCAAAGCGTCCAGTTCCGTCATCACGATATCGATATTGTCCGTTCCGATGCCTGTCGAAAGGACAGTCACTCTCTTGCCGTTATACTTTCCTGTAACGGAAACGAACTCCCTTGAAGCATGGCGGAATTCAAGATCCGAGAGGAACTCGGCGACCATGTCCACCCTTCCCGGATCCCCGACAAGAATCACGTTATCTGCGAGTTCTTCTGGTTTCAGATGAATATGGAACGCTGACCCGTCATCATTGATAATAAGTTCTGATTCTGCTATTCTCATATTTCTTTCAGTTTTAGTGTTTTAAAAATCCAAAAGCGGATTTTGCGAAAGCACAAACCCGCCATAAGCAAATATGGGCAAAAAAAAGATGATTTGCAACAATTGCCTCCTAAGCCAAGGTATAGTGAGGGATTTTCATTACTTTTGCATCATAGGACCTTCATGGGGAGGCCCTTTCATTTCAAGTTGAATACAATTATGTGGCAGAGAGCACAGACACTTTATCTTGCGATTTCGACAGTCCTCATCGGACTTATGTTTTTCATGTCCAAAGCGGCCGTATACGGCTCTGACGGAAGCGTTCTTCAGGAATTCAAGTTCACGACTTACATTCCCTATCTGATACTTCTCATCGTTATCGAGGCCCTCAACGTTCTCGCTCTCACGACATGGAACTTCAGGGTGTTCCAGATGAGGACAGCGACACTCACGTCCCTCATCACAATCGCTCTTCAGATATGGATCATCGTGGATTTCGTGAGCACGCACGACACAATGGTCTTCAAGATCGCTTCCATCTTCCCCCTTGTCGCCGTAATCTTTGATTTTCTCGCCGTCAAGGGAATCTTCGCCGACCAGATGCTCGTTGAAAGCGCATCACACCTCAGGAAATCAAGAAGCGAAAGAAGGAAATAGGGCTTGCTTTTACAATTGAACAGCGGTGGCATTAGGTAACTTGTCACCGTTGTTTTCATGTCTTTCGGAATGACCGGGAAGAACGGAGAATCAAGAGTTCTTGAAGCGCTTCAGGACATTCTCCGAATATGTCTTCGTAATGGGTATCGGAGGAATCGAATCGTTCTCAAGATCCAGCTCGTACCCGTCCCTTTCCTTTCTCAGCACCTTGACCTTCTCCATGTTCACGATATACTTCCTGTGGCAACGGACAAGGCTGCTTCCGCTGAAACTCTCTTCAACGGTCTTGAGGCGGCAACGGAGCATATACTTCTTGAGTTCACCCTTGCTGTCGGTATACCAGACTATGATATAGTTGTCATCGGACTCTATATAATAAAGGTTAGAAAGGCTGACGGAAAGTTTGAGGACTCCGCTGTTGTCGAAAAGGGTGATCTTCTGTTCGTCCTTCTGTGCGACCGGTTCGTCAGAGACTACACTCTTGTAGTTCATAAGACGGATCGTCTTGTTCTTGTCGTTTATGGCGAAGAACATTCCCGCTATGATGTAGGGAATGATCAGCGAAACGAAACAGTAGACAAGGGCATTGAGATAGATTTCTATGAAGGACGGATTGTCAAGATGGATAATCCCCAGAGAATCCCCTTGAATGGAGAATATAGCATAGAGAAGACAGATGACAAGCACTTCCGCAAGGTTCCAAAGAACATACTGGAGATAAGTCATCTGGAACATGTACCTGGTCGTGTACATGATTCTCTTGCTGAGGATGACGGTAAGAAGTCCTATGATATAGAAAAGGGCCGTGAATGCAAAAGCCTGGGAAGATCCCAGCTCGAACCATGCGTTATGCGAGAAAGGTATGCTTATAAGCATGAACACGAGCGAAAAGAACGCCGTGAAAGTCACAGTCGCTATGAGCTGATACTTCGCCCTGAAATATGAAGGCAGCTTTTGGTTCATCGTACGTCTGACTTTTCGGAAGGTCAGATTTACAAATATAGATAAATTTGTGTGGAAATTCTGCTTCAAAAGAAGAATTTCGCCCCACATAAGGGTAAATCGCCCACAAAAATGCCCAAAAAAAACTCACATCGCCACTTCGCCACAAAGATTTCTTTAATATGCGCGGGCACGTTATCTTTGCTTTCGGATTTCCGGTTTTCAGGCCCCTCTCAAGGCCTTCCGGAACAAAGAAAACATACCCAAAAAAGCATTTAAGACATGAAGATTTTAGGAACAGGAAGCGCAATCCCGAAGAAAGTGGTGACAAACGACATGCTGTCGGAGTTCCTTGACACCTCCGACGAATGGATTGTTCCTCGCACAGGAATCCACTCCCGCCATGTCATTTCCGATGAGAATCTCGAGGACTTCGGAGTGAAGGCTGCGTTGAACGCATTGGAGATGTCGGGACTCTCTGTCGGAGATATCGATTACTTCATCTGTTCGAACGTGGTCAACGAGTACATCACTCCGAGCATGAGCTGCATAATCGCATCCAAGATCGGACTCACCTGCCCCTGTGTCGACATCAATTGCGCCTGCCCCGGATTCATATACGCCTTGGATATAGCTGAGTCAAGATATATCGCCGGCAAGTCCAAGAATATACTTATCGTCTGCGTTGAAGAGCCTACCAGAATGTGCTCATGGCAAGACAGGTCAACCTGCGTTCTTTTCGGAGACGGGGCAGGGGCCGTGGTCCTCGGGGAAGGAGACAACATAAAGGGTATCGAACTCCATTCACAACCTTCACCGGACAAGATATGGGAAACAAGGACTCTTGAGCCCACTCCTTACGTCACAAAGGAAGAAGTCAGCACTCCTATGCAGATGAAGGGACGCGAAGTTTTCAAATTCGCCGTCAACGCTTCAACCCGCGACGTGGAGTCTCTCCTTTCCACCCTCGGCATGACAAAAGAAGATGTCGACTATTATATGGTTCATCAGGCGAACAAGAGGATAATCGACGCCATCAAACAGTATCTTGGAGAAAGTGACGGAAAGTTCCCCACCAACATCGGCGATCACGGGAACTCATCCTCGGCATCGTGTCCGATTCTTCTGGACGAATGCAATCAAAGAGGTCTTTTCAAAAAAGGAGACATTCTGGTATTCAGCGCATTCGGAGCAGGACTGCTTTCAGGTGTTGCGGTAATCGAATGGTAGACTTGCAACCCCCAAAAGTCACAAAACCAGTTTAATCCATTAATTTTTGTATATTTGCAAATTGATTGGCAGGCATGCCGCATCTTGCCGATCCGAACAAAGACAATTTAATTTCTATGAGCAATAAAAAACGTGTCGTTGTTACCGGAATGGGAGTGATTTCATCCGTTGGCAACAATGTCGAGACCTTCTGGCAGAACCTCATCAACGGCGTCTGCGGAATTGATTATATAAAAGAGTTCCCCACAGAGGAACTTCCCGTGAAGATTGCGGGCAAGATCAAGGACTTCAATGCCGAGGATTACGGCATGGACAAGCCCTTCATCCGCAAACAGGACCTGTTCTGCCAGTACGGAATGGCAGCAGCATACCAGGCGATGAATGACGCCGACCTTCATTCAGACGGCGAAAACAAGAACATTGACCCCTTCCGTCTCGGAGTTTATGTAGGTTCCGGTATCGGAGGATTCGAGGTACAGTACAGGGAGACCGCCAAGATGATCGAAGACCCCTCAGGCCACTGGATCTCTCCCCTTTTCATCCCTACGATGATTTCCAATATCGCTGCCGGTCACATCGCCATAAAGCACAATGCCCAAGGCCCCTGTCTTGACATAGTGACCGCTTGCGCGACGTCTTCCCATTGTCTCGGTGAAGCGTGCAGGGCAATACGCCACGGATATGCCGATGCCATCATAGCAGGCGGTTGCGAGAATGCGACAATTCCTATCGGAATCGCCGGATTCGCAAATGCAAAAGCCCTCTCCAGGGCAGAGGACCCCAAATACGCATCCCTTCCGTTCAATGGCAACAGGCAGGGATTCGTAATGGGAGACGGAGCCGGCATTCTCATTCTCGAAGAATACGAGCACGCTATGGCCAGAGGAGCAAAGATATACGGAGAGATGGTGGGTTACGGCAACACATGCGACGCTTACCACGCCACAGCACCAAGGCCAGACGGCACCACCCAGGCAAAGTGCATAAGCCTGGCTCTCGAAGAGGCCGGATTCGATAAGGAAAAGGACAACCTTTACATCAATGCTCACGGTACAGGCACGAAACTCAATGACGTGGCCGAAACCATCGCTTACAAGATAGCTCTCGGAGACTTTGCCTACAAGGCTCACATCAGCTCCATCAAGTCCATGACGGGCCATATGTTCGGAGCAGCCGGTGCCGCTGAGGCAATAGCTACCATCCTTGCACTCAAGAACGGTATCATTCCTCCCACGATCAACCTCGACTGCCACGATCCGGAGTGCGACCTTGATTACACCCCTAACGTAGCTGTCAAGAGCGACATAACCCTCGGCATCTCGGATTCTCTCGGATTCGGCGGACATGACGCCTGCGTGGCTTTCCGCAAGTTTGAAGGATAACGGACAAAATAAGACATACTAAAGCCTTTCCGACATGAACAAAGAAGAAATCAAACAATACCTGCCCCACAGGGAACCTATGCTTCTTATTGAGGAAGCCTGGATCGATGAAAACGGAGTAGCTCATTCCAAGTACAAGATCAAGGAGGACGAGTTCTTCACAAGGGGACACTTCCCCGGCAATCCTATTGTACCCGGTGTCATCCAGTGTGAAATCATGGCACAAAGTTGCGCCATTCTTGTCAAAGATGAGATTCCCGGACACATCACCCTCTATGCCGGAATGGACAAAATCCGTTTCAAGAACGTAGTAAAGCCTGGAGATGTCTGCGAAGTCACCGCTACTCTCGATGACAGAAGGGGCGGCCCCGACAACATGATTTTCTTCTGCTCGGCGAAACTCGAAGTGAACGGCAAGCTCTGCTCCAGAGGACAGTTGTCTTTCGCTTTGGTTCCGGTCGGTCAATAAGCATAACGCCAAGATATCCTTTAGGCCGGGCATTGGAATACAATGGCCTGGCTTAACCCACATTGAGAAAATAAAGATTTTTTGACGTCCCAAATCGAGTTGTGACCCCTCTTTGGAGGCTCTGAGACGGTGTTTTTCCATTCAGTGACACGAGGATCACCCGCATTAGTGGTACCGGCGATTGTGCTTGCAATTGTCCACGCAAAGCGCGACATTTGGGGCACCATGTACATCAAGCGGAAGAAAGAATGGGTCTACAGGGACGGTGACCGTACGGTCAAGGTCCCCAGGTACGTGTACCGCCTGTGCGAGAAGTTGCCGGGCCAGAAGGAGACGACGGTCCTCTGGCTTGGTGAACTGGAAGGTTTCGAAGCGAAAGCCGACCGGGATGAGCTGTGCCGCACTCTCGAGTCCCTCATTACCACGGGCCAGTTCCAGCCCGACCTCTTCGGCGGAAGGGAATGGATACACGAGCGTGCCATGGCGTTGTACTCGGAGTGGAAAGCGAAGGAGGATTCCTCCGTCCCGGCATCACCCAAGGTCCCCGCCAGGCAGAAGGATCTGGTCGAGAAGGAACTCATGACGATCAGGAAATCCAGCTTCAGGACCCTCCAGAGCAGGTCGGTGGGAGCCGAGCACATCTGCTACAGCACGCTGAAGGACCTGGGTCTGGCCGACTTCCTCCGGGAGCGCGGCTGGAGCGACAAGAAGATAAAGTACGCCATGATACAGGTCATCGCCCGTTCGGTGCATCCCGCCTCGGAACTCGCCACCGCGAACTACGTGCAGCAGAACTCGGCCGTCTGCGAGCTTCTCGGCGTGGACCCCGCGAAGGTGACGAAGGACGTCCTCTACTCGTCGGCTAAGAGCCTCGAGAAGCTTTACTCGGACATAGAGGACTTCTTCCACAGGCGCGTGGTCAGCCTGTTCGACGTAGACGACAGCATCCTGGTGATGGACCTGACCAATGTCTTCATGGAGGGCCGCATGGAGGGCTCCGGCGTCTTCAAGTACGGCCGCAGCAAGGAAAAGCGATACGACTGCAAGATAGTAGGGCTTGCCGCCGTCGTGACGGAGAAGGGCCTGCTCGTAAGGACCAGGCTTTTCGCCGGCAACATCCAGGACGTCACCACCCTCCAGGGCGTGATGGCATCCATAGGGGGACAGGATCCGGCACCGGAAGGCAGGCGCACAGTGATCATCGATTCGGGCTTCTGCAGCGCCGACAACCTCAAGTGGCTGAAGGAAAACAACTACGACTACATAACCGTCAGGCGTTCCCACGGTGACGAGGAACTGACGCCCGAGGGCGAACCCGTGGCCATCCGCGACAGGGACGACTCCTACGACATTACCCTGCAGAAGGTGAAAGCCGCCGGCGAACAGGACACCCTCGTGCTGGTGAAGAGCGACGGCAAGAGAGCCAAGGAGCGCGGCATGGACAGCAGGCTGGTCCAGAACTACGAGGACGGCCTGAAGGCCATAAAGGCCGGAATCGGGAAGAAGGGCGGGACCAAGAAGCGCGACAAGGTGCTCCAGCGTCTCGGCCGGCTGAAGGAGCGGAGCAGGGGCATACACTCCTGCTTCAGAGTGGAGTTCACCTATGACAAGGACAATACCGACAGGGTGACGGGCATGACGTGGGAGGCGGACGCCGAGGCCATGGAGGAAAGATTCGGCGGACACGGCCAATACGTGATCCAGAGCTCCATCAGCGACGGCGCGAAGCCCATCTGGGACCTCTACAACTCGATCAGGATCGTCGAGGAGGCCTACAAGACCCTGAAACTGGACCTCGAGATCCGGCCCGTCTACCACAAGACGGACAAAGGGGCGGAAGCGCACATCGCCCTCGCGCTGATGGCGTACTGGGTGGTGTCGGTCACGCTGTACAGGCTGAAGGAGAGCGGCATCACCGTCAGATGGAAAAGGATCGTGGAGATCGCCAACTCCCAGCAGAGGGTCACCGTGGCAGTGGAGAGACAGGACGGCAAAGAATACAGGACTAGGACCACGACCGAACCGGAAGCCCTGCTCTCCGAAATACAGAGGTCACTCGGAATAAGCCCGAAACCGGTATGCTTCTTCGTCAAGCAGGCTGCGCAGAACACAGAGACAATCAAAGGTCCGCCTCCGAAGTTACAACGGGACGGGTGAAAAGACACCCTCAATAAAATTTTAGTGGTACCAAATTCGTGATTTTTGAAAAATGAATTTTGAAAATCAAATAGTTATAACAGATATTTCGCAGATCGGAAGAGCACACGTCTGAACTCCAGTCACG
>ERZ842401.7016-NODE-7016-length-11722-cov-3.819319_pt1 | contig 11722 bp, 7 predicted proteins | sample MGYA00521270_ERZ842401 | MGnify/ENA primary metagenome ERZ842401 (study PRJEB31892, sample SAMEA3878208) | bioreactor metagenome | biome: Moose rumen | place: Sweden | collected 2011-10 | study: EMG produced TPA metagenomics assembly of the PRJEB12797 data set... | reverse complement strand
TATGGCTTGTGCTGTAGATTATGATGGCAAGCTTTTACTTGAAGAAGAGGGCAGACTTGCTACATCGCCTAATGGCAATGGTGGTTGGTTTGCATCTATGGTGAAGGCAGGTCTTAGTGATGATTTGCATAAGCGTGGCATTAAATGGATTAATATTTTCGCTGTTGATAATGTGCTACAGCGTATTGCAGACCCAGTTTTCATCGGTGCTACTATCCTTGGCAACTACGTGTCAGGATCAAAGGTAGTGCGCAAGGTTGAGCCAGCTGAAAAGATGGGACTTCTTTGCCTAGAGGACGGTCAGCCTAGCATCGTAGAATACTACGAAATGTCAAAGGAGATGTCAGAGGCAAAGGCAGCAGATGGCAGTCTTCTTTACAAATTTGGTGTTATCTTAAATTATTTATTCTCAGTTGAAAAACTAGAGGAAATCGTTGATAACAAAATGGTAGTTCATGTGGTTGAGAAAAAGATTCCATACGTAGATGAAAACGGAAACAAGGTTTCTCCTACTGAGCCAAACGGATACAAATTCGAGCTCTTAGTACTCGATATGATTCACATGATGGATAACAATCTTGCTTTTGAGGTAGACCGTAATTACGAATTTGCACCTATCAAGAATTTACATGGTGTTGACTCAGTTGATAGTGCGAGAGAGCTCTTAGCTAAAAATGGTATTGAGTTATAGGCTAGGGGGTTCTGATGTATAAAAGAAGAAAAAAGTTTTGGGCAAAGCATTGGGACTTCATAGCACTTGATACCTTCGCAGCTATACTTGCTTTAGTGTTGGCCTTATATTTTAGAATGGATAGGTCGATTCTAGACCCATATTTTCCGCACAAAGCAGTTTATGCAAATTTATTTGTAATCATTATTTTTGCAAGCTTATTTAACGCAGCAATTAGAGACCCATACACAGGCATAGTTCATCGTAATAAATATCAAGAATTTGTTAGTGTATTGGTACACTCAGTTATAAATATGTTTGGCGTATTGGTTTTCCTTTATGCCTTCAGATATTCCAACATTGTTTCACGTGCAGTAATATTTTCGTGGCTCGGCATTCAGATTATCTTGATGTTTGCTTTTAGAATTCTCTTCAAGAGATTAATTCGCTATCGCAAACATGAGGATGTCAACAAATCTTCTATGCTTGTTATAGCCGATTCAGCTACAGTCAAACACTGTTTAGCACAGTTGACAGATAGCCCTTATGTGGAATACAAGGTCGTAGGCTGCGCCGTTATTGATAAAAGTTGGACTGGCAAGAAAATCCAAGGAGTACCAGTGGTAGGGGATTGCGATTCAGTATTTGAATACATTCGTACCAATGTAGTAGATGAAGTTTTTATAGATGGTAAAAATAGATACAGCGAGGAGCTTTTAGCCGAGCGTCTTGCTGATTTGGGATGTACAGTTCATATCTCCTTGATACATACAGATCATCTGATGAAGAACCGAGGCATTGAATATTACGGTGACTACATCACCATGACTACTAGTATGCATGTTATCACCAACAGGGAGGCCTTTGCTAAACGATTAACAGATATTATTGGTAGCTTGGTAGGACTTTTATTTTGCGCCATCGCATTTATATTCCTTGCACCTATCATAAAGCTACAGGCGCCAGGCCCTGTGTTCTTTTCACAGACTAGAATAGGCAGAAATGGTCGCAAATTCAAATTCTACAAGTTCCGTAGCATGTATGTAGATGCTGAGGAACGAAAAAAGGAATTGATGAGTCAAAATGAAATGGATGGCCTGATGTTTAAAATGGAAAACGATCCTAGAATTTTCCCAGCTGGTCATTTCATCCGCAAATATTCTATAGACGAATTGCCACAGTTCTGGAATGTGTTGATAGGCGATATGTCGCTTGTAGGAACAAGACCTCCTACAGAAAACGAATACGAGCAGTACGATTTGCATCATAAGGCACGTCTTGCAGGACGCCCAGGCCTTACAGGTCTTTGGCAGGTGTCTGGCCGAAGCAATATCACCAATTTTGAGGATGTTGTTGCTCTCGATACAGAATATATCAGAAACTGGTCGCTAGGACTTGATATTCAGATACTATTTAAAACTATTGCTGTTGTATTCAAGGGCTCAGGCTCTAAATAGACAAACTACCCCCGCAAAGGTTATAATAAACCTTGCGGGGCTTTTTTAATTCCTGCACACTAAGGAGACAAGATGAAAATTTCGGTTATAACGCCTTTTTACGAAGGCGATAAATATATGGATTCCTACGTGGACAATATGCTAGACAACGAGCAGGCACTTAGGAAATCAGGCCATGAACTAGAAGTTATTTTAGTAAATGATAGTCCTTGGAAGAATCTGGAAGCACCATCTGGGCAGAGCCAGTTTTTTAAAGTGATTACCAACGATGAAAATAGAGGCATTCACTATAGCCGTGTGGCAGGATTGCACGAGGCTTCAGGAGAATACATTATTTTTCTAGATCAGGATGATGCCATTGCATCTGATGCATTGCAAAAGATGCTTAAGACGGCCACAGCTTCAAAATCAGATGTGCTTGTATGTAATGCTTTTTTGCAGCAGGCAGATGGTTCTAATTTGCTATGGTATCGCAATGATTACCATAAGAGCTTGGTGGGGGATTTTTCCACTTATCTGCGCATAGGAATTCAGATAATTTCCCCTGGTCAGTGCCTTATTAAAAGGGAGGCTATACCTACATTTTGGCAAGAAAATCTTGTTCAAAAAAATGGAGCTGATGACTATTATTTATGGTTGCTTATGCTGGCAAAGGGGTGTGGCTTCTCATATCTTGACGAACCGCTCTATACCCACAGGTACACTAGGACAAACCTATCCAAGGATACCACAGTTACTGACGAATCCATTTATGATTTCTTAAATCTTTTGTCTGACTGTGATTATTTTAAACAGGATGATATATTTACACTACACGAGATGATTAGCTACAAAAACCAATTTAGGGCTAGCGGATTCTTCGGGAAAATAACCTGCTCTTTGGCAAACTTGGGTTTATTTGTGGATAATATTATTTTCAAAAAGAAGACGGGCACAGGTTACGGATTTAATAGATAATGAATGAAATAGTAGTCCTTCTGGCTACCTACAATGGTCAGGAGTTTTTAAAAGAACAATTAGATAGTTTGCTAGCACAGTCCTTTCAGAACTTCAAAATAGTAATACATGACGATGGGTCTTGTGATGATACACCAAGTATAATTGCAGATTATAAAAAAGAACATCCCGATAGGATACTAGTTTTGCAAGGGAAAGCCACTGGCTGTGCCAAAAACAATTTTTTATGGATGCTAAAAGAGGTGGAGGCAGATTATTATTTTTTATGCGATCAAGATGATGTTTGGCACAAGGATAAAATCAAAAAATCTCTTGAAGCCATAGAGTCCATGGATGCAGATGGACCAGCCTGTGTATTTACTGATATGTTTGTGACTGATGATTCTTTGCAAGTCCTATCGGATTCCTTTGTCGCATACATAGGTCGTTCAATGGCAAACACAGCCTTTGGTCAAATACTGATTGATAATCCAGCAGCTGGGTGCACCATGTGTTTAAATAAATCACTCAGGGATTTGACCCTTCAAACTATGGAATGTATTGACATTTCTAATATACCTATGCACGATGCTTTTATTTTAGAAATCGCCTCCCTTGCGGGACAGATATTTCCAATACGTGAGCCTCTTGTGTTTTATCGTCAAACAGGGCATAATGCCATGGGGGCCACCACTGAAACAGATGCGGATAAAACTAATAGAAATATTTCTGATATAAAATCTGGTACAATATTTCAAAAGAAAAAAGCCTTTGTGAAAGAGGCAAGGGTCTTTGCTGGGGAAATGGCAAAAGCTCCATGGCTGTCAGTGGATAAAAAGGACATCCTAATCAGATTTTCAAAAATAGAAAGTAAGTCTAAATTTAAGCGTATTAGCTTTTACAGAAAGCACAACTTTACCAGGGCAGGCCATAATCTATGGTTTATGCTTTGGGTATAAACTAGGAGACCTGACTTAATGAAAAAAACAGCACTCTATATATGGAAACATGTAGATTTTATAATATTAGATTTGTTGGCACTTATCTTTGGATACTGGCTTGTAGTTCAGTTTAGATATGAGGTCAGCGCTGTACACCACGGAGAATTATTTTTAGATTATGGTGTGGTTCTATCAATCATCTACCTGTTAATTCTTATAATTAGCAAAAATTTATCTGGTGTCATAAAGCGAAGCTTTTTCAAGGAATGCCAATCAATCCTTGTGCAGGTGTTTATTAGCTGGGCATTCTTTACAGTGGCTCTTTACATGATTAAGACAGCCCAGGATTTCTCCAGAGGTATTTACGCGGCAGCCTTTTTAGTTTGCTACATTTTTTTGGTGATAGAGCGAAGCGCTTGGAAATGCTTCATCAGATTCAGTCGTTTCCATTCAAAGCTTTGTCCGAAGCTTATTGTAGTATGCGATAGCAATCACAGCCAGCAGACCATCAAAAGAGTTTTAAGAGGCTCCTTCGAAAACGACTATGAGATAGTAGGTGTTGCCCTAATGGATGAAGGGGAAAACGATTACATAGATCATTTTGATTCTGCGCTAGGTGTGGAAAATTTAGAGGGCTTCATCACAGGTCGCAAGATAGACGAGGCCTACATCGAAATCAGTGATGCAGCAGTTGAAACTCAAGTCATTAATACATTGCTAAAATATAATATTTTGGTGCATCGTAGTTTGCAGGATTCCACCTTAAATTACGTTGAGCAGGAAATCGATGAAATTAGCAATCATTATGTAATTACCATAAGAGATACTCAGGTATCCTTTGTCACAAGAGCAGAAAGAGTCGAAACAGCCCTTTTCAGAAAGATTACCAAAAAGGACTAATTTCGACTGGCTTTATTTAATCTATTTCTTCTGCTTCAGTTTCATTTACTGAATCAATTGTCACATTACCATTTGAATCAATAGAAGCTTTGATATCATATCCATTTTCTATAGTGGTTGGTATCGAAGCTTTTGTTATTATAGCCTTAAAATCGTCAGATAGGGAATCTGTCTGATTTGAACTAAGGCTTTGACCTTGCACAATGGATAAGCTGGTGGATAAATCAGTAGTTATAGGCTCATCACCGCTGATTAAATCTTCTACAGGGATGATTTCTAGTCTATAGCTTATATTGATGGTGCATAGGAATCCTTTCTCTTTTTCTTCGAGTTCTTCATCAATGTCTTCCTCTAAATCTTCTTCATCTATGTCTATTTCATCAAGGTCTGCTTCATCTAAGTATTCATCCAAATTCTCTCCTTTTATATCTTCTTCAATTAGATCTTTGGATAATTCTTCGGGTTCATCTTCAGATGTCATTTCAGTAGCTTGCTCATCTACCTCATCAGATATTTCTTCGGCATAGGTGACAATATTAAGATTAGCAAGCATTACTAGTGACAATATAATTGGTATAAATTTTTTCATAACTAACATCCTCCAGTAATTAATAGGTAACAGTGATTGAATTCAATTTCGCCACGGCCTTGACTACTACTTCAGTGCCAAGCTTTGTGGCGGCTCCTGCAGGTGGTGTACCCTCGGCTTCAGTGGCAACATCAATGGCAATATACATACCATCAAGCTTTGAGTCAGGCACATCACTTACATCAAATGTATAGGTAATGTTTCCCGAGCTAGGGGTGTCAAATTGCTGTATGGTCGGATACAGTGTACTTGATGTTTGTACTATTCTAGAGTGCTTGTCATAAAGGGTGAAACAAGCAGTGCTGCCCGAAGCGGAAACTGTGATGGAGCTGGCGCCTGGTTTGATATTGCCAGCTGTCAGAGAACAGCTTGTAGAAGTGGATGTATAAATAGGAAAATCGTATCCCCATCCCAACCAAGTTTTTGAGCGACTATTGGTTGATGAAATGTTGCCTGAAATGGCAGGCGCGCTATCAAATACTTCTGTTTGATTGCCTTTTCTTTTTAGATAAGTCTTTGGCTCAATATTGCCGTTAATGTGTTTAAAATCGGCATAATAACTTAAGCCTTCGTCAGCTTCATTCACATCGATACTGCTGTCTACATAGTCCTTTTTCTGTCCACAATAATAACACTCGCCGTGGGCTGTGCATGCGCTGTGATCATCGTTCCACTCGTAGGAATATAGGTAGGTGTGGCCTTCTTTATCGCAATGGGAAATGGGTACGTAGGTTCCACAAATATAAGCGTTAAAATAATGCCAAAGGGCACATTCGCCACCCTGTCTTCTGGAAATTCCGCCGGCTCCTCGATAGATGCTATAGGTCAGCTCGACCTTTATAGTATTTGACCATATATATTTAGATGGAAGAGTATAGTCAATTCCACTGGCGTTTCCAGAATTCCAAATAACCTTATTAGTCTTTACATCAGTGATAATACAATTATATTTATCATTAGAAGGGTTTGTGCTTCTTGCTGTAATGCGGTAGACCCCAAGAGGCTTCATACATGAGGTGTAACCGCTGCCGGAATGTCCGTGGCAGTATACACCGTTATCACTCCAGCCCATGTCGGCACCTCTAGCGCCACATCCCCTTACTGTAAAGCTAATTTGGCTTAAATCATGAGTCTCGCCCTGGCGCAAAATAGCTTCCTCTATCTGCTTTGCTGTATCATCTGAAGCTGATTCATTAGTATGCTTAGTAAAATACCTTAGAATCCAATCTTGCATTTGTTCAGCGGTGGTTGGGTTATCAGAAATAAGTTTTTTTAGTCGTTTGAAGGGCTCTTTTCCTTCTTCGCCATTTGGGTCGGCGATGATGTAGGCTAGCCAGTCATAGTCATTGTCACCTAGGTCCTTTTTTGACTTGTAATCGCAATCACCATCTCCGCCAAAGATTATAGATAAATCGGAGTTTTCGCTTATGTCAGTTTCATCTGTCAAAAAGACGTCAGATGCATCAGCGTCCTTGGCAATATTTACAATTAAATCTCCTACAGCTTTATCTGGGGTACCAATTAGATAGTCAAAGAATTCTTGGGCCACCTCATCTCTTTTGAAGCCTTCTGCCGAAATGGCCATTAGGTCATAAAGGGGCAAGCAATTTTCCTTTGATGCGATTGCATTAGGTCCATTTTTCACATAATCATCTATCAGATATGGCAGGTAAGTTTTTACCCAATCTTTTTGCAGCTTGCTTAGGTCGGCCCATTTGCAAGCAAGGGCTCTTAGAATATTTAAATCCTGCCTTGATTCTATAGACCAATTGGGCTTAGCAGGAAGGTTCGAAAGCTCGCTAGATGATCCTCCATATTCAAATACATTGTTATCTGTATCAAGACCATCTCCAAGCATAAATCCATCTGCTGTAAGCGTGGCAATGCCATCTGCTAAATCAGGGTGATTTGCAATATCTAGGCTATAGGTGGAAAATATCTCAGGTTGCTTATTTATCCAGTGGATAATAAAATCTTTGTTATTTATCATTGTTAGATACAAATAGCCGTCAAAATCTGGATTATAGGTGACTGTAAGACCCTTTGAGCTTGTGGTTTCCCCTTTTGAGTTGACGAAGGTGCTGAAATATTTGTCTGACCATTTGCCATTTTCAAAATTGTTTTCCTCTTCAAAAAGTTTTAGCCAGACATATTCCAAGCACTTATCCTCGCTATCAGAGTGCCTTGAAATATATTTAATATAATCATTTCTAAATGGAATAAACTTAGATGTAGCCTCGCTGGCATTGCCAGTTATGGAAGCTGAAGCGAAGGCTTCAAAAATGATGATTAAAGATATTAACGTATTTACGATATTTTTTACAACTTTTTTCATAACTCCTCCTCAGTTACCAAGGCTTAAATTCTCCATTAACCTGATAACCATAGCATCCAGTTTCGGGATCATAACCAAACTGGAAATACTTATCATTGTTTGTTAATTTTCCATTGATGTCATCAATCTGTTTTTGGAAATCTTTTCCCTGCTGCTCGATAAGCGATTTGATTTCGGCTTCAGATTTTTGCTGATTAGATTTAAGCTCATCCGTAATAGGAATAATTTCGTTTCTTAAGGCTACAATCTTGTTCGTGAGCTCAGTGCGTTTTTCATCATCCATAGCTCCATTATCAGCCAGCTCTTTTTCAAGTAGCTTTATCAACTGGTCAACATATTCCTTATCCTCCACCTTTAGGTTGTTAATCATTGTGGTGAGAGTTTCAATATTATCCTTGTTTTTAGCCATGTCCTTATAAATGTTAGTGCTGTTAACATATTCATTTAAAATATTGTTAAGGGCTGATTTTTGTTCTGAAGTGAATCCATCATCCGAATTGATATATTCGGCCAAGAAATTAAGTAACTTCTTTTTAGCTGCTTCCTGATTGATGTTGCCTTTTGAATAACCGCTGATTGCCTGCAGATATGAATCCGTAATGTAATCGGATATTTCATCCACATTTAGCTCGGACGCTACAACCGTAGTGACCTTGCTGCTGTTCTTAATATTAGAAATGCCTTGAATTACAAAGTGGCCTGCTATGAGTAGCAGCACAAGGGCCAGGCTGGAAATAAAAATGGCAATTTTGTTTAAAGTACCATCAGGATATCGATAGGCATCAATAATATCCTGTAAAAAGGTGTAATCCTCTGCGTTATTAAGTTTTCTTTTTTTCATAAATCTCTTTCTCCTTAAAAATAACTTTGTTTGTTTTAAAACTACTATCCGACAATTAATTGGGGAAAATGGCGATTAGCCAAAAGATGTATCAAAAATTGATACGAGCGATAATATATCACAGGATAAAAATAATTACAAGCATAAAATTAAAATTAATTTTAGTAAAGTTTTATAACGCTAGGAAAATCTTGACATTGAGCATAAATTTTTTTATCATAATTAAAGTTAAATGCGATGACGAAGAGGAGTAAGTGACAATCGTCCTGTAGAGAGGGTCGCTCACCGGCTGAAAGGTGACCTAGGATTGACTCACCGAAGGTAGCTTTCGAGCAGGTGGTGAACAAAGCAGCTTATAGCTGTACAAGCCACACGAGTCGTTCCCGTAAGGAATAAGATGAGTGATAAATGCAGGTGGTAACGCGAACTTTCGCCCTGTGTACGTATACAATGTATCCGTACACAGGGCTTTTTTAATTAAATCAAGGCGCAACTGGCGAGGTATAGGAGGAACTATGAGTAAAGAATTAGCAAAGACTTATGATCCTAAGGGACTAGAGGACAGACTATATAAAAAATGGGAGGACAATGGCTATTTCCATGCCGAGGTAGACCGCAGCAAAAAGCCATTTACTATCGTAATGCCACCTCCAAATATTACAGGCCAGCTCCACATGGGCCATGCCTTAGACAATACCCTACAGGACATTCTTATCAGATACAAGAGGATGCAGGGCTACTCAGCATTGTGGCAGCCAGGCACAGACCATGCAGCCATTGCCACTGAGGTAAAGGTTATTGAACATCTTAAGAGCCAAGGCATTGAAAAGGATGCTTTGGGCAGAGAAGGTTTCCTTGAAAAATGCTGGGAGTGGAAGGATGAATACGGCACACGTATCATCAATCAGCTCAAAAAAATGGGCTCTTCAGCTGATTGGCAGCGCGAGAGATTTACCATGGACGAGGGCTGTTCAAAGGCTGTAGAGGAAGTATTCGTCAAGCTTTATAAGGAAGGCTACATCTACAAAGGCAACCGCATCATAAACTGGTGTCCAGTATGCCAGACTTCTATCTCTGATGCAGAGGTTGAGCATGAGGAACAGGCTGGACATTTTTGGCATATGAAATACGAAATCGTAGGAGAGCCAGGCAGATACGTTGAGTTTGCTACTACTCGTCCTGAGACTATGCTTGGTGATACAGCTGTTGCTGTAAATCCAAAGGATGAAAGATATCAGGATATCATCGGCAAGACTGTTATGCTTCCATTTATGAATCGCGAGATTCCAGTTATCGCTGATGAATACGTTGATATGGAATTTGGTACAGGTGTTGTTAAAATAACTCCAGCACATGACCCTAACGATTTTGAGGTTGGAAAAAGACACGACCTTCCAGTTATAAATATCTTAAATGATGATGCTACAATCAATTCAAACGGTGGACAGTTTGAAGGAATGGACAGATACGAGGCCAGAGACATCATCGTTAAAAAGATGGATGAGATGGGTCTATTAGTCAAGATAGAAGACCACACACACAACGTAGGTACACATGACAGATGTAACACTACAGTAGAGCCTATGGTTAAGCCTCAGTGGTTCGTAGCTATGGAAGAGCTTGCAAAGCCAGCAATCAACGCAATCAAAACAGGCGAGCTTACATTTGTTCCTAAAAATTATGACAAGACTTATTTGCATTGGTTAGAGAATATCCGTGATTGGTGTATTTCTAGACAGTTGTGGTGGGGCCATAGGATCCCTGCATATTATTGTGAAAAGTGCGGTGAGACTGTAGTAGCCCGTGCAACAGAGGCACCTACAGTTTGCCCTAAGTGTGGCCATACTCATATGAAACAGGATGAGGATACATTGGATACATGGTTCTCATCAGCCCTTTGGCCATTTTCAACACTGGGCTGGCCTGACAATACTGAGGAGCTTGATTATTTCTATCCAACAGATGTGCTTGTGACAGGTTACGACATCATTTTCTTCTGGGTAATCAGAATGGTATTTTCGGGTTATGCTCACACAGGCAAGAGCCCATTTAATACTGTATTAATCCATGGCTTGGTTCGTGATTCTAAAGGGCGCAAGATGTCCAAGTCACTTGGCAATGGTATCGACCCATTAGAGATAATCGATAAATACGGTGCAGACGCTCTTAGACTTACCCTCATCACTGGAAATGCACCAGGAAACGACATGCGTTTTTATAATGAGCGTGTAGAAAATAGCCGTAACTTTGCAAACAAGGTTTGGAATGCATCTAGATTTATTATGATGAATTTGGCTGACAACGAAGTAGTAAAGCCAGCTGATTCAGACCTTGCCACAGAGGACAAATGGATTATTTCAGCAGTTAACACTTTAGCCAAAGATGTTACTGAAAATATGGATAAATTTGAACTTGGTATTGCGGTTCAAAAAGTATATGATTTCATTTGGGACGAATTCTGCGATTGGTACATAGAAATCGTTAAACCACGCATGTATTCTGAAGAATATACTAAGAGCAAAAATGCAGCTCTTTGGACAGCTAAATTTGCTCTTACAAATGCATTAAAGCTTCTTCACCCATTTATGCCATTTATTACAGAGGAAATCTTCTGCACATTGCAGTCAGAGGAAGAGACTATCATGCTATCAGCATGGCCTAAATATGACGCCGCTCTTGATTTCCCTGCTGACGAGGCAAAGGTTGAAAGAGCAAAGGATGTGGTTCGTGGCATGAGACAGCTTCGCACAGATATGGATGTTCCACCATCTAAAAAGGCTGCTATCCACATCGTGTCAGAGGATGCAAAGGTTCGCACTACATTTGATGAAATCACACCTATATTTAAGACACTTGCAGGTGCCACAGAGGTGTTTGTACAAGCGGACAAAAATGGCATAAGCGATGACGCTGTATCAGCGGTTATTCCAGATGCAACACTATTCGTGCCACTAGAAGATTTGGTTGACTTCGAAAAGGAAAAGGAGAGGCTTACCAAAGAAAAAGAAAAGCTTGAAAAGGAATTGGCTCGTTCTCGAGGCAGGCTCTCAAAC
>ERZ842401.7014-NODE-7014-length-11726-cov-5.393797_pt1 | contig 11726 bp, 7 predicted proteins | sample MGYA00521270_ERZ842401 | MGnify/ENA primary metagenome ERZ842401 (study PRJEB31892, sample SAMEA3878208) | bioreactor metagenome | biome: Moose rumen | place: Sweden | collected 2011-10 | study: EMG produced TPA metagenomics assembly of the PRJEB12797 data set... | reverse complement strand
TCGCACCGGTTTTTTGACCGGTTTCGGCAGAAAACGCCACGTGACGTGAGATTCCAGGGGTGTTTTCTCACTTCGCCGGAGCGAAGAGGAGAAAGCGGTAAGAGTGTTATCGCCCAGAAGCTGGATGTTTCACTTCGGTGGCACTGCGGCGGGTTCGAAGAGATATGGCTGAGAGAAAACAGCACTGCGGAGGGTTCGAAGAAAGGTCCGGAGGCCGCTTGCGGCCGACAGAAGGGGGACGGCGAAGCCGTGCGGGGGAATCCTTTCCCCCGACCCCTGGGGGTGCAGGGGGGTAATAGGAGCCTCTGCGTCGCTTGTAGCGATGCAGAGGCTGCCTGCGGCAGCTGGCGGGGGTTAAGAAAGCCCGAATGGGCTGGCCAAAAAGGATTTTGGCCAGCCCATTGAAAGTCGGGGCAACCGGAGGGGCTTAGAAGAAGCGGGCGCGGTTGTCTTTGACGTTGGCGTTCTCCATCATGGCGGGGATGATCTGCTGGGAGGCGTAGACGGCCTTCTGGGATTCGTTGTTGCGGGCATCCTCGGCGGTGAAGAAGGCGCCGGTTTCGCGGCCGGTGACCTTGAAGACGTAGATGCAGGCGACACCGGCTACGGGGCCGCAGATTTCGCCCTCGGGGGCGGCTGCGACAGCGCCGAGCAGGGCGGGCTCAAGGCGGGAAGCTGCCGTGGTGAAGAAGGCGACATCCTCGGCGTTGAGGACGGGAAGGTCGTAAGGCTTGCCAATCTCTTCGAGAGTGGTCTTGCCCTTCATCTCCTCAGCTACCCTGGCGCAGCCGTTCTTCTGGAACTTCTCTGTGCGGAGAATCTCGTGGATGGCGGGGGTGGCGTCGGAAGGAGACTGGTAGCCCTCGTCGCGGATTTCCTTGAGGGCGACGATGAAGAAGTAATTGTTGTTGACGGTGATGATATTGGAAGCCTTGCCCTTCTTGGCGTCGTAGACCCAGCGGGTGATTTCCTTGGCCTGGGAGACGGAACCGTAGTTGGCGGTAGCCTCGGTGACGTTGTTCTGGGTGTGGGAATAGACGCCGGTGGAGTCGACGGCGCGCTTGTAGCCGTCGTAGGTGCCGGCTGTAAGGGTGGCGAAGCGGTTGGCCTTGGCGTAGTAGTCGTTGAAGGTCTCCTTGCTGGCGAGGGATGTCTTCTCGAGGATGGCGACCTGCTTCTTGGCGACGGGCTTGGTGCGCTTGGTGACCACTACCACGTGGGAACCGTACTGGGTGTTGAGGACGAAGGGCTTGTTGAGGTCGGCGGTGACGACGCTCTCGAAACCGGGGATGGTGTAGGTCTGGGTGAACCAGCCGAGGTTGCCCAGTTCGCCGCCGTCGGCGGAGCCGCTGTCGGCGGAATAGGTGGCGGCGAGTTCGGAGAAGTTGCCGCCCTTGGCGACGACGTCCCTAAGGCTGTCGGCGAGGTGGCGGGCGTCGGTACCCTGGAGAAGGATGTGCTTGACGTAGACGGAATCGGGAACCATTGCGCGGTCCATGATCCGGGCGCTGCGGAAGACGTTGCCTCTCTTGTAGACGGGGGATGCGCCCTGTGCACCGGAGGCTACGAAGTCCTCGATGTCGGAAGAGACGGTGCGGAGTTCGCCCTCCTTGTACCAATACTCGCTGTAGGCGCGCTCGGAATTCTTGAGGAGGAAGGCACGCATGTTGGTGGTGGTGGCGAACTCGGGAAGGAGGGACTCCATCTCGTCGGAGGTGGCGGTGATGTCGGACTCGGAGGGAACGACCTCGAAGACCACGTACTCGATGTCGCGGCCGGCTTCCTGCTTGTAGTTCTCCTTGTGGGCCTTGTAGTAGGCCATTACCTCCTGTGCGGAGACGGAGGCGTTCTCGTCCTCGTAGTCGAAGGGGATGGCGAGGTACTCGATATTGGCGGTGGTGTTGGCCTCATTGACAAGACGGTCGGCGAAGACGTCGGGGAGGAGGGCGGAATTGTTGAAGAGAGCGCCGTACTTCTCGTAGTACTTCTGGGTGAGGATGCCGTTCTGGAGGTAGTTCCAGAAGGTCTTGAGGCTGCCGGAATTGTCGGCGTTGACGTTCTGGACGAAATCGCGGAGGACGTCGGGGGAATAGAGGCCGTCGTCGCCTGCGAAGGCGCGGTTCTGGGCCAGGACGGGAGAGATGTTGGAGCCGGTGGTAAGGTCTACCATCTCATCCTCGCCGACGATGAGGCCGGCGTCCTTGGCGTTCTCGACGAACATGTAGCGGTCGAGGAGGTCCTGCCAGGCGGAGTTGCGGATTTGCTGCTGGGTCTGCTCGTTCTGGACGGAGGAACCGGTGGATACCTGGTAGATGGTGGTGAACTTGTCGATATTTTCCTGGAAGTCGGTGTAGGATATCCTCTTGCCGGCGATGCTGCCGACATCATATTTCTTGGACATCGAGTTGAGGGCCGAGCCGAGGGTGTTGGGGTCGATAATGAAAGAGAGGAGGGCCAGGGCGATGATAATCGATATCACAAGGCCGAATTTTACGCGAATTTTCTGAAGAACCGCCATTGTATTTTTTGTCTTTTAATTTATTATCAAAACTATGGGCCGCGAAATTACAAATTTTTTGGGAAAGCACCAATAAAATTGACGGAATCAATCACAACAATGGTGGAATCCTGCTTGGAAACCGCATAACTATTGAATGGTTTGCGGAGAATTGAATTGCGGGCGTGGTCGTCGGAACGCATCCCATAGCCTTGCATGAAGCCGTCCGGAGAGTACATCTTGACGTAGCAGTCGGTGTAAATCTCCTTGCGGGTCTCGTCCCAGTAGATGGTATCCGTTTCCATCGCTTCCCTCTTGATGACGTTGTTGATGACCACGTTGCCGAACGCGGACCAGACGTCGCTGCGCTTGCCTGTCTTGTCGACCTCGTGGCGGGCGTTGTCGGAAAAGACGACGCTCTCGAGAAGGCCGTCCTCGGTGTAGGAATAAACCGAAAGCCCCTTGGGGAAAAGGTCGATCTTGAGGGTGTCGCTGTCGTAGGTCTCCATCAGGGGGGCCTCGAAGCGCATCTCTATCTTGCCGTTCTTGGACTGGACGGTAAACATGTCGGTGACGGCCTGGACCGGAGTCTTGCTGAGGTCGAGCCTGTCGGCCTCGCCGAGGCCGCCGCCACAGGATACGACAATGCTGGCAAGCGTGACGGCGCTTGCCAGCATAAAGGTGGAAGATAAACTTCGGGCCAAGGTTACTTGACGGTGCGGACCGTCGTGGTGGCGCTCATTCCGCCGCATACCACGGTGTAGGACTGGCCGTTGGTGATATCGTACATGAACGCGTCGGCTGCCGGAGGGAAGTACTTGCTGTACTGGCCGATGTAGCGGTTGGCCTCGTCGGTGAGGGACGGATCGGCGGCCTTGGCCTTGTTCATGTAGTCGCAAGCCACCCAGTAGGGAGCCCTGCGGGCGATTTCGTCACCGCCGCACTTGGAAGATGCCCAGACGGTACCTATGAGGAGGTATGCCTTGCCGGCGAGGTCGGGGTCGAGGTCGGGAACCCTTTTGGCTGCTTCGTAGGCAGCGGCATAGCGGGCGTTCTTGACGTTGTAGACGGCGAGCTCGTAGAGGTAGGACGCAGTGGTCTTCTGGTCGGAGTCTTCGCGGTCGACGGCTTCCTTCATGTATTTGACGGCGAGGTCGACGTTGCCCTTGGAGGAGTGCAGCTTGTACAGATAGTACGCAGCGGCTGCCGAAGGCTCGATGGTGTACATCGTGGTGACGGCGTTGAGGAAGAGGTCGTTGCTGTTGCAGTCCTCGGCGAGGGAGAGCATCTTGACGATAGTGGTCGAGAGGGCCAGGTCGTTGGGATTTGCCTCGTAGCGGGGGCCGAACAGGGCGAGCAGGTCGTCGCAGGTCGCCACCTTGCTGGAGATGAACAGGTTCTCGATGTTGGTGCGGAAGTCGGAGATCTGCTGCTTCTCGACGTCGGACGCAGGGGTGATGGCATCGAGCATCTCGAGGTTGCGCTGATAGAGGTTGAGGACATCCTCGGTGCCGATCTGGCCTGCGCCGTAGAGGTCGACGGCAGCCTTGAAGTCGTTGAACAGGACAGAGGCTTTGGTGCTGTTGCCAAGGGACACTATCACTCCCTCGTATATGTCATAGACCCGCTTGGAATCGTCCTTGATATACTTGGCGGCATAGGTTGCCTTGTTGTTGAGGGCGGTGGCGGCGTACTTGGGATAATACTGGGCCCTCTGGTCCTGGAGAAGGAGAAGAGTGTCGACCAGACCCTCGACGACCATGGGGTTCTTGGCATTTTTGGCGATCAGCCTCGAGATGAGGTCGGAACCCTGGATGAGGAGGTTCTGACTGCAGCTGGGAGGGCAGATTGCGTATGCCTTGCGCCAGTTGGGAGTGGCGTCGTCATAGTTCTTCTGCTTGTAATACTCGGTGTAGTAGGAGAGATATTTGACGCACTCGTCAGCGTTCTCTCCGTACTTGCTCATGTCTTGTGCGGAGACTCTCGCCACAGGGAGAATCATCATCAGGCTGAATGCCGCTAAAAATACTTTTTTCATATCGATCGGTGTTTAATCAATCATAGGAGAACTTCTGGAACCAGATGTCAAACAGGTTGAATCCGACGGAGAAATTTATGAACCTCTCGCGAACCATGGAGTCCTTCAAAACGCCCCTCTGTCCAAATTCCATACCAAACGTAATTCCGTTGTACCAGCGGAATACCGGCAGAGTGGCGCCGAGGGTGACTGCCATGGTGTTTACGGGAGCTCCGTCGAGGAGATAATATTCGTTTTTCCAGTACGCGCCGGCGCGGTAGGCTATCTTGCGCCAGTAGTAGCGGATGTCGTTGCGGTTGGGGACGTACTCGAAGCCCAGGCGGTATGCCTCAGACAGGGAGGTGGTGAATACGGAACGGCCGGCGCCTGCTGTGAGGTTGCCGGTGAAGCCCTCTGCGGTGTCGAGGCCGGAGGAGCGCCAGTCGGAGCGGGTGTAGTCGAACTCGGCCATGAACTTGTCGGCGTAACGGAAGCTCAGTCCGGCGCCCTTCTCGCTTGCGAGCATCACCCGGTCGGGAACGGAAAGCTTGTAGTAGAGGGTGTCGGAGGCGGCGGTGCCGGTGGAGTAGCGGAAACTCTCGACGCTGCCTCCAAGGCGTGCCTGGGTGCGGTAGGTGGCGCCGATTACGACGGAGGCCTTGGTGCCGACGGGCTGCTCGTACTGCACTCCTACCTTGGCGGCGGGGGCGCGGAGCTGGAGGATGTGCCCGTTGGAGGCGCCGTTGTAGGAGGCGTCGGAGAAGGATTCGATGTAGGTCTTGTCCGTCTTGCCGAACAGGTACAGGAACTGCGCGCCCACGGAGAGCCTGCGCCAGAAGGAGGTGCCTATGCCGGCAAATATCTGATAAACGCTGCCCTGACCGGCGGCGGTGTAGGTGATGTTGCCGGTGTTGCCTATGACGTACGGGTCCGAAACGTTGTAGCTGTAGCCGTAGCCGGTGCTGCTGAACGGAGTGAGGCCGATCGACATGGCGGTTGAACGCCAGAGGGGGAAGGACATCATGAGGTCGCCGATGTTCATGGTGTTGGAGGCGGAACGGGTGCTGCCCTGGCGGAAGATGCGGTTGTCCTGCAGGAGGGAGTAATCGGCCATGAAGGCGAGGGTGTCGCGGGCGGTGACGGCTGCGGGGTTGAGGGGATTGAGGAAGCGGTGGTTGCGGGCGGCGATGCCTACTCCTCCCATGGACTTGTTGTAGGCGGTGCCGCCGCCGGACAGGTCGCCGACGCCGAATATCGAATAGGGGGTATAACTTCCGAAGGTCTGGGCCCCGGCGAGCGGAGCGCAGACGGCAAGAATCACTGCCGGCAGCAGGAAGTCAATGAATATTTTTCTTTTCATATTCGTCGGTGATTATGGCCAGGCCCATCAATCCGAGGTTACAGACCGTAAAGATGGAGTTTTTCATCCTTTTGGCAAAATAAACTGCATCTCCGCCGGTAAAAATAACGACGTTTTCCGGATTTGACCGTATATACCCGTCTATTTCAAACATTATACCCGATATCACGCCCGACTCGATGGAGGAGTCGAGGGAAGTGCCGGGAAAACCGACCTCGCCGGGGATGCTCAGCAGCGGAAGGGCCTTGGCGTAGCGGTTGAGGGCCTTGAAGCGGGTGAGGCAGCCGGGGGCGATGTTGCCGCCGAGGTAATTGCCAGCCGCGTCCATGAAGTCGACGGTGAGGGTGGTGCCGAAGTCGAACACGGTGCAGGGCTTTTCCTTGAAAAGGTACCTTGCCGCCACGAGCGAGCAGACGCGGTCGTAGGTGATGTACGGCGGGATGCCGTATTCGGAGAGGGCGCCGGGGCGGGAAGGGTCGAGAAGGAGGAGTTGCTGGCAGGAGTTCCTGAAGACGGGGATGACGTCGTCTTCTATCTTGCGCACGGAGACGACAGCCATGACCGAGGGCTGCTGCTTTTCGGTGAGGGTGGAGATGAATTCCATGATCCGCTCGCCCTGGTAACGGAAAGTCTTCCCGAGGACGGGGCCCTCGGACCATGCAGCCTTGACGGCGGTGTTGCCTATTTCTACCAGCAGATTTGACATTTTGCTCCCGAGCAACAAACCTACAAATTTAGTAAAATTATTCCAACTTACCCAGAATCATCCTCGCTTTTTGCAAGCTCCCGACGTTGCGGGCCAAAAGTTTGAGTTTCCCCTTGCTCTGCTTGAATTCCAGGGGCCACACTCCCGCGTTGACCCTGTCGAGGACCCGCTTGAACGTGTCGGAACTGTAGTATGGCGACATCTGGTTGTCGATGAAGAAGGCTATGAAGAGATTGTTCTTGAGAACTATCTTCTCGAAACCGAGGCGGGAGCCCGCGTTGCGTATCTTGACGACTTCGAAGAGGTTGTCCAACTCCTCGCCGAAGCGGCCGAAACGGTCCTGGAGCTGGCTCTTGAAGCGCTCTATCTCCTTGTCGGATCGGAGGGCGTCGAGCTGCTTGTAGATGCGTATTTTTTCGGCGGTGATGTCGATGTAGGAGTCGGGGATGAGGGCGGGGAGGTCGGTCTCTATCGAACATTCCACGCTGAAGCCGGCGTCGCGGCCGCGGGATGACATGCCGGTTTCTATTCCCAGTTCCTCCATGGCCTCGGCGAGTATCTTCTGGTATGTCTCGAAGCCCATGTCGGTGATGAATCCGCTCTGCTCGGCGCCGAGCATGTTGCCGGCCCCGCGGATGTCAAGGTCCTGCATGGCTATATTGAAACCGCTTCCCAGGTCGCTGAATTCCTCTATGGCCTTGAGACGGCGGCGGGCGTCGTCGGTGAGGGTGGTGAGAGGAGGGACGATGAGGTAGCAGAAGGCCTTGCGGTTGGACCTCCCTACCCTGCCCCGGAGCTGGTGGAGGTCGCTCAGACCTATGTTCTGGGCCTGGTTGATGATTATCGTGTTGGCGTTGGGAATGTCGAGGCCGTTCTCTATTATGGTGGTGCAGAGAAGCATGTCGTAGTCGCCGCGGATGAATTCGAGCATGCGGTTCTCGAGTTCCTTGGACTCCATCTGGCCGTGGGCCACGCATATCTTCATGTCGGGAACCAGGCGGTGGAGTATCTCGTAGATGGACGGCAGTTCTTCGACCTTGTTGTGGAGGAAGAATATCTGCCCTCCCCTCTTGAGTTCGTAGTCGATGATGCTTTTTATCTCCTGCTTGTCGAAGAGGATTATCTCGGTCTGTATGGGTATCCTGTTGGGCGGAGGGGTGTTGATGATGCTAAGGTCTCGGGCTCCGAGGAGCGAGAACTGGAGGGTTCTTGGAATGGGAGTCGCGGTGAGGGTGAGGGTGTCGACGGCGGAGCGCAGACGGCGGAGTTTCTCCTTGGCGGCGACTCCGAACTTCTGCTCCTCGTCGATTACCAGCAGACCCAGGTCCTTGAAGACGAAGGAGTCGGAGAGTATCTTATGGGTGCCGATGAGTATGTCTATCTTGCCTTCACTCAGGCGTTCGCGTATGTCGTTAACTTCCCTGGCAGTGCGCAGGCGGCTCACATAGTCGACGTTGCAGGGGAAGTCCTTGAGGCGTTCGGAGAAGGTGTTGTAGTGCTGCAGGGCGAGGATTGTGGTGGGAACGAGCACCGCGGTCTGCTTGCCGTCGACCGCTGCCTTGAAGGCGGCGCGGACGGCGATTTCGGTCTTGCCGAAGCCTACGTCGCCGCAGACCAGCCTGTCCATGGGGCAGCTGTCTTCCATGTCGTGCTTGACGGCCTTGGAAGCAAGTTCCTGGTCGGGGGTGTCCTCGTACATGAAGGAGGACTCGAGTTCTTCCTGGAGGTAGGTGTCGGGCGAGAAGGCGTAGGCCTTGGAGGCCTTGCGGCGGGCGTACAGCTGTATGAGGTCCTTGGCTATGTCCTTCACCCTCGATTTAGCGCTGTTCTTGAGGGTCTGCCAGGTCTTGGAGCCGAGTTTGTTTATCTTGGGAGGTTCGCCGTCGCGGGAGCGGAAGCGGGATATCTTGTGGAGGGCGTGGACCGATACGAACACCACGTCGCCGTCCTTGTAGGTGAGCTTTACCACTTCCTTCATGCGTCCGAAGTCGTCCCTGAGGTGGACGAGGCCGCCGAACACGCCGACGCCGTGGTCTATATGGACCACGTAGTCGCCTATGTTGAAGGAGTTGAGGTCGTTGAGGGTGAGCTGCTCGGTCTTTTCGACGCTGCGGCGAAGGCTCACCCGGTGGAAACGGTCGAATATTTCGTGGTCGGAATAGCAGCAGCCCTTGTCTTCCCGGTCGATGAAACCGTTGTGGATGTTGATCCCTTTGACCAGTTCGGGGATGATGCCGCCGTTCTGGGAGAGGATGGAGCGCAGGCGGTCGAGCTGGCTGGCCTTTTCGCCGAAGATAAATACCTTGTAGCCCGATTCGGTCTTCTCACGTATGTCTTCGGTGAGGATTTCGAAGTTCTTGTTGAAGACGGGCTGGGGGGCGATGTTGAAGTCGATGGCTCCGGCACCCTGGCGGGAAAGGGGTACGTCGGTGTAGACGCGGGTGAATTTTTCGGTCAGCGGGAAGAATTCCTTCTCGCGGTACATGTCGGAGGAATCGAGCCAGAGGACGGAGTCGGGAGGGAGGAGGTCAAGGACGCAGACGCCGTCGGCGCCGCCTTCGGATATTATTCCGGATACGATTCCCGCCTCAGGTTCCTCGGAAATGGAGAGCTGGGTGTTGCAGTCGAAGAGGTGGATGGTCTCGACCTCGTCGCCCCAGAGGGAGATGCGGTAGGGGTTGCTGGAGGAATAGGAGAAGATGTCGATTATGGAGCCGCGGATCGCGAACTGTCCGGGGGCGGATACGAAGTCGACCTTCTCGAAGCCTTCGGAGGCGAGGCGTTCGACCATGGAGTCCTGGGAGAGGGAGTCGCCGGACCTGACGGTGAAGGATGCCTTGCTGATGTCGGTACGGCGGGGGACGTTTTCTTCGATGGCTTCGGGGTAGGATACTACAAAGCAGCGCGACTTGCCGCCGCCGAGTATCCTTTCGATGGCGGAGGTGCGCTGGACGCCGAGGGAGGATTTGTAGTTGCTCTTTTCGACGTTGCGGCCTGAGGAAGGGAGGAAGAAGACGGTGTCGCCTTCTGTGAGGCCGTAGAGGTCGGAGCAGCAGTATTCGGCAGCCTCGCGATTGGGGAGGATTATGAAGTTGAGCCTGTCGGGAGCGGCCCCGGCGGCTACGAACCACCTTGCGGACAGAAACAGGGAACGGCAGAATATATCCCCTCCGGAATCTATCCTGCCCTTTAAAAGCCCGGTAGCTTTTGAGTTGACAACCATATTTAGGCCGCAAATATAGTAAAGATTGTTGATAAAGCTGTTGAAAACCCCGGGGTTTTGTTGTTGATAAGTGAGGTCACCGGGTTTTTCACAAAGTTTCAAAAGAAAATTTACAAAGTTTTTAACCCGTGGTGAAAATCCAAGTTATTGTTATTCAAATTGTATTTGAGTTTTCAACATTTCAACAGAAAGATAAAACAACAACATAAATAAAATTAAAAAGATTATATTTGTAATTGTAAAGACTGACCGGCGATGACAGATTTCGATCCCCACAATACACAGGACATCAAAGATAAGGATTTTGACGGAGTAATCCGCCCCCGGGAACTCGAAGAGTTCACCGGCCAGAGCGAAATAGTCTCCAACCTCCGCATCTACATCCAGGCAGCCAAGATGCGCGGCGAGGCCCTCGACCACACCCTCTTCCACGGCCCTCCGGGCCTGGGCAAGACCACACTCGCCCACATCATCGCCAACGAGATGGGCGTCAACATGAAGATAACTTCCGGCCCAGTCCTCGACAGGCCCGGCGACCTCGCCGGCCTCCTGACCTCGCTCGAGAGCGGCGACGTCCTCTTCATCGACGAGATTCACCGCCTTTCCCCCGAGGTGGAGGAGTATCTCTACTCCGCCATGGAGGACTATGTAATAGACATAATGATAGACAAGGGTCCCGGGGCCCGGTCGGTGCGCATCACCCTCAATCCCTTCACACTCGTGGGTGCCACCACCAGGGCCGGCCTGCTCACCGCCCCGCTCAGGGAGCGCTTCGGCATCAACTGCGGCCTCGAGTACTACGACACCGATCAGCTGGTCAAGATAGTCAGGCGCAGCGCCGTCATCCTCAAGATAGGCATCGAGGATGAGGCCGCCCGCGAGATAGCCCTGCGCAGCCGCGGCACCCCCCGCATAGCCAACGGCCTCCTCAAGAGGGTCAGGGACTTCGCCCAGGTGATGGGCGACGGCCACATCGACCTCAAGATTGCCCGCTATGCCCTCGACAAGCTCAACATCGACACCCGCGGCCTCGACTCCATCGACAACAAGATACTCCGCACCATTATAAATACCTTCAAGGGAGGCCCCGTGGGCGCCAACACCATCGCTACCGCCATAGGCGAGGACCAGGGCACCTTCGAGGAGGTGTACGAGCCCTTCCTCATCAAGGAGGGCTTCATAGTCCGCACCCAGCGCGGAAGGATAGCCACCGAGCTCTCCTACAGGCACCTGGGCCTCCAAAAAGAGCCCGAAGAAGGAAGTTTGTTTGCCGAGTGATTGGAGAAGTGCCCAAAAATGACTAAAATTGCAAGCTAAAACACATAAATAACATGGCCGAAAAATTAATCTCAAAAATTCCCGAGGGCCCTCTGGACCAGAAATGGACCAGGCGCAAGTCGGAAATTCATCTTGTCAGTCCCAACAACAAGAGAAAACTCGAAATCATAGTCGTAGGAACCGGTCTGGGCGGTGCATCCGCAGCCGCATCGCTCGGAGAACTCGGCTACAACGTCAAGATCTTCTGCATCAGCGACTCCCCCCGCCGTGCGCACTCCATCGCGGCCCAGGGCGGCATCAACGCTGCAAAGAACTACCAGAACGACAACGACTCCGTCTACCGTCTCTTCTACGACACCATCAAGGGCGGCGACTACCGTTCCAGGGAGGCCAACGTCTACCGTCTGGCAGAGGTGAGTGCGGCCATCATAGACCAATGTGTTGCCCAGGGCATCCCCTTCGCAAGGGAATACGGCGGCTACCTCGCCAACCGCTCCTTCGGCGGCGTCCAGGTGAGCCGTACCTTCTATGCCCGCGGCCAGACCGGCCAGCAGCTGCTTCTCGGCGCCTACGCATCCCTCAATAAAGAAATAGCGGCCGGCACCGTCAAGTCATACCCCCGCCACGAGATGCTCGACCTCGTGG
>ERZ842401.7013-NODE-7013-length-11730-cov-8.880428_pt1 | contig 11730 bp, 11 predicted proteins | sample MGYA00521270_ERZ842401 | MGnify/ENA primary metagenome ERZ842401 (study PRJEB31892, sample SAMEA3878208) | bioreactor metagenome | biome: Moose rumen | place: Sweden | collected 2011-10 | study: EMG produced TPA metagenomics assembly of the PRJEB12797 data set... | reverse complement strand
CGAAGATGGAAATTGCCCGTCCGAAGCACATCAAGCTGCCGGAAATGATTGCCGTTAAGGATCTCGCATCCAAGATGAGCTACACCGCCGCCGAAGTGGTGAAGAAGCTCTTTATGATGGGCGTAATGGCAACCATCAACCAGGAAATCGACTTCGATACGGCAGCTCTCGTGGCATCCGAATTTGGCGTAACCTGTGAAGAACTGCCGCCAGATGCAGACCCAACGGAAATCCCCGAAATCGAGGATGACCCGAAATCCCTGAAACTGCGTCCGCCGGTTGTTACCGTTATGGGGCATGTTGACCACGGTAAGACTTCGCTTTTGGATTGCATCCGCAATACCCATGTATCCGCGCACGAAGCCGGCGGCATTACCCAGCATATCGGTGCTTATCAGGTAAACTGCAAGGGCAAGAAGATTGTCTTCCTCGATACGCCGGGTCATGAAGCGTTCACGGCTATGCGTGCCCGCGGCGCCCAGATTACGGATATTGCTATCCTCGTTGTTGCTGCTGATGACGGCGTTATGCCTCAGACCATCGAAGCCATCAACCACGCCAAGTCCGCCAACGTGCCCATTATCGTGGCGGTCAACAAGATTGATAAGCCGGGCGCCAATCCGGACCGCGTGAAGCAGGAACTTATGGAACACAACCTTGTTCCTGAAGAATACGGCGGCGACACCATTATGGTTCCGGTATCGGCCAAAAAGCAGATTGGTATTGATGACCTGCTGGAAAACGTCCTGCTTGTAGCCGAGGTCGAAGAACTCAAGGCCAATCCGAACCGCGATGCTCGTGGTGTTATCATCGAAGCCAAGCTCGATAAGGGCCGTGGTACGGTGGCAACGGTACTCGTCCAGAACGGTACTCTGCGCATCGGTGATTCGGTTGTCTGCGGTACGACCTATGGTAAGGTTCGTGCCATGGTGGATGACCGTGGCAACAACGTCAAGAAAGCCGGCCCGTCCGTGCCGGTTGAGATTCTCGGCCTTAACGATGTGCCCGCTGCCGGCGATATTCTGGCCGTGCTTGAAGAAAAACAGGCCCGTTCCATTGCGGAAGCTCGCGTAGAACGTCAGCGCACCAACCTCATCAAGAGCAAGAAGGTTTCCTTGGATGACCTGTTCCATCAGATTCAGGAAGGCGAAATCAAAGACCTCAATATCGTGGTCAAGGCCGACGTACAGGGTTCTGTCGAAGCACTCTGCGGCTCGCTCTTAAAGCTCAACAAGAACGACGAAGTACGTGTCAGCGTGGTTCATTCCGGCGTAGGTGCCGTAAACGAATCCGATGTTATGCTGGCTTCGGCATCGAATGCCATCATCATCGCGTTCAACGTGCGCCCGGATGCCAATGCACGCCGCGTAGCCGATACGGAAGATGTGGATATCCGCACTTACCGCGTCATTTATGACGCCCTCAACGACGTCAAGGACGCTATGAGCGGTATGCTCAAGCCCAAGTACAAGGAAGTTGTACAGGGCCGCGTAGAAATCCGTCAGGTCATGAAGTTCTCCAAGGCGCTGGTTGCCGGTTCCTACGTTCTCGAAGGCAAGATTTTCAACAACTCCAAGATTCGCATTATCCGTGACAATGTCGAAGTGTTCGATGGTGAGATTGACTCGCTGCGCCGCTTCAAGGATGAGGTGAAGGAAGTAGCCGCCGGTTACGAATGCGGTATTTCCATCATTGATTACCGCGACTTCAAGGAAGGCGACATTATCGAAGCCTACACTATGGAAGAAATCGCTACGGATATCAATGAAGCCAACAAAGAAGCCGCCAGACGGCATCAGGAAGAAGCTGCAGCCCGTGCTGCCAAAGAAAACGAGGAATAATGACTGACATAGAAGTAGAAGGAGGTGCGTGACTGTGGGACAGCTGCGCGTGGAAAAAGTTCAGGAACTGATGAAGCAGGAAATCAGCCAGATTATCCTGCGGGAATTAAAAGACCCCCGCATTGGCTTTGTCACCGTGACTTCCGTGGAATGCACGGGAGATTTGCGGGAGGCCAAGGTCTATGTGAGCCTGATGGGCAATGAATCTCAGGTGAAGGCTTGCTGGTCGGGGCTGAATAGTTCTCTGGGCTTTATCCGCCGGGAAATCGGCAAGCGGATTCGCCTGCGGGTGACTCCGGAGATAAGCTTTGCGCTGGATAAATCGCTGGATTACAGCGCGCATATCCAGGAACTGCTCTTAAAAATCAAGGCCGAGGATGAAGCAAAAGCGGCAGATTCGGCACCTGAGGAGTAAAACAAATGCAAATTTCATTGACGGAAACGGCAGCGGAGCTTAAAGCCCATGAACGCATTGTGCTTACGGCCCATGTGAACCCCGATGGCGATGCCATCGGCAGTTCCCTTGGCCTCATGCATGCACTTAAGGCTTTGGGCAAAGAGGTGCAGGTTTTCATCGATGATGATATCCCGGCAGCATTTTCTGTGCTGCCGGGATATGAGCTTATAGGGAAACCGGAAGAAGGTCAAAACATCCCCGCCGACCTTTTGGTGGCGGTGGATGTGAGCCTTGACCGGATTGGCCGGGTGAAAGAGGCGGTAAAGGCGCCGACCCTCAATATCGACCATCATATCACCAATGACGGAAAGGCCGATAAGCTCTATCTCGATGGAAATGCAGCTGCAACTGCCGAAATCATTTACCAATTAATTGAAGAACTGGGCACGCCCTGCACAAAGGATATGGCGATGTGCCTGTATACAGGGATTGCTATGGATACCGGCTGGTTCCGCTTTTCCAATACCACCCCGAATACCATGCGGGTGGCAGCGACTTTGCTCGCCTGCGGTGCACAGCCCCATGTTATCTCCGAAGCGCTCGAACAGCGCCCCTTTGCGGAAGTACAGAGTTTGGCCTTTGCCCTGCAGAAGATTGAACTTTTGGCCTGCGGCAAAGTGGCAGGCATCTGCCTTGACCATGCTTCTTTGCAGGAGCATGAAGCGCCCGAAGGGCTTATCGGCATGGTGCGGGTGATTGAGGGCGTGGACATTGCCTTTACCCTGAAGGAGAAGGAGCCGGGGCTTTGCCGGGTAAGCCTGCGCTCCAAGGGCATTGATGTAACGAAGATTGCCCTTAAATTCGGCGGCGGTGGTCATGTGCGGGCGGCAGGCTGTACGATTGAAAAGCCCTGTGCCGAAGCGCGCACAGAACTGGTAAAAGTCATTATGCAGGTATTGGAGGAAACAGCGTGACGGAGGTCAAGCCGCTTAGCGGTTTTCTCAATATCCTCAAACCGCCCGGTATGAGTTCCCATGATGTGGTGGGCTTTGTGCGGCGGGTGCTCCATACGAAAAAAGTGGGGCATGCGGGGACTTTGGACCCCGCAGCAGCCGGTGTGCTTCCCATAGCTGTGGGCACTGCAACCCGTTTGATTGAATATCTGGAACTAACCGATAAAACCTATCGGGCTGAAATCCGTCTGGGCATCGCCACCGACAGCGGAGACGATACCGGCAGGATTTTGACCCGTCAGGCTGACTGGTCAGATTTTGACCGGTCAACGCTTGAAAAGACGCTTATGCAGTTTACCGGGAAAATCCGGCAGACGCCGCCTGCTCATTCTGCCATTAAAATTAACGGGCAGAAAGCCTGTGATTTGCTGCGGGTGGGCAAGGTGGTGGAAGTGCCCAGCCGCGAAGTTACGATTTACCGTTTGGAGCTTTTGGCTTACAGCCATGATATGCTGCTGATTGATGCCGATTGCAGCAAGGGAACATACATCCGCAGTCTTTGTCAGGATATTGGCAGGGCTTTGGGAATACCTGCAACAATGGCTTTCCTGCTGCGGCGGCGTGTGGGGGATTTTTCCGTGGAACACGCTTTGACCTTGGAAGAGCTCGCCGCCTCCGGAGCCGATGCCCTGCTGGCGGCAGAAGACTTCCTGAGCGGGATGCAGCGTTTTAATCTGAACCCCAAGCGGGAAAAGGCGTTTTGCAACGGCCTATCCACTACGGTGCGGAACTTTGCTGTGGAAACCGGGAATCTGCGGGTTTTTGCAGACGGTCATTTTATCGGCATTGGCCGCTATGACAAGGAAAAAGAAGAACTTCTGCCGGTTAAGGTAATAGGGCGGTGATGGGAATTTCATGGAAGTATATAACAAACTAACCGATTTGACGCAAAAATATCCCCGCCTGACGGTGGCTTTAGGCATGTTTGATGGCGTGCATATCGGCCATCAGAGCATTATCCGCCATGCGGTGGAGCTGGCTCGCAAGATTGACGGCAAGTCCGTGGTCTTTACCTTCAGCAATCATCCGCTGTCAGTGCTGGCTCCGCAGGCCATGCCGCCGCAGATTGGCAACAACATCCTGCGGGAAAAACGGCTCGAAGAACTCGGTGTGGATATTTTAATAGCCATTCCCTTTACCAAAGAATTTGCCAGCCGCCGTCCCGAGGAATTTTTGGAAATTCTGCGCATGAATCTGGCGCCTTATTATGTGGTGACGGGACCCAATTACACCTTTGGCTACAAGGGCAAGGGTACCCAGCGCATGCTTCTGCGCGAGGGGAATGCTTATGGCTTTACGGCAGAAATCTGCCCCGCTATCCTGCGTGGCGGGCGGCCGGTAAGTTCCACCCGCGTGCGCAGTCTGCTTGCGGGTGGCGACCTGCATACTGCCAGCGATTTTTTGGGCTATCCCTTCACGGTGGTGGAGCGGGTTATCCACGGTGACGAGCGCGGTCGGGTCATCGGCTTTCCTACGGCAAATCTGGCCATCAGCGAGCAGCGCGTCATGCTGCCCAATGGCGTCTACGCCGTGGGTGTCAAATTTCAGGGGAAAAGTTACAACGGTGTAGCCAATATCGGCAACAACCCCACCTTTGCAGGCTGCAACCGTCGCATTGAAGTCAATATCGATGACTTTAAGGGGAATCTCTACGACAAGCTCATTGCTGTGGAATTTCTCGAGAAGCTGCGTGACGAAGTGAAGTTCAGCGACGTGGAGCAGCTCGTGAAGCAGATAAAAAAAGATAAGGAAAAAGCCAGGATGTATTGGCGTTACTGAATGTTTGACCTGTCAGATAACTGACGGGTCATTTTTTTTTGTAATATTGTAATATTTTGCCCGTTCAACCGTATGTACAAAGTAGGAGGATTTGTTCCGGGCTGCGTAGAAGTTAAATAAAACAAAAGTGGACAAAATAACGGCGCAGGACTGGAGGCGGATGATGGAGCGCAATGGTGTCTTGGTACAGCAAAAGTATATGGAATATCTGGGCTCTACCATGGGCTTTATCGTGTCCTTGTATCTGGCCTTCATTGTGGACGGGATATTGGTGAGCCAGCTCATCAGCCCTGCTGCGTTTGCTGCCATCAATCTGACCATGCCGGTTTATTACGCCCGCAATATTTTATTCTTTCTATTTGTGGACGGCGGTTCTGTTTTGGCGGCGCAGTTCATTGGCGCACGGGACCGGGAATCCTGCGCCTGTGTCTTTACGATTTCCATCGGCTGGGGAGCGGCAGCTATGACTGTGCTGGGCATTCTGGGATGTCTGCTGCTATCGCCTGCGGCCGATTTGCTGGCTGGTGACAGCTCTTTGCAGGACGAGGTGGCAGAATATCTGCTGCCCTTGTGGCTTACGGGCCCGCTGCTTATTTTCACCAATGGCGTTTCCTCTTTTCTGCGGCTTGAAGGTCTGCACAAGCTGGCCATTGCGATTCCCGTAGCAGCCAATATCTGCAATCTGGGCTTTGACTATCTCTTTATCGCAGTCTTTGGCTGGGGCATTGCCGGAGCGGGCTGGGCGACGGGCGCAGGATATGCCTGCTCGCTGCTCCTTCTCGTACCGTATCTGCGCCGTCCGGACAGGAACTGGCATTTTAGCACTGATTCTGCCGCAAACAACAGAATTTTTCGCCGGGTGATGGCGGTGGGCCTGCCCATGGCCATGATTCCCTTGGGGCTTGTATTGCGCAATTTTGCGGTGAACAGTATTGCCGTGGAAACGCTGGGGGATATGGGGGCGTTAACCGTTTCTCTCTGCAATGCCGCTTTGCTCTGTGCGTTGATGTTTGCTGATGGTTCCAGCACAGCTTTTGCCAGTGTCTGCGGCGCGCTTTATGGGGAAAGGGATTATGTGGGGGTCTTGCTGGTGTTAAAGCGGGCTTTGCGCCTGACGTTTGGCCTGTGCCTGCTGATTTTTCTGTTGATATTTATATATCCTGCGGAATTTATCCGTTTCTATGGCGTGGAAAATATTACGCCGGAAATGATTCTTTACTTGCGCGTCAGCATTATCTATATGCTCTTTCTGGCGCATGTGTTTATCCTGCGGGCCTTTTATCAGGCCACCCATCAGGAGCAGGCGGCGGCCATCTTCTCGCTGCTTGAGGGTGTGGTGCTGGTAATTTGCCTTTTTTTCCTGCTGTCAAAGGTCAGCCTGACCCTGATGTGGGCGGCACCTGCCCTGGCGGCTGTTTTGGCCGCGGGCTGGCTGGTCTGGTACATGCGGCGCAAGGCTTTGCAGATGGGAAGGGATGGTTTCCTGCTCATGCAGCGGGAAGAGGCGTCCGCTGCATGGGAGGCCAGTATTCCGGCTGCCGTGGAAGCTGCTGCACAGGCAGCCAGGGCGGTGGAAGAATTCTGCGCGCGTCATCAATACATCGATTCGCGTCAATCGTATGCGGCGCAGGTGACGGTGGAGGAACTTTGCATCAATATTATCGAGCAAGGCGGTCTGAGTGCGGCTGACCATATTGATGTCTTCCTGCACTTGCAGAAAGAGCCCGTAAGCCAGATTACCGTGAAGGTGCGCGACGCAGGCAGACAGTTTAATCCCCTTGTTTTTCTCGCTGAACAGCGCGAGGAATTTTCCGGTCTGCTCATGGTGAGCAAATTGACCACAAGGATTAATTATGATTATGCCCGTGTGCTGGGCTTTAATACCACCATTGTAACGATAGGAAAGCGTGGGCAGAATGAAGTACAGTTACCAGATTTATAGTCCCAGCGGCAATGATACTGCGCTGGTGATGCCCTTGGAGAAGGATGCGGAAAAGCGGCGGCTGGTGGCGCGCCAGATTATGAAGAGGCACCCGCAGGTTGAGCAGGTGGGTTTTTTGAACAGCAAAGAACCGCAGCTTTTAATGGCGGGAGGCGAGTTCTGCGGCAATGCCCTGCGTGCAGCGGCAAATTTTTATTTAGCGGACAGGGTCGGCAAAGTGAAAATGAAGGTATCCGGTACCAACGGCTATGCCTTAAATGCCGGCCGTACGACGAGCGGTGACATTTATGCTCAAGTGCTGGGAACCCACAGTATCCATGAATTGGTAGAAGCCCATGAGAAGTTTTTTGTGGTGCGGCTGCCGGGAATTGTGCATGTGGTTATGCCTTGCCGTAAAAAGCAGGTACAAGGCCTGTCACCGTCGAATATAAAAGAGCGAACCAAAAAAATTTTACAGGCGCTGGATTTGATGCGGGAACCGGCGGCAGGTGTCATCTTTGTGTCGAAGGAAAGAGGCCGGCGGCATATTTTTCCCTGTGTCCGGGTAGCGGCGGTAGAAACCATGATTTGCGAAAGTGCCTGTGGCAGCGGCACTTTCGCTGTAGGACTGGCAGTCTCCTTCTTAACGGGAAGAAATGTAGATCTTCCTCTTGACCAGCCTTCGGGAAAGATTATCCGCGCCCGTATCTGGCGTAAGGGAGAACTGGTGACAGAAGGCAGAATATACGGTCAGGTAAGTACGGATGGCAGATGGTATTCGCTGAATATAGGAAAGGGGTAGGGGGATGAAAAGGAGAAGCATTCGCCAGCAGGTACAGCGGCTCTTGTTTTTATGCAGTGTGGTTTCTCTGTTGCTCTTAGGAGGCATAGCCCTGCTGGGCATGATGGGCGCCCGGAACACATCTTTGCAGGATGGCCGGGAAATTGGCGAAGAAGCGGCCCAGACTGTCAGCATTACCCTGAAACATGAGGCAGAGAGACGGCTGCAAGTGCTGGCAGAGGAAAAATCCCGCCATATAAATCTGGAACTTCGGCGCATTGCTGACCGCACAGAACTTATGGCTAACGAGCTTAGCTGGATTTACGAGCATGCAGGGGAATTTCATCCCCGGTATGTGGACGAACCCCGGCGGGAAAACGCTGGAAAATTTGCCGCCCAGCTCGAATATGCGTCCTGGGCAGACAGGGCAGCTTTGCAGGGGGAAATCGGACTGGCCGCCAATCTGCAGGATGTTATGATGCAGGTGGCCCGGATGAATGGAGAAGGCACGGCTATTACTGTGGCCTCAGAACATGGCTATTCTATTTCGGTGGATGCAGATTCAATGGAGCGTTTTGCCTCCCCGGAGGCTGCTGAACCTATGCCCTTTGACGGCACCAGCCGTCCCTGGTACAAACTGGCCAAAGAGCAGGGCAGGACGACTTTTACGGATGTTTATGCAGACAGCTTCAATGGCAAGCTGCGTATTGCCTGCACAGTGCCCTATAAGGTGCAGGGCAGCTTTGCCGGTGTAGTAGCTATGTCCACCTACCTGAACGATATCAGCAATCTGGTTTTAAGTGCGCAGGCACAGACCTGCTTTGTCATTGATGATGATGGGCGCATGATTTTTTACAAGGACGATACGGGGATGCTCAGACAAGTGGACCCGGAAACGGACTTGCGCCAATCTGACGACAAGGATCTGGCGGCGGCGGTAAGTGTAATGACGCAGGGGGATAAAGGTGTTCGCGCGGTAAAAATCAACGATAAGACCTATTATCTGGCTTTTGCGCCGATGGCAGAGACAGGCTGGAGTTTTGCTGCCGCTTTAGATGGCGACGAAGTCCTCAAGACCGAGGAAGCGGCTCGTCAGGATGTGCTGGCCATTGCCAAAAAAATATGGACAGCATGGACGATTATATGACTAAGGTAATCTTAGCCATGGTTGTGGTAATTGTGCTGATTATTGTGGCTGTAACCTGGCAGGGGCGGCGTATGGGAGACCGCTTTGTCCATCCTATTCTTGACTTGTCCAATGGGGTGCGGGAAATTGCCGGCGGCAATCTGGAAAAGAAGCTGGACATTAAAACCGGTGACGAAATTGAGCATTTGTCGATATGCTTCAACGCCATGACTGATGAACTGCAGAGCTATATGAAGAATCTGACCAAGGTCACGGCGGAAAAAGAACGCATTGCCACGGAACTCAATGTCGCGACCAATATTCAGGAAAGCATGCTTCCCAATATTTTCCCCCCATTTCCGGAACGCTCGGATTTCGATATTTTTGGTGCCATGCATGCGGCTAAAGAAGTCGGAGGCGATTTCTATGATTTTTATATGCTCGATGAAAAACATTTGGTAGTTACCATTGCTGATGTGTCGGGAAAAGGTGTGCCGGCAGCTCTCTTTATGGTGATTTCCAAGACCATATTGAAGAACTTTGCGCTGACCATGACCGGGGAAAATGATTTGGCAGCTGTGGTTGCTTGTACCAATGACCAGCTGTGTCAGAACAATGATGCCATGATGTTTGTCACGGCATTCGTAGGAATGTTGGATGTGACTAGTGGAAAATTTTACTATGTAAATGCTGGACATAATCCTCCTCTTGTCTATCACAAGCGGGAGAAAAAGTTTGCTTATATAGATGTAAAGCGTAATTTTGTGCTGGGTGGTATGGATGAAATGGATTACGAAAGTCAGGAATTGACACTAGAGCCGGGCGATAAGCTGTTCCTTTATACGGATGGCGTAACCGAGGCATTAAGTGAAAGTGAAGAACTCTATGGTGAACAACGTCTGCTTAACTGTCTAAATAGCATCTCTGTTGATGGTTTGCCTTTGAAAGAAATTCAGCATCATGTACAAGAGGACTTGCAAAAACATGTAGGCACAGCAGAACAGTCTGATGATATCACCATGTTGGTGTTGTCTTATAGCGGCCAGCAGAAGGAGGAGGCGTAATGATGGAAACAGATACAGCCAGAGAACTCGTGGTGGAGGCCCAAGTCGATAATCTGCCTAAGGTCAATGCCTTTGTTGATGAAGTGGTATCCCCCTTGATGCCTTCCGTAAAAGAACAGTTGCAATTGGAACTGGCCGTAGAAGAAATCTTTGTTAACATTTCGAACTATGCTTATGGAGAAAGGGTTGGCCAGGCGATTATCAAGGCTAGAGCATTGAATTCGCCCAAAGCAGTTGAATTGGTCTTTCAGGATGAAGGAAAACCCTACAATCCTTTAAAGCGGGCAGACCCTGACCCCGATGAAGCTTTGGAGGATAGGAAAATGGGCGGTTGGGGAATTTTTCTGGTGAAAAAAAATGTAGACGAAGTGACCTATGCCTATGAAATGGGGAAGAATGTCTTAACGATACGAAAAAAAATTGGTTAGCAGGAAAATATAAGCAACAGGTAGAACTAATAAAAAATAGAACGCAATATAAAGCGAAGGGAGACTTTTCTATGGAAATCAAAAAAGAACAAAATGGATCGGTGCTGAAAATTTTGCTGTCCGGGCGTCTGGATGCAGTCACTGCACCTGAACTTGATAAGGTCGTTCAAAATGATTTGGCAGGCATTACGGATTTAACGCTGGATTTTTCCGAATTGGTATATGTGGCTTCGGCTGGCTTGAGGGTGTTGCTGCTGGCGCAGAAGCGCATGAAAAAGCAGGGCTCAATGAAACTTATCCATGTTAGTAAAGACGTGAAAGATGTATTTGACATGACTGGTTTTATTGACTTCCTGACTATTGAAGATTGAGTAAGAGGTGGTTTTATGAAAACCAGCAAAATAAAGATTAACAGCAATGGCTATGGCATGGAAAATGCGCTGGATGAGGTTGAAAGCTTTAGCCAGCTGATGGGATTTGATGAACGCAGTGCACGGCGGGCACGTTTGCTGGCAGAGGAAACCATGAGTATGGTTCGAGCCATTGTGGATGACTTTGCTGCTGATTTTTGGATGGAAAGCAATGAAAAATGCAACTGCGAACTGCATTTACTGGCGGATACTCCTATGAATTATGACAAAAAACAGGAACTGATATCTGCGTCTACGAAAAAGCGGAACGAGGCTTCTGTCGGCATAATGGGAAAGATAAAAGACTTTATCGAGGATAGTCTCTATAATATAAACGAGGGTGCGGCAATGGCCTCCGTTGATTCCAGTTATATGTGTATGGGCGGTATCGGTATGGCGCCAGATGCCCATATTTGGACATTGGAGAAATATCGGGCAGATGTGGAAAAGAGCGCCGGCGAGGACGAGGATATGGAAGCAGTCCTGGATGAGCTGGAAAAATCCATCGTGGCGAACATTGCTGATGACGTTCAGGTTTCTGTAGCAGGGAACAATATTGAAATGATCATCCGCAAGAATTTCTAAGATTGGCATTACAAAATTTAATAAGGTTCATATTTTCTTGTTGACATATCTGTTTTTATAAGGTATGATTAGTTCATCAAGTAACAGCTGAATATGAACTCATCCAGAGCAGTGGAGGGATAGGCCCAATGAAGCTGCGGCAACCATCACGGAAAGTGGAACGGTGCCAATTCCTTTAGGCGAAGCCTATAAGATGAGAGTGAAGATAAAAGACTCTCATTTATGAGAGTCTTTTCCTTTTGCCCATGGGAAAACGAGACATTTCAGCTGCTCAACGTATAAGGAGGCAAAATTATGAGCAAGAAACGTATGCTGTTCACGTCAGAATCCGTTACGGAAGGTCATCCGGATAAAATGGCTGACCAGATTTCCGACAGCATCTTAG
>ERZ842401.7012-NODE-7012-length-11732-cov-3.306843_pt1 | contig 11732 bp, 13 predicted proteins | sample MGYA00521270_ERZ842401 | MGnify/ENA primary metagenome ERZ842401 (study PRJEB31892, sample SAMEA3878208) | bioreactor metagenome | biome: Moose rumen | place: Sweden | collected 2011-10 | study: EMG produced TPA metagenomics assembly of the PRJEB12797 data set... | reverse complement strand
GTCCAATCAAATTGCACTTTGCCGTTGAAACTGCCGAGTTCGGCGAGTTCGGTGTAAGACGTCAACAGGGCGAGCCCTTCTTCGCGCGCCTCTTTGACGTTCACCGGTTCCTCGGGAGTTTCATCGCCGAAGTAGGTACTGCCGCGCGGCGTCAAAATCAATTGCGAATGCCCGCGATAATTCGAGCGCATCGCGCCGGCATAATATCCTCCGAGCGGCGAGAGGCAGAAGCGAGTTTTGTCTCGCGTCTCGAACTCGAGCTTGTAATCGATGCCGTAATTTCCGAAATCGGTTACGGTCGAGCCGTCCGTGGCATCGATGCCGGTTTTGTAAACGTCATTGACGCCGTCGCCGAGCATCAGATACACGATGCCGTCATTGCTCGCATCGTATTTCTTTTTGACGCGAATGATGCGCGTCATGTTTTTGAAAGTGCCGCGCAATTGCAGTTCGTCTTTCGGGAGGATTTTCGCGCCGTTCGAGTATGGGATCGGTTCCGCCGTCACCGGATACATCAGTACGGTGATGCGCACGGGGAAATCGACGTTGAAGTCATAAAGTCCGTACGCGAGTTGTCCCGGCTTGACGATCAGATCATGCATGTTGTCTCGGAACAGTTTTTTCTCGCCGCTTCGGAGAGTAAATGACGTGTGGAAGTGATTTTTCATGTATGACGTGAGAACGGCTTTTCCGATCGACAAAAATTTTTTGCCGGGCTTGGTCGCCGCGCCGCGCGTAATATTCAGCGTATTGAATTGATCGGAAACGTTTTCGACGATGACGGCGAGTTTCTTATCGACATTCGTGTCGTTGAGATGATAATACAAGAGCCGCGCGGAGCCGTCGACGATGTCGGAATAGAGAATGCCGTTGTCTTTGACGTACTCGGGGCTGTCGGAAAAAATCAGCGTGCCGCCGATGTCGAAAACTTCCGAGTTGACCCGATGCATCATCGACGATGATTTATATGCGTCGGCGGACGGCAAGGTAATTGACAACGATGCGAGAAACGCCATAGCCGAGACCGCGAGTTTTTTTGTCAAATTCAATAGTATCAATCCATTCTTTAAATATTGCCGAGTTTTGCGAAGAGCTCGGCTTTCAGCAATCGGAGCCGGAACTCGAACAAGCCGAGCCTCGGTTGCGGGATGTTTACGCGATGTAATTTGAATTGATTGGTCTTGAAATTGTTCAGCCCCGCTTCGCCCGTTACTGCCGTGTAATAATTCTCCCGCGCGAGCCGTCGAATGATCTCGTCATTGTAAACTCCGTTCGGATATGACAGAGAATAGATCGTGCCGACGCCGCTCCATTCGAGATAAGTTTTTGCGTCTTGCAATTCGATCTTCAGATCATCATCCGACAGCTTGTCGAGCGGACGATGATTGGCGGTGTGACTTTCGATCTCGATGCCGCGCTCGCGCATTTCGCGAAGCTGCTCGAAAGTGAGATATCCTTTCTGCCCGATTTGATTTGCAATGACATAGACGACCGCCTTCATGTCATGCGCTTCGAGGATCGGGAGCATCGTGGTGTAATTGTCTTCATAGCCGTCGTCGAAAGTCAACATGATCGGCTTTGGCGGGAGCTCGCCGCGCCCGTTTTTTGCTTCTATGAAGTCGAGCATCGTTATGGAAGTATAACCGTTCTCGGCGAGATAATCAAGCTGTGCGGCGAAGTCGTCGGGCGCGACGTTGTAGCGAACGGAGTCGACATCGGGAGTATCGGTGACGGTGTGATATTCGAGAATCGGGAAGCCGTCGGGCGTCGGCATCAAAAAGATCATTGCTGCGAAGATCATCATCGACAGGAAAAATTTTTTCATCGCGCGGCTCCTTCCGTTAATCAATGTCAAACATTTTAGCACAACGAAAGGGACGTGTGCTATAATGATGGAAAAAATTTTTGGGAGGCGAGAGCGAATGCCGATCTACAATGCGCGGCTGACGACGATCGATGCGGCAGAAACGAGACGATATGCCGGACTGTCGAAGGCAGAAAACTTCAGCGAGCAAAACATTCTCGAGGCATGCGAGGAAGCCGGACTTCTGATCGAAGTGCGCGGCGTTTGGAAGATGTACGACTACGATTCCGCGCGGAAGGAACTCAATTCGGAGCCGCCGTTTTTGATTGTCGGACGCTCGATCGAAAAGCATCTCGAGACATGTGAAAAGGTTGTTTGCATGGCGGTGACGGTCGGCGAGACAATCGAACGCGAAGTGACGAGTAAATTCAAGCATGGAAATTACGTACCGGCAATGTTGCTCGACGCGGCGGCGACTTCGGCGGTGGAGCAGGCGGCGGATCAAATGGAGCAGGCGATCAAACAGGTCGTCGAGCGCGAAGGATTCAAAATGCGAAGCCGATACAGCCCGGGTTACGGCGATTGGTCACTGAGCGCGCAAAAAGAATTGTTTCGAGTGAGCGGCGCATCGGAGATTGGAATGCGCTTATCGGCGGCGTTGATGCTGATGCCGCGCAAATCGATCACGGCAATCATCGGCTTGACGAAAAATGCGGCGCAATCGGATATAAAAATGCACGATTGCTCGGCTTGCGATAAACTCGATTGCCCGTTGCGAAATGATTGATGAATTGAAACCGTTTTTGAAATGGGTTGGCGGCAAACGTCAACTGCTCGGAGAACTCGTGCCGCTGATCAAATCGATGTGTCCGAATTCGGCGACGTATGTCGAACCGTTCCTCGGCGGCGGCGCGGTTCTTTTTGCATTGCAACCGTCGAAGGCGATCGTTAACGATCTGAATTCGGAACTGATCAATGTTTACGAAGTCGTTCGCGACGAGCCGGACGGCTTGATCGAACTGTTGACGGAGCATGAAAGACTGCATTGCGAGGAATATTTTTATCGCGTCCGGGCGTTGGATCGAGCGGAGAATTTTTCCGAGCTGTCGAATGTCGAACGCGCCGCGCGGATGATCTATCTCAATCGGACGTGTTTCAACGGTTTGTATCGCGTGAATTCGGCGGGATATTTCAACGTGCCGTTCGGTCGATACAAAAATCCGGCGATCGTCAACGAGCAGACGCTACGCGCGGCTTCGGAGTATCTTAAATCGAATGACGTGACGATCTGCAATGAAGATTATCGGACGCTGCTCGAGCGGCAGTATGTAAGATCGGAAGAGCACACGTGACTGGAGTTCAGACGTGTGCTCTTCCGATCTCGAGCTCCGCGATACATGTCTGAAATTGCGGGAGAGAAACATTCCGTTTATCGAGTCGAATTCGGATTGCAAGGAAATTCGGGAACTCTATGCGAATTTTGAGATCAAAACCGTGCGGGCGACGCGGGCGATTAACAGCATCGGCACTCGGCGCGGCGCAATCAATGAGGTGCTGATTTATTATGACTGAAAAAAATGATCGACGACAAAATTCTCATCGGCGAAGGGCGGAAGAAAACCGGCGCAATTGGCGACGCATCTTCACGCATTGCCGATTTTCGGGTCAACCGGTCGGGCGCGGCAGACTTGCAGGCATTGCATATAATTCCGAGTGTCAACGATTTGAGGAGTATTCGCATCAGAGCCGATACAAACGAAAATTGGCGGCGCGAGCAGTGCGGCGATATTGCGGCGATATTGCGAGCGGCGGCATGTATCGCAAGATTTTCGATTATGTTTGGGAATGTTGGTAACGTCGATGGGGAGGAGATTAATTGTTCAGCGAGTACAATTCAATTGAGAAGAAGATTTTGAACGGCGAGCGGCTCAATCGTGAGGACGGGCTTCGATTGTTTTCGAGCCCTTCGCTGAGTTGGCTCGGCGCATTGGCGGATCATGTCCGTCAAAAAAAATGCGGCGATGTTGTGTATTACAATGTCAACTGTCATGTCAATTTGACAAACATGTGCGTGTCTCGATGCAAATTCTGCGCTTTCGGACGTGATGAAGATGCGCGCGGGGCGTATGCGATGACGATCGATCAGGCGATTGCGGTTGTCGAAGATGCGATGCGCGATCCGAACTTGGCGGGATTGCATGTTGTGAGCGGTTTGCATCCGACGTGGACGTTTGACGATTATCTCGGGATCATTCGCGCTTTGCATGAGAAATTTCCGAAACTCTACATCAAGGGCTTCACCGGAGTCGAGCTCACGCACTTTGCAAAAATATCCGGGCGTCCGCTCGAAGATATTTTGCTCGATCTGAAGTCGGCGGGTTTGCGAGCGATCGCGGGCGGCGGCGCGGAGATTTTATCGGATCGGGTGCGCAATGAGCTGTGTCCGAAGAAGGCGACGGCTGATGAATGGTTAAATGCCGCGCGCATTGCGCATCGACTGGGTATCCGATCGAATGCAAGCATGTTGTACGGGCATATCGAGACGCTCGAGGAGCGCGTCGAGCATCTGATCCGATTGCGCGAGTTGCAAGATGAGACGCATGGATTTTTGACGTTCATCTGCTTCCCGTTCCTGCCGAAGAATACGGCACTCGAGCGCGAGATCAAACAGACCTCGATGTGGGATGATTTACGGACGATGGCGGTCTCTCGATTGATGCTCGATAATTTCGATCACATCAAAGCGTACTGGGTGATGTTGACGGTGCCGGTAGCGCAAGTGGCATTGAGCTTCGGTGCGGACGACATTGACGGCACGATCCACAAAGAGACGATCTTGCATGATGCGGGTGCGTCGAGTCCGACGTCATTGCGCGAGGACGAGATCATTAGCGTCATTCGGGAGACCGGACGTGTTGCCGCCGCTTGCGATTGCGATTATAATATACTCAGGATTTTATGAGAGGAGTGGTTTTTCATGTCGAATGAAGAAAAGATTTTGGAGGAACTCAAAAACATCCGCGCGGAGCTGGCAACTGTGCGTGCAGAGGTTGAGGAGCTCAAGGCAACGCGTCCTCGCGAGGAGCCGATGCCGACGCTCGAAGAACAGCGCAAGGCATTCATCGAATTGAGTCAGCTGTTCACCGACGAGGAAGCCGAGAGCTTCGGAAAATACATGGACGAGATCGAACGTCAGAAAGGGATCATCGACTAATGAGTACAATCAACTATTGCCTCGACACGAATGTGGTCAGCGACATAATGCGCGATCAGAAATCGGTTACGCGAAAAATGGCGGAGGCACTGTTAAGCGGCAGCAATTTGTACATCAGCTCGATTGTCTGCTATGAGATCATCCGCGGCTTGCAAGCCACCGAGCACGATCGTCGTCTGAAGAAATTCCTCGATATTTACAGCAATCTGCCGCATCTCTACTTCGATCGCTATGACATGCGTGCAATCATCAAAGCGGCTGAAATTTACGAGCAGGTTCGTCATGGGAATATCATCGAAGACAGCGATATCTTCATTGCGGCGATTGCGATGGTAAACGACTGCACTCTCGTCACTGCCAACGAGAAGCATTTCGAGCGCATCGAAGGCTTGAGGTGGATCAATTGGCGAGTGTAATCGACTCCGCGCGGCGCAAGGCAGAACTTGGCGAGCGACTCAATCGCGATGAAGCTCTCGCGCTTTACAATCAAAACGATCTCCTCTTCCTCGCGAAATGCGCTCGCGCCGTCAAGCAACGCAAGAGCGGGCGGAAAGTTTTTTATGTCATCAACCGCCACATCAACTTGACAAACGTCTGCAGCTCGAACTGTCCGCTGTGCGCGTTTCAATGCCGGGCAGGCGATCAACGCGGCTACACTCTCGAGCGCGACGACATTGCAAAAATCCTCGACGACGCCCGCACTGTCGACGACTTATCTGAAATTCACATCGTAAGCGCGTTACATCCGACGAAACCGTTCGAGTATTACGTCGACGTCGTCCGACAAGTCCGCGCGGCACTTCCGAGCGTCACAATCCAAGCCTTCACGCCGGTCGAGATCATCAACTTCGCCCGGCAAACATCACTGTCGATCGAGCGCGTGTTGCAGACATTGATCGACGCCGGATTGAACGGCTTGCCGGGCGGCGGCGCGGAAATATTTGCAGGGCGCGTGCGGTCGATCATCTGTCCGAAAAAGGCGACGGCGGACGAATGGATTGAAGTCATGCGAACGGCACATCGTCTGCAATTGAAAACAAACGCGTCGATGATGTACGGGCATGTCGAGACGATTGAAGAGCGCATCGATCATCTGTTGCGATTGCGGGAGTTGCAGGACGAAACGCGCGGCTTTCAATCGATGTTGCTGTTTCCATTCCATCCGGCGAACACCGAACTCGGACGTCAATTCGACATCAAGCCGGTCGGCGCGTGGGAGAACTTGAAAATGCTGGCGTTGTCTCGGCTGGTGCTCGACAATTTTGATCTCTTCAAAGCGTTTTGGATCATGCTGACGCTGCCGATAGCGCAATTGGCATTGGCGTTCGGCGCGGACGATTTGGACGGGACGATCGGCGAGGAGAAGATCATACACGCGGCGGGCTCGAGCGAAGGCGCGGGAATATCTCGTTCCGCACTCGATCGATTGATCCGAGAGGCGGGCTTTGAACCGACATTGCGAGGAGTGATCTCATGCGATTGAGTTTTGACGACGGCGTTCGATTGTTTGATTGCGATTTACTTGATCTCGGCGTTCGCGCGGACAAGGTTCGGCGTAAGAAGTTCGGCGACGTGACGACATTTATCATTGATCGGAACATCAATTACACGAACGTTTGCGAGAACGAGTGTCGATTTTGCGCATTTTGGCGACGCTCGGATCGCTCGGACGCGTATTTATTGACGCTCGACGAGATACTCGAGAAAGTGCGAGAGACGGTCGAATGCGGCGGGACTCAAGTGATGATACAGGGCGGACTCAATCCCGCGCTTGATCTGGCGTATTTCGAGCGAATGTTCCGCGCGATTAAGAGCCGATACTCGATCACAATACATTCGCTGACGGCGACGGAGATCGAATGGCTCGCGCGGCGCGAAGGTCTATCGATCGTCGAAACGCTGAAACGATTGCAGGCGGCGGGCTTGGACAGTTTACCGGGCGGCGGCGCGGAAATTCTCGTCGACTCGATCCGAAAAAAAATCAGTCCTCGGAAAATCATGACGGACGGCTGGCTGGAAGTGATGCGCGCGGCGCACTCGATCGGAATGAAATCGACGGCGACGATGGTGATCGGCTTCGGCGAGACGATCGAACAGCGCATCGAGCACATGGAAAAAGTTCGGCGACTGCAGGACGAGACCGGCGGATTTCGAGCGTTCATCACGTGGACGTTTCAGCCGCTGAACACTGCCCTCGGCGGCGAAAAGACGAGTGCGTGGGATTACATGAAGACACTGGCGGCGACGCGCATTTATCTCGACAACATTGATCACATACAGGGCTCATGGGTAACGCAAGGCGAGCGGATCGGGCAATTGACGTTGGGCTTCGGCGCGGACGATCTCGGTTCGATCATGTTGGAAGAAAACGTCGTTCGCGCGGCAGGCACTCGATTTGAGATGTCGGTGCGGAAGATGATCGATCTGATCGAAGGCGCGGGAATGACGGCGGCTCAACGCGACACCGAGTACAACATCATCAGGAGGTACTGAACATTGGAAGCAAAAAAAATCCGCGCGGATTATGCGATAATCGGCGGCTCCGGCACTTTATCAATCGATTTTCCGACGAACTTTTTCGAGGCAAATGTTCTTGACGAGTTTTATGTCGAAACGCCGTACGGTCGAAGTCCGATGATGCGATTATTTTCGATTGATGATCTCCGAATTCTGACATGTCGAATGCATGGCTGGCGGAGCGGAGTAACTCGCGCCGATGCTTCTCGACAAATCTTTTGGACGTTCCGAGAAGCGGGCGTGCGGAAAATTTTATCCGAAGGCGGCGTCGGCACGATCAATCGACTGCTCGATCCCCGCGATTTGCTAATTCCGAACGATTACATTGATCTTTCCGTGCGAAAGGACGTAATGCTCGACGGACGATATCTTTTAATCATGCGCGACGCGTTATGTCCGACATTGCGGAAGTATTTGCTCGAAGCCGCGCGGAAGTGTTATGACGGCAGAATTTTTGATCGCGGCACTTACGCCGTAACGGACGGACGACATTTTGAAAGTCCTGCAGAAATTTCGATGTTGCAGGGGCATGCGGATATCGTCGGGCAGAGTCTCGCGCCGGAAGTATATCTCGCGCGGGAGATCGGCGCGTGCTATGCGAACCTGTCATTCGTGGTGAATTACGGCGAAGGGTTGACGCACGCGTGGTCTCATTCGACATTGAAAGACATCTTTTTTGACAACGCTCGTCTCATCGGCACGATTTTGATCAATGCGCTGAAACTGATCGATGCCGAAGATCATTGCGAATGTCGGGAGCTCCGCAAAGAAACTCTGTTGAAAGACGTTTACAATTCGGAGTCGGATAGAGGTTGAAAGACGGCGAGAAAATTTTTTCGGCACTCCGCGCGGCGTTTCCATTTACGATTCCGATAATGACCGGCTTCTGCTTCCTCGGCATGGCGTACGGGATTTATATGAACGTGCTCGGCTTCGGCGTGCTGTATCCGACGCTGATGGCGGCGTTGATCTTCGGCGGCTCGCTGGAGTTCGTGGCGGCGACGATGTTGCTTGCGCCGTTCGCGCCGATTCAGACGTTTCTCGTGGCGTTGATGATACAAGCGCGGCATTTGTTTTACGGGCTGGCAATGCTCGAGAAGTACAAAGGACTCGGGCTGAAGCGGCAGTATTTGATCTTCGGCTTATGTGACGAGACGTTTGCGATCAACTATTCCGCGCGGATTCCCGAGGGCATCGATCGCGGTTGGTTTTACTTCTTCGTCACGTTGCTCAATCAATCGTATTGGGTATTCAGTGCGATGCTCGGCGGCTTGCTCGGCGAAATGCTGTCATTCGACACGAACGGACTGGACTTTGTGATGACGGCGATGTTCGTCGTGATTTGGCTCGAGCAATTTCTGCATGAAAAAAGTCATGCGACCGACGCAATCGGATTTATCGCGTCGATGGCATGCCTGATTGTTTTCGGCAGTCAATCGTTTTTGATCCCGTCGATGATCGCGATCTTGATCGTGCTGACGGCATTTCGTTCGAGGTTGGAGAAATGACATTCACGGAGCAGTTAATGACAATCGGCTTATGCGTGCTGGGGACGTATTTGACGCGGGCGTTGCCGTTTTTGATCTTTTCCGAGAAGCGAGAAACGCCGAGATACATTCGATACCTCGGCGACGCGTTACCCTCCGCGATTTTTGCGATGTTGGTAGTGTATTGCCTGAAAGACGTTTCGATTGTCGACGGCAATCACGGACTGCCGGAATTTTTGTCGATTTCATTGATCGTAATTCTGCACTTGCGCTGGCGGCAGATGTTGATTTCGATCGCGGGCGGCACGCTGTGTTATATGCTGTTGATTCAATTCGTATTCACTTAAGTCGATCGATGTGTTTGAATGCACCGAGCGTTTTTTCTTTTCGACGGCAATGCGGGCATTCGTTTTCGATGATGCCGGTATAACCGCAAACGGGATCGCGATCGACGGGATGATTGATTGAAAAATATCCCATATCGGCGTCATGCATGGCGCGAACGAGCCGCTCGAATGCCTTGACGTTTCGCGAGGCGTCGGCATTCATTTCGATGTAAGCTATATGTCCGGCGTTGCAGAGCGCGTGATACGGAGCCTCGATTTTGATTTTGTCGAGTGCTTTGATTCTGAAATACACGGGCACGTGACTCGAGTTCGTCATATATTCCCGATCGGTGACGCCCTTGATGAGTCCGAACTTTTCTCGATTGGCGCGTTGAAAAGCCCCGGCAGTCGACTCGGCGGGCGTGGCGAATGTCGTCCAATTACGCTTCTCTTCGGCGGCGAATTGATCCGTCCGATGACGGAGATGCCCGACGATTTTCAAGCCGAGTTGTTGAGCGGCTTCGGATTGCCCGTGATGTTTGCCCGTCAACACGACGAGACATTCCGCCAACCCGCAAAAGCCGAGCGAATACGTTGCATGTTTAAGCACTTCGGCAATCGTATCTTCGGACGAGAATTTTTCGCTGTCGAGCCAAACGTGTTGCTCCATCAAAAACGGATAATTGTACAGATGTTTTTTTTCAATCGTCTTCAATCGGAGCAAAATATAATCGTGACTGAGTTGAATGTATTTGTCAAACAGCTTGAAAAACTCCTCGACATTACCTTTTGCTTCGAGCGCGAGCTTTGGCAAATTGATCGTGACAAAGGCGAAATTACCTCGCGAGCCCGACTGTTCCGGACCGTTGAAATTTGCCATCACTCTCGTCCGACAGCCCATCGTTGCCACACAGGAATTGTAATCGCCGGGCTTGTAATACTTGATGTTGTAAGAAGCATCGATGTTAACAAAGTTCGGAAAAAGCCGCCGCGCGCTGACTTTGCAGGCGATTTGAAACAGATCGTAATTCGGATCCTCGGGATTGTAATTGACGCCGGACTTCAATTGAAAGACGCTGATTGGAAAAATGGGCGTCTCGCTGTTGCCGAGCCCCGCTTCGATTGCATTGAGAACTTCGCGCGTGGCGAGCCTGCCTTCCGGCGAAGTATCCATGCCGTAATTGATCGAGCTGAACGGCACCTGAGCACCGGCGCGGCTGTGCAGCGTATTGAAGTTATGAATGAGAGCTTCCATTGCCTGATGAGTTTCCTCTTCGACTTCACGGCATGCTTGGCGGTAGATTTTCTCGGCAAGTTTCGTATTGCCGACAATTGTTTCGATTGCCTTGACGGCATCGGGATTTTTCTTTTCGTCGTATCGACAGAGCTCGAAATCGACCGCCTCGATGTTGAATGTTTTTTCGACATACACGGACGCCCGTTTAATTTCTGCCGTGACGGCTTTTTTGAAGGACTTGCGAACGCCTTCCGCCATTGCGTAATCAAAGGCGTTGATTGACTGCCCGCCGAACATGTCATTTTGGTTGGATTGAATTGCGATGCACGCGAGCGACGCGTAAGAGCGAATTGAATTGGGTTCACGAAGGAATCCATGCCCCGTCGAAAAACCGCCATGGAAGAGTTTAAGCAGATCGATCTGGCAACAATTAAAAGTGATCAGCGAAAAATCCTTGTCGTGAATGTGAATGAAACTCTCTCGATCGGCATTGACGATCTCTTCCGGCAAGACGTAATTATCGACGAAAAACTTCGCGCCTTCGGCTCCGAGCTTAAGCATAATTCCCATCGACGCGTTTGAATTGATGTTGGCGTTATCGCGTTTGAAATCGACATCCTCCGAATTGGCGAAGAAGATATCTCGATAAACTTCCATGAGATTTTTTTGAGCTTCGCGGCGTTGTGCATGTTTTTCGCGATAGACGATGAATTGTTTGGCGACATCAAAAAAACCGTGTTGCATCAAAGCCTTTTCGACGACATCCTGAATTTCTTCGACGCCGATGCTGTCGGTATCGGCGATTGCAAGTTCTACGGCATTCGTTACGTCTTCGATGTCGGCGTCGGTTAAACTGTCATTGGGCGTCGACGCGTCGCGATTTGCTCCGGCTATTGCATTAAAAATCTTCTGCCGATCGTAATTGACTGCCGTGCCGGAGCGTTTCGTCACAGTCCTGAGTTTCATTTCATCACACTTCTTCCGATAAAAAATGGCGTCGATATTCTATCATTTTCGACACCGATAGGCAATTGAAAAAACAGCCTCGAAGGCTGTTTTTATATTTCTTTATTGGCAGGGGCAGTAAGAATTGAACTCACAACCTACGGTTTTGGAGACCGTTGCTCTACCAATTGAGCTATACCCC
>ERZ842401.7011-NODE-7011-length-11733-cov-3.262973_pt1 | contig 11733 bp, 6 predicted proteins | sample MGYA00521270_ERZ842401 | MGnify/ENA primary metagenome ERZ842401 (study PRJEB31892, sample SAMEA3878208) | bioreactor metagenome | biome: Moose rumen | place: Sweden | collected 2011-10 | study: EMG produced TPA metagenomics assembly of the PRJEB12797 data set... | reverse complement strand
CGTGAAAGGAGTAATTAACTATGTATTCATATACATACGATGTTGAAACTGGGGGGATTCTGTTAAATTCTTCTCCGACAGTTTTTTCAAAGGAACCAAGACCTGTCTTTGCTGCGGAGCTAGATTTGCTCGGATTTGATAAATATTGGAAATATGAAAGACAAAATGATGTACCTTATTTATGGGCAGAGGCCGGACAGTATTTATATAGAGGAACACCTGTTGCAAAGGTAAAAGGAGGAAGTATCTATTCTACTCCTGAAATTGTTCTTGCAGAAGATGAAGAAGGTAATGTAATTCTTCCAGAAGAGGGAGGATATCTAAAACAAATAGATATCCAGGGAATGATTTATAAGAATCAAGACATATTGAATATTCTTGAAGAAACAACTGTAAAAAAGATTATTGGCATTTATGAGAAGTACCTAAATAAAGTCGATATTTTTCATGTTGCATTTTCCGGGGGAAAAGATAGTTTAGTTCTTTTGGACTTGGTCAAAAGAGCGTTGCCAAAAAAAAGTTTTGTCGTTGTATTTGGAGATACTGGCATGGAGTTTCCGGATACATACAAGTTGGTTGAAAAAGTAAAGAAAGAATGCGAAGTAGATGAAACACCATTTTATGTTTCTCATTCTCATTTTAAACCGTGCGAATCTTGGAAAATGTTTGGCCCGCCAGCAAGAGTATTGCGATGGTGCTGTAGTGTGCATAAAAGCGCACCTCAGACGTTAAAACTTAGAGAGATAACTGGAAAAAACGATTATATAGGGATGGACTTTGTTGGTGTCCGCAAGCATGAGAGTGTATCTCGCAGCGAATACGAATATGAGAATTTTGGGAAAAAGCAAAAGGGACAGTATAGCCATAATTCTATTCTAGAATGGACTTCTGCCGAAGTGTGGTTGTATATTTTCTCACATAATTTGCCGGTAAATGAATCATATAAAAAAGGTAATTCAAGGGCAGGATGCTTGTTTTGTCCTATGGGTGGCGGAAAAGGTGATTATCTCCAATATCATTCTTATCCTAACGAAGTAGGCCAATATGTTGAAATGATTAAATCCATGAATGGAAGATATAAAACTGAAGAGGAGTTGCAGTCTTATGTCGCGAATGGTGGATGGAACGCTAGAAAAAATGGAAGAGACTTATCTATTGAAAAACATAGGTATGAAGATAAAACACAGGATGGGAAAGTGATTATCACTGTTACGAATCCAACAACAGATTGGCGAGAGTGGATAAAGACGGTAGGGGATCTGCCATTTGATTATAAGTTTGAGATTACTAAGAATGGATACAAGGTAACATTTGATGCAAAAATGACAAAAACGTATCCCAAAGAAGCAAAAAAGCTAAAGCAAGTTTTTAAAAAAGCATCAAGCTGTGTCGGATGTAGAGTATGTGAAACCAATTGTAGAAATGGATGTATATCTTTCAAGGGCGGTTTATCAATAACAAATTGCATTGCATGTGGTCAATGTCATGAGATAGATGATGGATGTCTAGTATATCATTCATTAAGGAGTTCAACAGGAGGCGATGGAATGCGTAAAGGTAGCTTAAATTCATTTGCAAATCATGCACCAAAAACAGACTGGGTTAGAGAGTTTTTTGAGGTTGGAGATGAGTTTTGGGATTTGAACAGTTTAGGTCCCAACCAGGTTCCTATGTTCAAGCGATTTCTGCGAGAGTGCAATGTTGTTGATAAGGAGAATAAAACAACTAAAATATATGATTTGATTTCTGAATTAGGATGGGAGTCTGAGGCTGCTTGGGGGATTATGCTGGCAAATTTGGCATATAACCCTCAAGTTAGATGGTATATAGATACGTTAGATGTTGGGAACTATTACACAAGAGAGCAAGTAAGCGAGATTCTTGTAGGAGAAGGTGTTAGTAAAAATGACGCTACATCAATTATTAATGCCTTTAAGAGGTTTTGTGAGTTGCCTTTAGGAACTACTCTTGGTTGGGGAATGGTAATAGAGAATGGTCGTCAGATAGATTCTTTAAGTAGATGTAAGTGCTCTATAACAAATAATCTCATTGTTATGTACAGCTTGTTTTTGTTTGCAGAGAAGTGCAATAACTATAGAGAGTTTACATTGTCATGGCTTATGAATGACTCTATTGAAAGAGATGGGATTAGTCCAACAAAAATGTATGGTCTTGACTATGAGAACATGAAGTCGATTCTAATGGGTCTTTCTGCTAAATATCCAGACTTCATAGATGCTTCATTTACAAACGATTTGGATAAAATAACATTATTAAACAGAACATCTGAAGAAGTTCTTGAACTGTTTAGGGAGGTATAGTGATGGCTACAAGCGATATCCAGAGATATAAAGAGTTTTTTGAGGTTGATGAAAATTATTTTCCGTGTATTGATGATTCTGCCATTGAAGCAGGAGCATCATGGGAAGACACTTATCCTCATAAAGCGTTTATTGACTTATTAAAAAATGCTGAAAATATGTTGGGGGGATCAACCAAAAGATCTTTATGGATTCATGGTGCATATGGTACGGGAAAATCGAAGTGCGCATATGCATTAAAAAAGATTTTAGAGGTTCCAGAGGAGGAATTAAGGACATACTGGAATCGCTATGAGCCATTGAAGAACAATCAGGATCTTTTGACTAAGATATTAGGGCATAAAGAAAGAGGAATTTTAACTGCCTATAGGTATGCATCTGGTGGAATTACAACACCGAGAGATTTATATTTTGCCATTCAAGAGAGTGTAAAAAAAGCTCTTATCGAATCAGGGGCAGAGTACTTGGGCGAGAACTCTCTAAAGGAAAGTGTCATTTCTTGGATTGAAGCAAATAGAGATGTCTTTGATTTGTACTTAAAGCGTCCAGAATGGGAAGCAACTTTCTCACAGTCTAATTCGGAAGAGGTTCTTAATGTTCTTAAAAAGAAAGAGGATGTTAAGAGCTTAATGGATAATATCTTTAAACTTGCAAGTAAAGAAGGAATCACTGCTATGACCTTAGATGGCGATTCCTTGAAGAACTGGCTAAAAGATATCATAAATGGAAATAATACAAAGATTGTATTGATTTGGGATGAATTCAGCGGTTTCTTTAAACAAAATAGAAATTCTCTTGATGAATTTCAAAAGATTGTCGCTTTGTGCCAGGAAGCGCCATTTTATTTAGTTGTTGTTACTCATCAGACGGAGTCAATTATCAATAGCGAAGACTCTACATGGAAAGTTGTTCAGCAAAGATTTCATTTCTCACAGATTACATTACCTGATAATATCGCATTTGATTTAATTGGGCATGCTTTTAACGTAAAATCCGCTGCGGAAGCGATGTGGAACATTTGTGCGGATGATTTAAATAATCAATTAAATGCTTCACGTAGCGCAGTAATGAGCGCAGCTAAAATTAGTGATCCCAAAGTTATTAAGGATATTATGCCCATTCATCCAATGGCGGCACTTGTATTGAAGAACATTGCATCAGCTTTTCAGTCAAACCAAAGAAGTATGTTTGATTTTATTAAATCAAATAATGGAGAAGATACGAAGGCTTTTCAGTATTTTATAGAACATACAGGGCCTGAAGATGACCACCCTCTGCTTACAATAGATTTATTGTGGGATTTCTTCTATGTGCATGGAAGGGATAATCTGACATCTGACATAAGAATGATTTTAGATACTTATCCTCAGCAGCAGAATCTAAGAGAGGATGAAGCAAGAGTACTTAAGACTATTCTTATTATGCAGGCAATAGATAAGAGATTAGGAGGAGCGATAGATCTTCTTAAGGCAACAGATCAGAATCTTAGTTATGCATTTGAAGGAATAACTTCTGGTCTAGATGTTTCATGTAAGGGACTTGCAAAAGGATTGGCAAACAAAGGAATTCTTGTACAGACTCCTATTGGAAATAATAAATATGCTTATGGCGCTGCTGTTCTTGCGGGAGATCAGGCAAGAATAGAGGAATTTAAGAAGAGTGTAAAGCAAAGCGGAACCACGGTTAAACTCGTAAACGAAGGAAAACTTGCTAATGCTTTATCATTAACACCAGCTTTGAGATTACGATATGAGGTTAATCCTGGTCAGGGAGACTTAATTCCAGTTACAACGGTTGATTTTACAAGAACAATTAATAGCCTTAAAGATAAGACTAGCCCATGGCATTTCATAGCAGTAATTGGATTCGCAAAGAATGACGATGAAGCGGTTGCTCTTAAGAAAATGATAAAAGATGCTGCGACATCCGGAGATTACGATAATTTAGTATTTATAGACGCAACAGCTTCTATATTGGGAGATGATGATTTTGAATCATATGTGGATTATTCAGCTATGGCTCAGTATTATCAAGGAAATAATCCCAATGCATCAAGAGAAAACCAGAATAATGCTACAAGAGTGCTCTCTACTACATGGAAGAATAGAATATATAATGGTGCTTTTACTGTTTATTATGATGGGTGCCGCGAAGGCGAAAAGGTTATGGGGGGTTCCGCTGTAGCAACAACCCTTCAGACTATCGTGACAAATAAGCATAAGTATGTGTTTGACTTTATGCGAGGTGTTAACGAAAACCAGCTTAAGCTTACTCAGGCAAAGAATGCCGCAAAGTCAGGAATTACTGAAATGACAAGCGGTGTTGTAACAAATGCAGAAAAAAGCGTTTTAGCAAAGGTCTGGAAGGTTGAGAATTATTGGACCGCATCGGAAACATCAGGAGAGAATATTTCGTATATAAAAAGGGGCGTCGAAGAACTAATTGCAGATGCCTTTAAGAATAATGGCCAGATTTCTATAGGTGAAGTACTTAGCTATTTAGAAAATGAGTTCAGTATGCCGCCTTGTAATCTTACTGCTTTTATTGCGGGATTTATATTAAAAGAATATGGTAAAGAGCCTTATAGATATGCTGATGTTTCCGGAAACCATGAGGTAATGTCTCCGGATAAATTGTCAGAAATGATTGGCAATTATATTGGTAAGAACCCTGCGGACACATTTATCGTTAAAATGACAGCTGAGGAAAAAGCTTTTTATGAGAACGCTGAAACAGCGTGGGGAATCACACCGGATACATGTTCATCTGTAAGCCAGGCGGCGAGTGCTATAAAGAATAAGATGAATGCTTTAAAGTTGCCTGTTTGGTGTTTAAAAGATGTAGATAAAGCAGGTGTATATGAATTTGTCGAAAAATATATAGAGATAGTTCAGAAGGAAGGAGCGGAAGCACATAAAATATCTCTTCAGATAGGAAAGGCTGCGTTAGTTAAGGAAAACCTTGGTGAGCAATTAAAGGAGCTCCTTACACCAGAAAATTGCCAAGAGGGTATGAGAAGCTTTCTTGAGGACTTTGAAGAAGGAGAACTGTTATCTATTGCAAAGCGCATTGATGCAGAAGACAGAGTAATATCCGATATAAGCAAATTGTTCTCAGTGCAGTATTCGAGTCTTTGGAATGAGGAAATTGGAAAGGATGAAATCAAAAAGCTCACTACAGAGTATAAATTTATAGAACTCAGTAATGATGTATTAAACGAACGAGTTCATTCTAAGGCTGATATTTTTGATAAGTGGGCGGAAAAGCTCAAGTTTTGCATGTGTTCATATGAAGCAATCCAAAATGAAATTCCTGAACTTAAGGAGTTATTGGATTTATTGCTAAATATTTACTTAAGGAAAGAGATATTGCCAGACCAGATGCTCTCATTAGTTTCAGAACTTCAAAGTCATGGAGAAACTATAAAAGAGTATTTCGATAACGAGTTGAAATACTTTAGAAAAATATATGAGATTTATCTTGAGGACGTATCCGACGAAGAACTTCCGCAGTTAAAGCGTCAAGCTTTGGTGGGAATATTTGAGAAGTCCAGAACAGAAGGAAATAGCACTGTTAAAAGTATTGTAGAAGAGTTTAAGAAGAATCAAATCAAGACAAAGTTGTTTGGTATCTGGAAAGAAAAAACCTCAAGTAAAACTCCTGAAGATTGGTCGAGTCAACATAGAACGCCTATTTTGCTTATGGTTTCAAGCGAAGAATTTGATGAGGCTGGGAAGGCATTTGATGTATTAAATAGAGGCAGTGCAAATGAATCAGAGATAAAGGATGCATTAAGCTTTATTGAAAACGCAAAGTTTTTAGATGATATCAACTCAGAAGATAAGGTTAATTCAGCGTTTATAAGATTATTAGGAAACTACGCCGTTATTTTAACTGATTATGAGAAGGTTAGAGATGCATTAGATAAGATTTCTACGAACGCATATGCCTGGGGGACACATCCGGGCATAACAAGGAGAATAGAACAATTAGCAAAAGCGGAGTATGAGTCTGGCGGAAGCGATATGGTTATAGAAAGAATAAATAAGATGTCGCCGGAAGACTTAAAGGCTAACCTGATAAAAATGGTTAAAGATAATATAAATTTGGGAATTGAGTTGTTTGATAGAAAGGAATGACATTATGGGGTTGTCAGCAATAGAAGCATATTTTGATTCAAAATTGCATAAACCTTTTTATGCCGTGGTCGGTGACAATTCATATAAACAGGAATATACGGCGTTAATTGAAAAAGGGATAGATGTTATTAGATTGAGTGATTGTTTTTATGATGAAGATAAATTGCCTGATATAGATAAACTTCGAGAAAAACTAAGGACAATAGACATCAACTGTGAATCAAATAAAGCAATTGTTCTAGGACTCGGTGAATATTTATCATTAATGGGGCAGAACTATGCATATGCTTTGCTTGATGAGTTAAAGGATTTTAATCTTGGAAGCGCACAGGTAGTGTTTCTGTTGCGAGGGATGTTTCCGGTAATTAACCAAATTAAAAAGAGTGATTTGCGCTTTGATAATAGGAGGTGTGTGATAGCTGACGACATAGATATTGATATTAGCGTATTGATATCTTCAAAAACCATGTCCATGTTTGATGATGGTGGTTTAAAAAAGCTTGTGCGCAGGTTCGAAGATGGAGATTGTGGGGAATTAAAAATTAATTCAGATCTTAGGTTCGAAGAATCTATGATAAGAACGAATGTAATGGAAAGCCCTTATGATGGTATCGTTCGAAAAATTCCCGACTTTGATATTCCAATAGAGATGGGAAATGAGGAGTATTGGTCCAAACTTTTAAAAGATCTTGGCGATTATACTTATGATTTGAATAAATTTTTTGAGGCAAAGGGATTTAGTGCTTGGGCGTTAGCGAATGTTTACGAGAAGTTAGTTAGAGATGATTATTCGAGTTGGATCGATTTTTTGTATTTGGTGTTGAAATACAAGGATCAGAATAATAGCTACTTGGAATATGTTGCGAGAAACAGTAAGTCTTCAAAAGAATTTTTGAGGAATATATTATATCTCATAATTCGAGTTCCGCATACTTCCAGTGATTATACAGTAATTTACGATCAAAGAAAGGATATGATAAAAAAATATCCAGAATCCGAAATAGCACAGTTTATTGTTGAGAATCGGAGATATCCAGAAGAAAGTATATACAAGTTGACTGATAATACTGAGGTTGAAAGGGAAGAAATAGTTGCTAATGTATCTCAAAGAGGGACAGTTAAGGAATTAAAGGATATTTACCCCTTATTGAGTCTATATATGTCTGATTATACTTTTTCCGGCGACGCATATGCGTCGAGAATGTCAGACTATTTTAATCGTTATCGAAAGCAGAAGATAGCAAATAGTATTGATGAGGATTTTTTAGCACTGGTTGATGAGCAAGCAAGGAAAAGAGAGTTTAATAGACTTCAAAAAAGAGATGAGCTGGTAGCAAGACTTGATGACGGAAAGTCATTTTTGTGTTGGATAGATGCTCTAGGGGCAGAATATACTGGATATATTGTTGGATTGGCGAAGAGCAAAGGGCTTGCAGTTACCGTAAATGTTGGTAGGGCAGAACTTCCAACTATTACAGAAGAGAATAGACAGTTTTATGTGAATTGGTCAGAAGGACACAAAACAAAAATCGAACACTTAGATGATACAAAACATACAGAAAAAGGTGGATTTAGGTGGACTGACAATAAGCTCCCTATCCATCTAGCCAAAGAATTAACTATTTTATCAGGAGTGGTAGATCAGGCCGCCACAGTTTTAGGCTTAGGAAAGTATGACAGATATGTGCTAGCAGGAGACCATGGCGCTTCGAGATTAGCGGTAATACGAGACAAAGAAGAAAAATATGAGTGTGATAATAAGGGAGAGCACTCTGGAAGATGTTGTGAGGTGTTTGAATGCACAGATCTTCCCTTCGCAACGGAGGAAAACGGATATCTTGTACTGGCAGATTATGGACGCTTCAAAGGAAGTAGAAAAGCAAACGTTGAAGTACATGGCGGTGCAACATTAGAAGAGGTATGCGTTCCGGTTATTGAATTGAAATTAAAGGATAACGAATTAGTAATTGAGGTGGTCGATGATGTTATTGTTGCAGATCACAAATCCGGAAGCGTTGTACATTTATTTGTCAACAAGACTATAACAGAAGCATTAACTGTTGAAATTAATGGTCAGAGATACAAGGCAACAAAACAAGATTCTAATCATTATGAAGTTGTAATGCCTGATATTAAGAAAGCTGGAACTTTTTCAGCAAATATATATCTAAATGATGCCTTGAACTCAACAATCGAGTTACAGATTGTGGGCAAAAGTGGCTCAGTTAATAATGATTTTGATGATATATTCGCATAGCTTTGGAGGAGAACAAGATGGAAGAAAAATTGAGAAATTGTTTTGATGAGATGGTTGTATATAAAGATTTAAAGGAAACAAATTTCTTTAATTCAATTAGCCTCCCATCTTTTATGCGAGATTGGATTCTTAAGAAATTTGAGGACGAACAAGGAAATTTTGATAGAGAAGCTGTTAATGCATTCGTGAAAAAGTATTTACCTAAAAAGGATGATTGGAATGCAATAAAGAATAAGATTGTTATAGAGAATGAAACGGTCAAGTTTCTTGCCAAAATATCTATAGAAATTGATATAAAGACGGGCGGAGTATCTTTTGCCTTGCCGGATTTTGGCTTAACGAGTAAGGACACTGTCATAGAGGAAAATGTATGGGACGAATGTAAGTATGATCTTGTACAGGAACATGAAACATGGGGAATGGTGGAGCTTGGCTATAGAGCACCTGATGATTTTGATTGGGCATTTGATTATAAACAAAAACAAAGCAGGGCTCGCGATGGAAAACAAGGTAAAATCAAATTAATATCTTTTAAAACATTTTGTCCATATAGAATTGATTTGGATTATTACAAGGAAGCCCGAAAGGAGTTCACTACTGAGGAGTGGATGAATATAATTCTTGGAGCTGTTGATTATAATTCAAAAGGGTATGGCGATGATGAAGAGAAGAAATTAACCATGTTAACTAGATTGCTTCCCTTTGTTGAAAAGCGCTTAAATCTAATTGAACTTGCTCCAAAAGGAACGGGAAAATCATATTTATTTGGACGAGTTAGTCGATATGGATGGCTGTCGAGCGGTGGCGTAATGAGCCGCGCTAAAATGTTTTATGATCAAAATAAAAGAGCGGAAGGCTTAGTTGCCGGTAATGATTTTATTACCCTTGATGAAGTGCAGACAATTTCATTTACTGATGTTGATGAGATGCGTGCAGCGCTAAAAGGTTATCTTGAATCTGGAATTTATACGGTTGGAAATCATGAAGGAACTGCAGAAGCAGGAATGATTCTTTGTGGAAATATCAGCAAACAAATAATGGATGAAGATGGTTTTGGAAATATGTTTGTTGAATTGCCGGAAGTATTTCATGAATCAGCACTAATTGAGAGGTTTCATGGATTTATAAAGGGATGGAATATTCCTAGAATGAACGATGACTTGAAAGTATCTGGATGGGCACTTAATTCTGAGTATTTTTGCTCTATTATGCACGAACTTAGGAATGATTTGAGCTATAGAAGCGTTGTTGATCAGCTAATCGTTGTTCCCGAAGCGGCAGATACAAGGGACACGGAAGCGGTCAAAAGGATAGCTACAGCGTATTTAAAACTGCTATTTCCAAATGTCCAAGAACCCGGTGATATTTCTGTTAGAGAATTTAAGCGTTATTGCTTGGATAGAGCCAGAAAGATGAGAGATACAATAAAATATCAGTTGAGTTTATTAGATGAAGAATATGCTGGAAAGGATATTCCTATATTTGAAGTTAACAAGAAATTTGAGCAGGAGAATGTGTAAATGGAGTGTTATGCTTGTGGAAAAGAGCCTCTGTCTAAAGATGAAATAGGAATAAACAGAAAATTGTCTGGAAAGAATGTAAAGAGATTTTTTTGCATAGATTGCTTCGCAGAACAATTAGAGGTATCTACAGAAGAATTGTTGGAAAAAATAGAAGAGTTTAAAAACGAGGGTTGTACATTATTTGAATAAGTAGGAGCACTTTATGATTTATGCGGATAATGCTGCTACAACAAAGCTTGATGAAGATGCTTTGGAAAAAATGCGGCGCTGTATTGAGGAATATGGGAATGCATCTCAACCGTACTCATTTGCTAGAGAACCTAAGAAGATATTGAAAGAAGCTCGTTCTGTTATCGCTGGGTGTATAGGAGCCAAAGAAAATGAGATTTTTTTTACTTCTGGCGGAACGGAAAGCGATAATTGGGTAATAAAAGAATACGCTGCTAGCAAGAAATTTAATTGCCATATAGTGACCACTAGGATTGAACACCATGCGGTTTTAAATGCGGTAAAGGCTGTTGAAGCACTAGGTACAGATGTATCTTATATAGATGTTGATTCAACAGGACTGATAAATCGAAGTGAATATTCCAGACATTTAGGTCATGAAGGACTGGTTTCTGTAATGTTTTCGAATAATGAGGTAGGAACGCTTCAACCAATTCGAGATATATGTAGAGAGGCTCATGAGAAAAACTATTTGTTTCACACAGATGCTGTTCAAGCAGTTGGACATATTGACATTGATGTAAATGAATTAGGAATAGATTTTTTGTCTGCATCTGCACATAAGTTTAATGGCCCAAAGGGAACTGGTTTTTTATATATTAGAGATGGAGTATTGTTACCACAGTTTATGAGCGGTGGTGCACAAGAATTTGGTTGTAGGGCAGGAACAGAAAATGTGGCTGGAATAGCCGCAATGGCTGTTGCATTATTGAATAATTGTAAAAACTTGCATAGCAATAAACTGTTATTAGAAAGAATAGAAGATAGCTTTATTGCAGAATTAGATGCCTTGAATGTGAAATATGTTAGAAATGGCAATTCTAATCATGCTCCTGGTAACATAAGTATATCATTTCCTGGGATAGATGGTGAAGTGTTATTACATCGACTAGATCTTAAAGGGATTTGTGTATCTACAGGGTCTGCTTGTGATAGCAAACGTACACAGATATCGCATGTACTTTTGGCTATGGGAATTCCTTCAGAGGTTGCTGAAAGTACCATAAGAATTTCGTTTGGGAAAAACAACAGTGAGAAAGATGGAATCATTATTGCAAAAGCAATATATGAAATAATCGAACAGTTAAAGTGACGTCAAATTGACGTCAGATGAGAATAAGGGTGACGCCGAAATGACGTCGCTCTTTCTTTTTTGCGCATTTTCAGTACAAAGTGGTTATAGGGCTCACCCTATTCCGGATGCCATAGGTGTTGTTCGTCAAATTAAATGAAGCTCCTATCATCAGATTAAATGAGGCTATTTA
>ERZ842401.7010-NODE-7010-length-11734-cov-3.187174_pt1 | contig 11734 bp, 11 predicted proteins | sample MGYA00521270_ERZ842401 | MGnify/ENA primary metagenome ERZ842401 (study PRJEB31892, sample SAMEA3878208) | bioreactor metagenome | biome: Moose rumen | place: Sweden | collected 2011-10 | study: EMG produced TPA metagenomics assembly of the PRJEB12797 data set... | reverse complement strand
GCCGCTACCACCGTATTGGCAAGGACGGGGTTCAAAAGCAGCTTGGCCAGCTTCATGGTGGAATTATCCGCTTCCTCCCGGCGGTTCTGTTCAATGGCGGCGCTGACGCGTTCGGCTACTTCAAAGATGGTATCCCGGGGATCGAAGTAGCATTTTACCGTGTTTTCTTCGATATCGTTGGGGTCAGCCGTTTCTTTGAGCAAGGCGAAGGATACGGTCAGCTGGGTGCGGGCATACAGCCGTTTGTTGGCAACAAAACGGTTGATTTCCGGCAATTCGGAAATCACGCGAACATATGCTGCAATGATCAGCTCCATGAAGGTGAATTTATTGCCGTTATTGCCCTGCTCAACGATATAGCGGGCCATTTTTTCATAATCCAGCTTGTAATTCAGAAACACCTGAGCATCGCACCGCATGGGCATCAGGTAGGGCGTCAGGGCAATGATGGGGTCAATTTTCCGAAGCAGTTCACCGTCGGCTCTGTGTCCAAACACTTCCGGTCCCCTCCAATTGATAAACTGAAATGAATAATTGATATTATAAGCTTTTTTCCCCGCTTCGTCAAATGAAAAATCAATGCAGGCCCTGATACATCTGCGTAATCATCGGCCAATCCTCCGCGGCGCTGTCGCCGTGCGCCTGCCACACAATCAAGCCGCCCAATTGATAAGCCCGGATGTAGGCCAGCTTGGCGTCCAGCGATTCGCTGCTCTCATAGGTGTAGAATGTACCGTATTCTTGCGCAGCGGGATCGTCGTTCCACAGATAAGCCGCTTTTGCCTTGTCATCAAAGCCCTTATGCCAGCCCGGCGTCCCCTCCGGCTTGGAAGATTGCTCCAGCGTTTTTAGATTTCTCCAGGTTTTATCCCCGCCGCTCAAACCCTGAGCCGGCGCGCCTACCGGATTGCCGCCAAGCTTTCTGATTTTCCAGCCGTGGCTGTACAGCGGCGAACCAATGGCGATCTTGGCAGCGGGTACACCCTGCTTCATCAGGTATTTTACCGCGGTATCCGCCGATACGGAACCGTACAGCGCAGAATGATGCCCCGTTATGGAATTGTAAGAGCCGGTCATATCGTAGGTCATCACGTTGATTCGGTCCACGTAAGGAAACAAAGCTGCGTAATCCTGATGGGAAAGGGTCCCAACAGATGCGGAAGCGCACACCGTCAGCTGTTTTTTGTTTTTTCCGAATTGGCTGTCCAGCGCGGCTCGCATTTCTTTTAGAAGCTGGGTATAATTAGCTTTATCATCACCTTTTACCGGATTTCCCTCATCGCCGCTGCCTCCCGCCCGGGATACGCCGGGGTATTCCCAATCGATATCGATCCCGGAAAGAAACGAATAGGCTTTCAGCGTATCCACACAGCTTTGAATGAAGGAAGCGCGTCCCGCTTCAGACGCGGCCATTTCGGAAAAATAACCGCAGCAGGTCCATCCGCCGATGGAAAGCAGGATCTTCACATTCGGATATTTCTTCGCATACAGGGCGTATTGAGGAAAATGAGCGTTGGGGTTTCCCTCATCCGTATCCGCCCAGGAATCGGTGGACTGAATAGCGTAACCGCCATTTTGAGGAACGATTTTCCAAAACGCGTGATTGATCCCATCCAGCCTGTCCCAAGGAAGATTCTTTACCTGATTTTTCGCATCGGAATACACATTCCAATTGGGGAAATATACTGTCACGCCGCTTCCCTCCTTTATTTCCCCCTGGGCAGATTGCAGGGGGGATGCGTTCAGAAGCAGAATCATAAGCAGCAGCAAAGAAAGAATTTGCAGTTTCGTCCTTCTGTTCAAGGCATTTTGCCTCCTTTCTGGAAATGCAGCGCATATTGTCAGCTTTTGTTGGAATTACTCCGATTATATCAATGATTCGGATAAAATACAATGGTGATTCCATCCATATACGCGAAAATTGAAATAATACTAAAATCTTCTTAAAAGTAGACATCTTTTCAGTCCTTTTCCGCTCTGGCTGTGCTTCATTCCGGTCAACGCAGCGCTGCTTCGCCTCCCTCCATTCAGCTTAGCCAGAATAAAAAATGCCTCGAAAATCTTATCTCCTTTTAATCAGATTTTCGTATAAAATGTATCTTCCCTGTTTTTTACGATTGATTTTTTGACAATCTATGGTTCCAATGGTATAATAGCTCTGTTCGCAATGCCGGTACCCCTTGGGGCTGGACGCGTACAGCAAAAAAATCAAATTGCGTCAGGTATCTAAACAGAACTTGAACGGAGGAACAAAAAATGAAAAATGGAACTCGCCGTACCACTACTGTAAAGCTGACCCTGTTTGCTCTGCTTACCGCACTGCTGATCGTGCTGGGGTATGTGAATATTCCGCAGCCAGCCGGCCTCTCCATCACCTTCAATATGATTCCGGTAGCCATCGCCGCCATTGCTATGGGTATAAACGGCGGCGCGTTGATGGGCGGCGTCTTTGGTCTGATCAGCTTCCTGCAATGCTTTGGTTTGATTGGTTACAGCGGAATGGGCGCTGTACTGGTTGGCATCAGCCCGGTATTGTGCTTTATTCAGCGTTTCTGCTCCCGGGTGCTGGTGGGCATTTTGGCGGCTTTGGTTTACAAAGCTGTAAGCAAACGGCTGAATACATATCTTTCCTGTCTGATCACCGGCTTTTCCGCCGCGTTTTTCAATACGCTGTTCTTCATGTCTTCTTTGGTGCTGCTGTTTGGCAATACAGAATACATTCAAGGACTGATGGCCGGACGCGGCGTGATCGCATTCATTATCGCCTCAGTCGGCATCAACGCTGTTGTTGAAATGATCGTTGCGGCGGTCGTTACCGGCGCTGTGGGCGCCGCGCTGAAAAAGGCCAAACTGATTTAAATACAAAAGGAGATCCCTTATCATGCTGTTCACCTTGGATATCGGCAACACCAACATCAAAACCGCGCTGTTCGACGGGGCGGAAATGGTGCATTACTGGCGCTTGTCCACCACGCGGAAATATACCAGCGATGAAATGGGCGTGATCATTACCCAGCTTTTTGATCATGAAAAGCTGGACAGGAGCCTGGTAACGGGGATCGTCATGTCCTCCGTTGTGCCTACGGTGAATTTCACAGTGGAGCACATGTGCCGGGAGTATTTCGGGCTGGACCCCATGGCCGTCGGCCCTGGGATCAAAACGGGGATCGACATCAAATATGAAAATCCCCGGGAAATCGGCAGCGACCGAATCTGCAACGCGGTAGCCGCTTATACGCTTTACGGCGGCCCCTGCGTGTATATTGATTTCGGCACCGCCACCACCTTCGGCGCGCTGGACAGTCACGGCGCGCTGCTGGGCGGCTGCATCTGCCCCGGCATCAAGCTTACCAGCGAAGCCCTGGTATCCGGCACTGCCAAGCTGCCGCATTTTGAACTGGTGATGCCCGAAAAAGTGATCGGCAAAACCACGGTAGCCAATCTGCAGTCCGGCGTCATCAACGGATACGTGGGCCAGGTGATCTATCTGGTAAATGAGATCCGCCGGGAAATGGGATGCCCGGACGCCAAGGTGATCGCTACCGGCGGCATGGCCCGGCTGATTGCCCAAAAATCCGGTGTGATCGATCACATCGACGGCCTGCTTACACTGAAAGGGCTCCGGCTGATCTATGAAAAGAATCAGTCAAAAGCATAAAGGAACACGAAAACAAGGATAGGGGGATCATCATGCGCACGATTTCTGTTGGGTTTTTGGGCTGCGGCAACATCGGCTGCGGCGTGTGGAAGCTGCTGAATGAATTTAAGGCGGATCTGCTTCACCGCAGCGACGTGGAGTTTGATATTAAGCGCATCCTGGTTCGCGACGTGAACAAAAAGCGGGATCAGGTGGTGCCTCCCGAATTGCTGACCACCGACCCCAGCCAGGTGACGGATGATCCCAACATTGAAATGGTGCTGGAATTCATGGGCGGCGAAGAGCCCGCCACCCAATACATGCTGCGTGCCCTGGAAATGGGCAAAACCGTGGTGACCGCCAATAAAATGGCCTTGGCCCTGAATTGGCACGTTTTGCAGAACGCTGCGGAAAAGCACGGAAGCGGCTTATATTACGAAGCGGCCGTATGCGGCGCCATTCCCATCATCCGCACCACCATAGATTCGCTGATGAGCAATCGCATTGAAGAAATGATGGGAATCGTGAACGGCACCACCAACTATATCCTGACCCGCATGAGCCAGGAGGGCAGCGATTATGCCGACGTGCTGGCCGACGCTCAGCGCTTGGGCCTGGCCGAACCGGACCCCACCAGCGACGTGGAAGGCTTTGACGCGGCTTACAAGCTCTCCATTCTTTCTTCTCTCGCCTTCCATGCCCGGGTTCCCTTTGACGTCATCTACCGTCAGGGCATCACGCAAGTCAGCGCCGCGGATATTGCTTTCGGCAAAGAATTAGGGTATACGCTGAAGCTTCTGGCGATCGCCAAAAGGGATGGAAATGTGATCGACGCCCGGGTTCATCCCACCTTTATCCCCGACGAACATCCCCTGGCTTCGGTAAACGGTTCCTTCAACGCCATTTTCCTGCACGGGCACGCCTGCGATGACATGATGCTGTTCGGCCGGGGTGCGGGCAGCGCGCCTACCGCCAGCGCTGTTGTAAGCGATATGCTGTACGCCGTATCCCGGGATACGCCCAGGCATCCCACCTTCCATAATTCCGATGCCCTGGCTCCCGGACTTGCCGTTACCAACGATTGGCATTGCAGCTTCTATGTTCGTTTGGAGGCCAGCGATCAGCCCGGCGTGCTGGCTCATATTACCACCTGCCTTGGCAAAGAGGGCATCAGCATCCGCAATTTGATGCAGCGCGACGCGGTGAACGGCAGAGCGCAAATCGTTCTGATCACCCATGACGCGGGCGAACGCGCCATTCGCAAAGCGCTGTCCGCCATCGATTCCGCTGAGGCCAAGGTGGAAAGCATGATCCGCGTGGAGCGGAAATAAAGCTTTTCATTTTGTTTTATCATTTATCATGTCGGAGAAACCATGAAAAAGAAGCCTGGTTTATCATTAGGAACAATTCTTGCCTTATGCCTGACGGCCGCCGTTACCGTCGGGTGTATTTTCCTGTTTGGAAAAATTCGAGGGAATAACAGCAATGTGCGTATGGATGCGCAGCGGGTTCTTGGCGTGATGGGCGCTATGATCCAAACCTCCACCGACGCCCCGAATCCCCAGGCCACCATACGCACGGTCACCGTAACCCTGGCTCCCGTGACCGTGCCTCCCACAGCAAACGTGCCTGCTCAAACGGCAACGCCCGCCCCTGTATTCGTTCAGGATACTGCGCCTCAGCAGTATTCCTTTTCATTAACGGCTGGCGGTCTGCTGGAATTCGACAGCGATATTTCCGATTCCGTATACAATAAACAGGATAAATCGCTGGATTACCGCGCCATCGTATCCCCCATCAGCGCAAAAATCTATGCCGATATGAATTTGGTCACACTTCCTCAAGTGATCAATACAGCGGACAGAAAATACGGCGATATTTTAGTCCCGTTTGAAGCCGCGGACGCAATCCGGTCCATGGGCTTTGACGGCATCATTTTGGGAACGGAGCATATTCTGGATCAAGGCGCGCAAAGCGCCGGAGATACGGTAACGGCCCTTACAGCACGCGGCCTGCTGAGCACCGGGATAAATCTTGGCAGCGCCTCTCAATGCAGGGTGGTTCCCATTAACGGGACTGGCGTTGCCGTTCTTTCTTATACCGATACGCTGACGCAAAAAACCAAGAACACGCTGAAAAACCAGCCTTCCTTTTTCAATGAATTCGATCCGGAAACAGTCCGCCAGGATATTCAAAATGCCCGAAATCTGGGCGCCCGGTTTGTGATCGTATGTATTTACTGGGGAAAAGCCGACGCCGCTTCGGTCACCAACGCTCAGAAAAACACAGCCCGATCCCTGGCTGAAATGGGCGCGGACGTGGTTTTGGGAACCCGCCCCAATCGTGTGCTGCCCATGGAAATGATAACCACCACAGGACCGGATGGAAAAGCCCGGGATACTTTTGTGGCCTATTCATTGGGCACGCTGCTTTCCGAATCCCGGGAAGCGTATGATATTGCCGGCATTCTTTTGCATTTGAACCTCACCTGCGACGAGCAGGGCCGCGTTCATTTTGATTCCGCCGAATATACACCCACCTATATCTGGCGCCAGACAATTGACAGAAAAACGCAGTATCGCATTCTTTGCAGCGCCGACGCCGCACCCGAGGGAATGAGCGAGCAGCAAAAAGAAGTCATGGGCCGGGCGCTGAACAGAATCCAGACTGCGCTCAAGGACAGTCCTGTCTCCCAGCGGCGATGACAATCCTTCTCTCTTTACGATAAGCATCAAAGGAGAAATTACAGCCTATGAATGATTTCCTGTTTGCCCTGAATACGGTATTGCCGCTGCTGCTGCTTATGAGCACCGGCTGGTTCTGCCGCCGCATTGGATTACTTACGGACAGCCTGGTCAAGGGCGTGAATCAATTGGTTTTCCGGGTGTTTCTGCCGGTGAATCTGTGCTACAGCGTCATGAATACCCCCTATGAAACCAAGATCACCGGTATCGCCTTTCTTCTCATAGGCGGCGGGCTGATCATCCAATTTCTGCTGCTTTTTTTGATCATCCCGCGTATCGAAAAGGATGGACGGAAAATCGGCGTGATGGTTCAGGCCATGGGCCGCGCCAATTATGCCTTTTTTGGCATTCCGCTGGTAGCCATGCTGTTTCCCGGACAAGACACCTCCCTGGCCGCGCTGCTGGTCACCGTGACTGTGCCGATCTACAATCTTATGTCAGTCATAGCGCTGAGCCTTTGGGGCGAGGGAGAAATCAAGCCGGGAAAAATCGTGCTGAATATTCTGAAAAATCCGCTGATCATCAGCTCCCTGCTGGGTTATGCCCTGTGGCTGCTGCATTTCCAGCCGCCGGAATTCTTGAGCCACACCATGAATGACCTTTCCAAAGTGGCTACGCCGCTGGCGCTGTTTACTTTGGGCGGGGCCATCCAGTTTTCCAGCGCCAAGGCGCATTTGAAGCAGCTGCTGGTCGTCGTGCCGTTCAAGCTTTTCGTCTCTCCCCTCATTTTTATGGCTATCTGCATCGCATGCGGCATGCGTGGCGTGGCCCTGGCCTGCGCTTTCATCGCCTTTGGCGCGCCCACCGCCGTTTCTTCCTATCCCATGGCCCAGCAAATGGGCGGGGACGGCGAATTGGCCGCGGAATGCGTGGCTATTACCAGCGCTTTGTGTATATTTTCCACGTTCCTATTTGTTTACGTGATGAAGGCTGCCGCTCTGATTTGATCCTGTTCCCAAACAAAAAACTGCTTTCCGCATGATTGGAAGGCAGTTTTTTTGTTTATCCTTTATGCTTTTACGATCCGACAGGTTTCGATTCCATAATAGCGAAAGCAGGTCAAGGCTGCTTCATCGATTATCTCACCGCTGGCAATGATGGGAATACAGGGAGGACAGCTTACATGCGCGTCGGCAAGGACAGCCCCCAAAGCTTCCTCAACGGGTATTTCGCATTTTGGTGATAATACCGCTTCCCGAATGGATATTGCTTTTTGAGGATGCGGCAAGGGCGGCATCGGAACAGAAATCGGCGGTTTCCTGGGGATCGTCAATAGAAAGCTTTCCAAACGGTTCAGTTCTTCGTCCGACAGTTCAAGCGTGAACATGATCGTTAAAAAATCCGGATCCGAAAACTCACATTCCATGTTGTTTTCTCGAAGCAGCTGATGAAGCGCGTCTCCCGTATAGCCAAATTCCTTCGGCATGATCGTCAGTTTGATCGCCTCTTCCCCTTCTATCTTCCAGCCATGCGATTGAAGGTTCTCTTTCATGCAGCTGATCCGGCGGATCAATAGAGATAAGCTTTCCGGATAAGCTTCAGCCAGGTAAGCGTTGCATTGATCCAGGGATTGCAGGATCAGATAAGAAGGGCTTGAAGATGCAAACAGCGCCATGGCTTCTTCCGCGTCTTCCGTAAGGGATGCGGGCGCGTTCTGCCGGATATGCAGGTAAGCGCCCCCTGTCAGCACCGGCAGGGTTTTATGGGCAGAGTCGCAGCATAGATCGGCCCCCAGGGTCAAGGGGTGCCGATCCTCCGGCAAAAATTTTAAGTAAGCGCCGTGAGCGTTGTCCACCAGCAGCAGCACATCATATCGGCGGCAAACCTCGCTTAACGCCTCAATATCGGCAATGTGGCCCAAATAGTCCGGTGATGTAATATATACCGCGCAGGGTTTATCACGCATATGAAGCAGCGCTTGTTCCAAATAACCTACGGAAATATCACAGGAAATCAAATGATTTTCTTTTTCCGGGTACAGCCAGGTTACATCGGCACTTAATAAAGCAGCAGCGGACAAAAATGCTTTGTGCGAATTCCGGCCAGCCAGAATCAAAGGCTTTCTGCCGTTCTCTTTTCCCCACAGCAGCGCCAAATAAACCATAGCCCGGATGCACAGGGAGGATCCTTCTGTAGAATAAATTGTTTTTCCCGCGCCAAATAGACGAGCAGCGTTTTCCTCGCTCTCCCGGATGATGCCCCGGGCATGGTACAATTCGTCGGCGCCGTCAATCTCTGTAATATCCCATGGTTCCGCGCCAAGAAAAGAGCGCCCCTTGTGGCCCGGCATATGCAGGCGCAGGGTGTGTCTCTGCTGATAGGCTTTTACAAAATCACAAATCGGCGTGTTCATTCTTTTGGTCCTTTTTGAAATGATCAGAAGAAATCTCGACAGCTTTCTTATAGCTTTCTTGGAAAGGGGTCTGGGGGAAACCATTCTTTGGCTTCCAAAGAATGGTTTCCCCCAGCTTCGTTGTCCTATTCTTCTACGTCTCCCAGCATCTTGGCCGCTTCCAGCATGATGGCGCATTCCATGCGCTTGCGAAACAGATCGCAGCCGTATTTGTATACGCCGCGCACCGAGCCGGTAGCGTGGTAGGCGTTGGCTGCGCACCCGCCGGAGCAGTACAGCTTGGCCCAGCAATCGGCGCATTCCGGACGTGCGTACACGTTGCAGGAAGCAAAATCATCCCGCACGTCGGTATTGGTCACCCCATCCCACACGTTGCCCAGCTTGAATCTTTCCTCGCCCACGAATTGGTGGCAGGGATATAGATCACCCCAGGGCGTAACAGCCATATATTCCGTGCCGGACCCGCAGCCGGAAATGCGCTTGTAAATGCAGGGGCCCCCCGTCAGATCGATCATATAATGATAGAAAGTGAAGGGCCTGCCCTCCCGATACCGTTTCAGCATCAGCTCGGCCAGCTTCTCATACTGGTCCATGACGATAGCCTTGTCTTCCTCCGTCAGGGCGCTGGGATCGTCCGCCGCGCAGACCACGGGCTCCATGCTCAGTTCATTGAAGCCCAGATCCAGCATAGTTTGAATATCCTTCAAAAAGTCTGGGTTGGCGTGGGTAAAGGTGCCCCGCATATAATAGTTTTTTCCGTCCCGGGCTTTGACTAACTTTTGAAATTTGGGCACGATTTTTTCCCAGCTGCCATTCCCGGCGTAGTCCACCCGGAACCGATCATGAATTTCCTTGCGCCCATCCAGCGACAGCACCACATTGCTGCATTCCCGATTGGCAAAGTCGATCACGTCGTCGTCGATGAGCATGCCGTTGGTGGTGAGGGTAAAGCGGAAATTCTTGCCGTGTTCTTTTTCCACGCTGCGGGCATAGGCCACCAGCCGCTTCACCACATCAAAATTCATCAGCGGTTCGCCGCCGAAAAAGTCCACTTCCAGGTTGCGGCGCGTGCCGGAATGAGCAATCAGGTAATCCAGGGCCTGCTTGCCCACCTCATAGCTCATAATGGCCCGATCCCCATGGTACTTGCCCTGGCTGGCAAAGCAATAGGAACAATTCAAATTGCAGGTGTGGGCCACGTGCAGGCACAGGGCCTTCACAACCCCCGCCGTCTTCTGCTTCAGCTCCCCGGCCATAGTCGCGAAGGTGTCCGGCGTAAACAGCTTACCCGCATCCTTCAATTCCGTGATCTGGTCGTAGCAATCAGACAGCTCAGCCTCATTTACATCTTCCAGATGGCCGTATTTTGCCATCATATCCGTGATGATTTCTTCTTTGCTTTTTTCTTCATACAGGGCAATAATATCATAAGCGATATCATCCACCACATGCACGCTGCCGGAGCAGGTGTCCAGCACAATGGGCAGGCCGCCCAGCTTATATTGATGAATCATGTATCGTTTCCCCTATCATAAAAAATGCCGCCTTGGAGGCGGCATTGGGCACAGAAATCGCTTATTTGCTTTCCTTCTGGGCCTTGTTTTCGCACTGCTGATTCGCGATGCCGCAGCTGGTCTTGCAAGCGGACTGGCAAGAGGTCTGGCATTCGCCGCAGCCGCCGTTCTTGGCGCTTTCGCAAAGATTGCGGGTGGTCAGGGTCTGAATGTGTTTCATGGTCATTTCCTCCCAATTGATTACGGTTTACAATGTATTTTATCACAGGCCGAGGCATAAGTCAATCTTTCAAAAGAAATTATCATCATCTCCTTTTTCCGCCTTGCAAACCAGGCCGCAATTCGTTATAATAAATCAAAAGAAGAAATTTCAATTCTTTAAAACGGCATGCAAAAGGAGGAATCCCCTTTGAAAGTATCCGAACTGGCCCTGCTGATCGACGCCCAGAACATGACCCCCGATGTGACCGAAGATAAAGAAATTTCCTGCGGGTACACCTGCGATTTGCTGTCCTGGGTGATGGCACACGGGTGCGAGGGCATGGCTTGGGTGACGGTGCAGACCCATATGAACGTAGTGGCCGTGGCCGCGCTGGCGGAAATGGCCTGCGTGATTTTGCCCGAGAGCATCGATATGCCTCAGCCCATTTTGGACAAAGCCACTGACGAAGGCTTGTGCGTGCTCAAAAGCCCCCTGTCCGCCTATACCATCTGCGGCCGCATGATGGAAAAGGGCGTACCCGAGAAAGCGGAGTAATATGAATCTCTTTGCTGATCTGCATATTCATTCCTGCCTTTCCCCCTGCGGGGACAATGATATGACCCCCGCCAACATCCTGGGCATGGCCGTGGTGAAGGGGCTGGACGCGGTGGCGATTTCCGATCACAACGCCGCCCGGAATCTGCCCACAGCGCAGAAATTTGCCGACGCCTACGGCCTTCTTTTGGTGCCCGCCATTGAAATCACCACCAAGGAAGAAGTGCATATGCTGGGTTATTTTCCAGACGTGGACACCGCTGTGGATTTTGGTAAAATGCTCAAAGAGCATTTGCCGCCCAAGAAAAACAAGCCCGCCTTTTTCGGCGATCAATTGGTAATGGACGAGGATGACAACGTGATCGATACGGAGGACGCGCTGCTCATCGGCGCTACCGATCTTTCCTTGGAGGAATGCGCCGAAAAGGTGCGCGCCGTGGGCGGGGTCCCTGTTCCCGCTCATATCAATCGGGGCAATAACGGGCTGCTTGTCAATCTGGGCTTCATGCCCCCGGAACCCGCCTTCACCACCGTGGAGGTGTGGCGGGATCTCCCCTGCCCTCTGGAGCCTCTGGAAAACAAGCACGTGCTGCACTCCTCCGACGCTCACTATTTGGGTGACATTCAAGAGCAGGTGTTTTCTCTACGCTTGCCGGAAAAAAGCGTAGCCGCACTGCTGAACTGGATGCGCAGCCAACAGAAAACAGCATAACGCAGCGCCTCCCGCCA
>ERZ842401.7008-NODE-7008-length-11738-cov-4.816657_pt1 | contig 11738 bp, 10 predicted proteins | sample MGYA00521270_ERZ842401 | MGnify/ENA primary metagenome ERZ842401 (study PRJEB31892, sample SAMEA3878208) | bioreactor metagenome | biome: Moose rumen | place: Sweden | collected 2011-10 | study: EMG produced TPA metagenomics assembly of the PRJEB12797 data set... | reverse complement strand
GTGATCTGGGGCCGGCGGAGCAAGTCCGCCAGCCGGGCGCCGGTGTCCACCGGGGACGTTCCACGTGAAACCAGAATATCGTTCAGGGCGTCGGTGGGGGAGAAGACCGTCTTCTGCACCCGCTTGCGCTCTCCCTCGATGGCTTCCATCTTCGCCTGGTACCTCTCCCACCGGGCGTCCGAGATCAGCCCCAGCTCCCGGCCCAGGGGGGTCAGCCGCTGGTCGGCATTGTCCTGCCGCAGTACCAGCCGGTATTCCGAGCGGCTGGTCATCATCCGGTAGGGGTCCTGCACGCCCTTGGTGATGAGGTCGTCGATCAGGGTGCCGATGTACGAGCTGGCGCGGTCCAGGATAAAGGGGGCCTTTCCCTGCACCCACCGGGCCGCGTTGATGCCGGCGATCAGCCCCTGGGCGGCGGCCTCCTCGTAGCCGGAGCTGCCGTTGAACTGCCCGGCCCCATAAAGCCCCGGATGCTCCCGGAACATGAGGGTGGAGTCCAGCTGCAGGGGGTCGCAGCAGTCGTATTCGATGGCGTAGGCGCTGCGCATGATCTGGGCGTGCTCCAGCCCCGGGATGGTGTGATAGAAGGCCAGCTGGACCTCCTCCGGCAGGGAGGAGCTCATGCCCTGGAGGTACATCTCCTCGGTGTGCTCTCCGCAGGGCTCGATGAACAGCTGATGCCGAGGCTTGTCCGGGAAGCGCATCACCTTGTCCTCGATGCTGGGGCAGTACCGGGGCCCGATGCCCTGGATCTCCCCGCCGTAGAGCGGCGAGCGCCCAATGTTCTCCAGAATGACCTGTTTCGTGGCGTCATTGGTCCAGCTCATATGGCAGACCACCTTGTTCTCCGGGGGCGTCTCCGTGTCGTAGGAGAAGGGCACCACGGGCTCGTCTCCCTCCTGCACCTCCAGATGGGAGAAGTCGATGGAAGACTTGAGCACCCGGGCGGGGGTGCCGGTCTTGAAGCGCCGCAGGGAGATGCCCAGCGCCCGGAGGGAATCGGGGAGGAAAGCGGCGGGGAACATCCCATCCGGGCCGGAGGCGTAGGAGACCTCTCCCACGAACACCTTGCCTCCCAGGAAGGTCCCCGTGGCGATGATCACCGCCCCCGCGGTCACCTCCGCCCCCAGCCGGGTGGTGAGCTTCCAGCCGTCCGGGGCAGGGGAGAGGGCCACTACCTCCGCCTGGCGCAGCACCAGATGGGGGCAGGTCTCCAGGGTGTGCTTCATGGTGCGGGCATAGGCGTTTCGGTCGATCTGCGCCCGCAGAGAGTGCACCGCCGGCCCCTTGCCCAGGTTGAGCATCCGGCTCTGCAACGTGCAGGCGTCGGCCGCCCGGCCCATTTCCCCCCCCAGGGCGTCGATCTCCCGGACCAGGTGGCCCTTGGCCGTCCCGCCGATGCTGGGGTTGCAGGGACAGTTGCCCACCGCGTCCAGATTGATAGTATACACCACGGTGGAGCAGCCCAGCCGAGCCGCGGCCAGCCCGGCCTCGATACCGGCGTGCCCGGCCCCGATGACGGCCACATCCACCCGTCCGGCGTCATAGGTTTGCATTGCTCTCACTTCCAAAGACCAAAACCAAAGTTTTGATCAAACTTTTTCAAAAGTTTGCGAGGTTTGGAGCGGAGCTCCATGACCTTTACTCCTCACAAACAGCGCAGGAAAGGTGAATTGAACTCCCCGGCAGGGAGTTCAAGAGGAAAGTCTCCGCTTTTGCGTCAGTCGGCGCTGAACGGTCCCCACTGGGGACCAGCGCCCCTCGCCGGGGGTTTTCCTTCATTCATTTTCCTACACAAAACTCCTCAAACACCCGGTCCACCACCTCTTCGCTGACCCGCTCGCCCGTCAGGGCGTACAGCGCCGAAAGGGCGTCCTCCACGCACACGGTCACCGCGTCCCAGGTCAGCCCCAGAGCCATGGCCTGCCGGGCTTCCTGAATGGCCGCCAGCGCCGTCCGCACGTCCTCCCGCTGACGCTCGGTGAACAAGCCTCCGTCCAGCGGCTGGAACGCCGCCGTGCCCAGCAGGTCCGCCACGGCATGCTCCAGGTCCTCCAGCCCTCGGCCCTCCGAGGCGGCCAGCCGCACCGTGCGGGGGAAGCGTTCCAGGATCGCCTTTTCCTCCAGCACCGGCTCCAGGTCCGTCTTGTTGATGATCGCCACTGTTCGAGCCGGGTCCAGCTCCTCCAGCCAGCGACGTTCTTCCTCCGTCAGCTGCTGGCTGCTGTCAAACACCGCCAAAATCAGCTGCGCGGTGGCCAGCCGCTCCTTGGCCGCCTCCACCCCGATGCTCTCCACCGGGTCGGCGGTGTCCCGCAGCCCGGCGGTGTCCGCTAGCCGGAGAGGAATGCCCCCCAGCAGCACCGTGTCCTCCACCACGTCCCGGGTCGTCCCCGGAATGGACGTGACGATGGACCGCTGCCGCCCAGCCAGCAGGTTCATCAAAGTGGACTTTCCCGCATTGGGCCGCCCGGCGATGACCGTAGCCACCCCTTCCCGGAACACGGCTCCCCGCTCGTAACCGGCCAACAGCTCCCGCAGGGCCTCTTCCGTATGGGCCAGGCCATGGGTCAGCTCCTGCTCTTCCACCTCAGGCACGCCCTCGTCCGGGAAATCCGCCCAGGCCGCCAGATGGGCCGCCAACCCCGCCAGCTCCTCCCGCAGGGCGACGATCCTCCGGGAGAGTGCCCCGGAGCTGCCTGCCTGGGCCGCCCGGGCTGCCTGCTCCCCGCCGGCGGAGATCAGCTCCATCACGGCCTCCGCCTGGGTCAGGTCCATTTTCCCGTGGAGGAAGGCCCGCCGGGTGAATTCTCCCGGCCCGGCAGGGGAGGCCCCGGCCTCCAGCACCGCCCGGAGCACCCGCCGGGTCACCGTCAGCCCTCCATGGACGGACAGCTCCACCACGTCCTCCCCGGTGTAGCTTTTGGGCGCGGCGAATACCAAAGCCACGGCGTCATCCAGCTTTTCGCCGGCGCTGTCCTGCACGGTGCCCAGGGCCGCGGTATACCCCTTCATCCCGGCCACCGGCCTGCCGCTGCGGGCGATAAATACCCGGTCCGCCACGACCCGGGCCTCCCGGCCGGAGAGTCGCACGATGCCGATGCCTCCCGGGGCCGCCCCGGTGGAGATGGCCGCGATGGTCTTTTCCTGCTCCATGGAGATCCCTCCACTGAAAAAGGGACGCCGCAGCGCCCCTGTTTTCGCTTATTCCTCCGTCGGCTCCCCGGCGGGCTTCTTCACTTCGATCTTGCCGTAGATGGGCATGTCCGGCGCGTCGGACTTGGGCCCTTCCGCCCGGGGAGCGTTCTGCTCCCGGCTGCCCCGGTTCCCGCCGCGGTTGCGGTCGTAGCCCCGGCCGCCCCGACGGTTGTCGTTCCGGCGGCCCCGGTCTCCCCGGCGGTCGTTATTGCTGCGGGGCCGCTCGCCATCCACGGGCCCGATGACCACATGCCGGCCCATATCCTGCCCCTCGCTCCAGGACTTGGCACCCTCTACCGTCTGCACAGCGGTATGGATGATCCTCCGCTCGTAGGGATTCATGGGCTCCAAGGAGGAGTTGCGACCGCTCTTCACCGCCCGCAGGGCCATGCGCTTGCCCAGGGCCTCCAGGGTCTCCTTGCGCTTCTCCCGGTAGTTGCCCACGTCCAGGGTGATGCGGTAATAGCTCTCGTCCACGTGGTTGGCCACCAGGCTGGCCAGGTACTGCAGCGCGTCCAGGGTCTCGCCCCGGTGCCCGATGATGAAGCTGACGTCCGGCCCGCTGAGAGACAGGTTGGCTCCCGCCTCGTCCCGGGTGATGTCCACCGCCACGTTCACCAGCCCCATAGGGGCCAGCACTTCCTTCAGGTACTTGGCAGCGGCCTCGGCAGGGTCCTTCCCGTCGGTGCGGGGGGCCTTGGGGGCTTTGGGGGCAGCCGGCTCCGCCTTGGGGGCGGCAGCGGCCTTCTCTGCCTTGGGCTCGGCCTTCTTTTCGATCTTCTTCTCCACCGGGGCCGGAGCTGCCGGCTCCTCGTCGGGCTCGCCCATCCACACCCGGACCTTGGCGGGCTTGCCGCCGAACAGGCCAAAGGTCTTCTTCACGGGCTGCTCCAACACTTCCACTTCTACCTCGGCAAACTCGTCCACGCCCAGCTCACGCCGGGCGGCGGAGATCGCCTCCGGTACGGATGCGCCTTGCGCGATGACTTCCTTGATCATGGTCAGCTTCCCTTTCTATGAGATGTTCTTATCCAGTCCCGCCGAAGGGGCTCGGCGATCACTTCTTCTTTTTGCCGCCCTGCTTCTGTTCCGGCAGCTGCTTTGGCTGGTTGCCTGCGGCCAGCCGGTCGGCGATCTCCTTCTGGGCCGTCGCCGGCAGGGGGCGGATCTCCTTCTCCGCCAGCTCCAGGGTCACGCAGCGCTGGGCCTCCTGCATGGCGGTCATCTGGCCCACGCTGAAATACTTGTTGGTGATCACGCTCTGCACCCAGCTGGTGAGGGCCGAGATGACCCAGTAAAAACCAACGGCCGCGGGCATGGTGTAGGCCCAGTAGGCGCTCATCAGGGGGAAGATGATCATCATGGCGATCATGCAGCCCTGGTTGGAAGCGCCCTGCTTCTTCTGGTACCACATCTGGTACACCTGCATGCCCACGTAGCTCAGCAGACTCAGCACGGGGATCAGCCACAGCATCTCGGTGAAAGCCGCGGTGGCGGGGGTGCCCAGCAGGTCCAGCCCCAGGAAGTTAAAGCCATTCGCGAAGCTGTCGATGTTGGCCACGTCCGATGCGCTGAACATGGGGGCCAGGTTCTCCCGCAGGGTGCCCCAGTTGCGCAGGATCACCAGCTCCTGCTGGAGGGTGTTCCCGGTGGACACCATGCCGGGCACGGTGTTGATATAAGCGATGGCCTTGGCGATGTTCTCCGAGGCGATGTGCAGGGAGTTGCTCAGGGGCATGACCACCGCGTAGTAAATGCCGAACATGATAGGCAGGGGCAGCAGGGTAGTCAGGCAGCCGCTGGAGGGGCTGACCCCTTCCTTCTCGTAGAGCTTCTGGAGCTCCTCGTTATACTTGTTGCGGTTGTTGGCGTACTTCTTCTGCAGCTCCTTCTGCTTCTCGCCCAGCTTGGCCTGGGCCGCCATGCTCCGCTGCTGCTTGATGGCCGTAGGGAACAGGGCGATCTTCAGGATGATGGTGAAGAAGATGATGGCCACGCCGTAGTTGCGGAAGATCTGGAACAAAAACCAGAGCAGGTAGCCCAAAATGGACCCGAAGAAATTAAATATCTGCATGGTATCTTATCCTTTTTTCGCTTTCTTTTCCGGTACCGGATCATAGCCGCCCCGGCTCCAGGGGTTGCAGCGCAAAATGCGCCAGACAGCCAGCGCGCCGCCCTTGACGGCGCCGAAGCGCTCCACGGCCTGCAGCCCGTACTGGGAGCAGGTGGGGATGTACTTGCAGGAAGACGGCGTGTGGGGGGAGATATACTTCCGATACCCCTTGATCCCCTGCACCATCACCCATTTTCCGGGATTCACGGCCGCTCCTCCAGCACCCCGGCCTGGCGCAGGTGCTGCTCCAGCACCCGGGCAACATGCTGGCTCTTGGCCCCGGCGGTGCGTCCTCTGGCCACGAAGACCAAATCGTATCCCGGCCGCACCCCGGCCTCGATGGACCGGTATGCCGCCCGCAGGACCCGCCTGCAGCGGCTGCGCACCACGGCGTTGCCCACCTTCTTGCTGGTGGTGATCCCCACCCGGGTGACCCCGGACCGGTTCTTTCGCACGTAGCTCACCGCCAGGGGGCTGACAAAGCTCTTGCCCTTGGCGTAGGCCCGGCGGAAGTCATTGTTGCGGCACAGGGGGGTGATCTTACTCACGGCGCGGCCCTCTCCTCTCAAAACAAGAAAAGGCCCCACGCTGGGCGCGGTGACCTTTGGTAGCGCCTCACTTAATAGGAAAGACGCGCTCTGCCTTTTGCTCTGCGGCGTGCAAGCACCTTGCGTCCGTTTCTGTCGGACATTCTCTTCCGAAACCCGTGCTCCTTCTTCCGGTGGAGCTTCTTCGGCTGATACGTTCTCAGCATGGCGGGATCCCCTCCTTTCGGTCTTCTCGGGCAGTCTTTAGCCTGCCTATTATATCTCAAAAGCCGCCCCCGTGTCAACCACATTTTTTCAAGGCTTTTCCCGTTTTTTCCCTCTTTTGGGTCCCCCTCTCCCCAGAAACGGAATTTCTGGTGCCCGGCTTCTCCGCCCACCACAAGAACTGGTGGAAAATGAAAATCTCCCCCGAAAAATCCTTTCCTGTGGAAAATTGTTTTGCAATCCCCCCTCTTTTATGGTAAAATGAAAACCAGCTATCGGGTCCCGGCCCCCAGGGGTCTTCGGGGAGGAGGCGCTCTTCCGGCCGGCCCGCTGCCACCCTACCGGAAAGGACGAACCACCGTGGAATCTTTTGAAGAGATCTGGGGATTGGTCTGCGACTACTGCAAGACCCAGATCACCGACGTGGCCTACGAGGCCTGGTTCAGCCGCCTGCGGCCCGTGAGCCTGGACTTTGAACGCAAGCTGGCCACCATCGAGGTGCCCAACGAATTTCATAAACAGAACGTGCTGCATTTTTACGGCGACCTGCTGCGCACTGCCTTGGCCAACGTCTTCGGCACGGAGATCGACTTTGAGCTGGTCACCGCCGGGGAAAAAGCCCCTGCCGACCCGCCGGCGCCGGTCTCCATGGACGCGGACGAGCTCACCTTTGAGAACTTCGTGGTGGGCCCCTCCAACCGCTTCGCCCACGCGGCCTGCCAGGCGGTAGCGGCTCAGCCGGCCATCCTCTATAACCCCCTGTTCATCTACGGCAACCCCGGCCTGGGGAAGACCCACCTGCTCAACGCCGTGACCAAGGAGTTCAAGAAGAATTTCCCGGATCGGGTGAGCCTGTATATCAAGGGCGAGGACTTCGCCAACGAGGTCATCGAGGGCATCCGCACCGGCACCATGGCCGCCGTTCGGGAAAAGTACCGCACGGTGGATCTGCTCCTTTTCGACGACGTCCAGTTCATCGCCGGCAAGGAGTCCACGGAGCAGGAGTTCTTCCACACCTATGAGACTCTCCACGAAGCCAAAAAGCAGATCGTGGTCACCAGCGACCGACCTCCCAAGGAGATCGCCGCCCTGGAGGAACGGCTGAAATCCCGGTTTGAATCCGGCCTGCTGGCGGATATCCAGGTCCCGGAGTTCGAGACCCGCATCGCCATCATCAACCGGAAAGCGGAATCCCTGGACTTTGAGATCCCCCAGACTGTGGCGGAGTATATCGCCAAGCAGCTGAAGAACAACATCCGCCAGCTGGAGGGCGCCGTGAAAAAGCTGCGGGCTTTCCACATGCTGGAGGGTAAACCGGTCAATGTGGCCACGGCCCAGGCGGCCATCAGCGATATCATCAACGACACCCAGCCCACTCCCGTCACCGTGGACCGGATCATCGAGGAGGTCGCCCGGACCTACGGCAACGTCACCCCGGAGGATATCCGTTCCCAGAAGCGCAACGCCAACATCTCCGAGGCCCGGCAGATCAGCATGTACATCGTCCGGGAGATCACCGGCCTTTCCATGGTGGAGATCGGCCAGACCTTCGGCGGGCGAGACCATTCCACTGTCGTATACGCCACCAATAAAGTAGAGGAGCGCATGCAGAAAGACCCCCGGACCCGGGACGTGATCCACGACATTATCAAGAACGTTCGAGATCAGTGATCTTTCCACTCTTTTTCCCACATTCCACCAACAGCTCTTCACCTCCCGGTGGAATCTTTTCTCCCTTTCCACTCCTTTTCCCCGTCTTTGCACGGGCCCGCTGAAAAACTTTCCTGCCCTTTTTCCAGTCGTTTCCGGGCTTTCCCTCTTTTTCCAACTTTCCCACACCCCCTATGACGACTGCTGAATCAAAACCTTTCCTATTCATCCCTTCTTTAGACAAACACTTCACTGACGAAAGGAAGTCATCTCCATGAAATTCACTGTGAACAGAACGGACATCACCGAAGCCGTGTCCAATATCCAGCGCGCCGTCTCCAGCAAGACCTCCGTTCCCGCCCTGGAGTGCATCCTCGTTCGGGCGGACGAAGGTAACCTGGAGCTCACCGCCTACGACCTGTCCCTCGGCATGACCACCTCCATCCCCGCCCGGGTGGAGGACAGCGGCAAAGCCGCCATCCCCGCCCGCATCTTCTCGGAGATCGTTCGGAAGACCCCGGCGGACACCGTGACCGTAGAGGTGGACGACCGGCGCATCGCCACCATCAAAAGCGGCAGCTACCGCACGGAGATCATTACCACCGCTCCCGAGGAGTTCCCCGAAATGCCCAAGATCGGCGACTATTCCTCCATGGAGCTGCCCTCCAGCGTCCTCAAGAGCATGATCCGCCAGACCCTGTTCGCCGTGGCGGAGGGAGACGCCAAGCCGGTCCATCAGGGCAGCCTGTTCCATCTGGAGAATGGCCAGCTGGACGTGGTCAGCGTGGACGGCTACCGCCTGGCCAAGCGCACCGAGCCCACCGCCCTGAAGGAGGATTTCTCCTTCGTGGTCCCCGGTAAGACCCTGGGCGAGATGCTCCGCCTGCTGAAGGACACCGACGACCTGGTGAGCCTTTCCGCCGATCCCCGGCACATCCTGGTAAAGATCGACAACTACACCATTATCTCCACGCTGCTGGAGGGTGAATTCCTCAACTATAAGTCCGCGATCCCCCCGGAGAGCAAGACCGAGGTGGTCGTTAAGACCCGGGAGCTTATCGACGCGGTGGAGCGTGTCTCCCTGCTGATCACCGACCGCCTCAAGAGCCCGGTGCGCTGCCAGTTCAGCGCCGAGGAGATCCGTCTGCTGTGCACCACCACCATGGGTCGGGCAGACGACGCCCTGACTCCCGAGGGCTTCACCGGGGACCCGGTGGAGATCGGCTTCAACAACCGTTACCTGCTGGACGCTCTCCGCAACACCGAGTGTGACGAGGTAAAGATCCAGCTGGGCGGCTCCCTGAGCCCCATGAAGATTGTCCCCAAGGAGGGCGACAGCTTCCTGTTCCTGGTCCTGCCCGTCCGCCTGAAGAGCGAATAAGCGGCTGCGGCCGCTCCCAAGCCGCGCACCGCTCGGGACCTCGCTTCCCCTGGGCAAAGGGTGTCAGCCGGGTGTCCGCGCGGCCAGCGTCGGCTTCCGACCTACCTGCTTGTGCCCTTGACCTTTGTCCTTTCTCTATCTCTTCCTCGGGCTTTTCTCAGGCGCGCGCAGGAGGTGTTCCTCCGCAGCGCCAGGGTCAGCTAAGGTCACACCGCAGGTGTGAGCGATGCTGAACCCAGCGAGGAGGAATACCTCCGAAAGCACGCCGAACTGGGAAAAGCCCCGAAAAAACATTCTTTGTTTCTTCCTTCTTTTTCAAAAAGAAAAAACTATTTTTACGACCACTTGCTTGATAAGAGAACGATGCCAGCCCCCGTCCTGCCTTGCGGGGACATCCTCAAAAACATTTTTGACCTCAAGGAGCGTTTCATGGAGACTGTCACCATCGAAACCGAATATATCCGTCTGGATGCCCTCTTGAAGCTGGCGGGCCTGGTGGATACCGGCGGCCAGGCCAAGTTCGTCATTCAGAACGGCCAGGTCACCGTCAACGGAGGGCCCTGCACCCAGCGGGGAAAGAAACTCCGCCCCGGGGACAAGGCCGCCTATGAGGGCCGGCAGATCCAGGTGCAAAGCGCATGACCGTCACCCGTCTGACCACCTCCAGCTTCCGCAACCTGCGGGACGGGGAGATCCTGCCCTGCCCCCAGGTCAACGTTATCTACGGGGACAACGCTCAGGGAAAGACCAACCTGCTGGAGGCCCTTTGGCTGTTTACCGGCGGTCATTCCTTCCGGGGCGCCAAGGATACGGAGCTGCCCCGCCTGGATGCCGCCGGGATCAACGCCCCCCTGTCCACCCTGACCCTGGACTTCTACACCGAGGGCCGGGACCAGCGTGCCGAGCTCACCATTGAGAACGGCAAGCGGGGCTGCACCCTGAACGGCGTGAAAAAGAAGACCGCTTCCGCTTTGGTGGGGAAGGTGCGGGCCGTCATCTTTTCCCCGGAGCACCTGCTCCTGGTGAAGGAAGGCCCCTCCCGCCGGCGGAATTTCATCGACGGCGCCCTGTGCCAGCTGCGGCCCGGCTACGCCGTGGCTCTCAGCCGGTACAACCGGGCCCTGCTCCAGCGCAATGCCCTGCTCAAGGACCTGTTCCGCTTCCCGGATCTCCGGGACACCCTGGAGGTCTGGGACGCCCGCCTGGCCGGGCTGGGGGTCACCGTCCTGCAGGAGCGCGCGGCTTACGTGGCTCGTCTGGCTCCCCGGGTCCGGGAGATCTACGCCGGCATTTCCAAAGGCCGGGAGCTGATCGATATCGCTTATTCCCCCAGCATCGGGGAGGCTGTGGAAAACCTGCCTTTCCAGGAGCTGGAAGCCCTTTTTCTGGAGGAGCTGCGCCGCACGGTGGCTGCCGATACCAAGGCCGGCTTCACCACGGTGGGCCCCCACCGGGACGACCTGGAGGTCACCCTCAACGGCCTCTCTGCCAGGACCTACGGCTCTCAGGGCCAGCAGCGCAGCTGCGTCCTGGCCTTGAAGCTGGCCGAGGCCGAAACCTTGGCCGACGTCTCCGGGGAGACGCCCATCGTCCTGCTGGACGACGTCATGAGCGAGCTGGACCAAAGCCGCCAGGATTATCTTTTGAACCACCTCCACGGCCGCCAGGTGTTCATCACCTGCTGCAGCCCGGAGACCGTCAGCCTCCAGGAGACGGGCCGCCGCTTCCGGGTGGAGGCCGGCGCCGTCACCCCGGAAGATCTCTGAGGAGGCCGTTTATGTACGTGCATTTAGGGCAGGATACCGTTGTCTGGTCCGGAGACATCTTAGGGGTCTTCGACATGGAGAACTCCACCGTCTCCAAGCACACACGCTCCTTTTTGGCCAAGGCCCAGAAGGAGGGCCGGGTGGTCAACGTCTCCATGGAGCTGCCCCGTTCCTATGTGGTGTGCCAGCCCTTGGACCGCCCCACCGTGTACATTTCTCAGATCGCGCCTGCCACCCTGCTGCGAAGGATCCAGCGGGGGCCTGAAAGGATGGAGCTCAAGTGAAATATTTCAGTGTTCCCACCTGTCCCTACTGCAAAAAGCGGGTCAATCTGATCCGCACCTGGTCCCTGAAGCGCCAGGGCGAATACCTCTGTCCCCGGTGCGGGGGCATCTCCAACGTCTACCTCTCCCCGCTGATCTACGTCTTCGCCCTCATGGCGGTGCTGGGGGCCGGGGCCCTTTACTTCTTCCACAAGTTCGTCCTGGACGACGTCTCTCTCTCCACGGTGCTCCAGGTCTTCATCCCCTTCGCCGCCTTCTTCCTGCTGTCCCTGTTCATGGTCTATCTGGAGAAGCCGGTGATCAAGACCGTCTCCAAGGCGGAGGTGGATCGCCGCCGCCGGGCGGTGGAGCGCCGGGAGGCCCGCAAGCGGGGAGAGCTGCCGGCCCGCCCGGAGGACCACCAGCAGGCTCGGGAAGAGATGTTTTACCAGGAGGACGAGTATTTACCCAAGGTGGACTACCGCACGGGCCCTCTGCCCGTTTCTGAGCCCAAGGCGCTGGATCATACCAGCGTGATCCCCGTGACGAAAGAGCCCACCGGGGAGATCCATAAGTCCATGACTCTGGATCAGGTCACGGCTCCCACCAAGGTGG